>JAABUP010001447.1_pt1 | contig 49787 bp, 72 predicted proteins | sample 5559201 | NCBI WGS metagenome assembly JAABUP01 (sample SAMN10711887, study PRJNA513373) | rock metagenome | isolation source: Antarctica rocks | place: Antarctica | reverse complement strand
ATTCTGTAAAGAAGTCACGTGCACTGTTTGGAATGGCCATGGGAGCTGTTCTGAGGCCAGGAACTCTGCCAGGTGTGAAGCCCAAGAGGAAGTGAAGCCGAGTTGTATCTTTTGTTGTATCTTGAGTGCTTGAATTTTGATTTGGTAGATAGCTGATTTCATATTATGCCTGTGCGGGTGCTGTGCTGATTGCATGAGCTGATGTGAGTTGTATTGCATTTTTGCTGTCCAAGAACAATGTATGCACTGCTGAACTTGTGAACCCTGCACCTAGTTTCCTTGAGCGTCAAGTCAGCTGCCGTGCTGATGCATGCAAGCCATGACACCTGCTGTAACTACAATCAAAAGAACCAACATGTTTTGTGCGGCAGTCCGCATGCGTATCTGAATGGCAACATCCAATGTTAATATGTGCTGTATTGGATGTTTTCTGAGGTGCACGGGACCTTCATTGCATGCGCACATTGCTGCACATAAATACGTTTATCTACTAAGGAAATACGTCTATCTGAGTTGGGTTTTACCTGCAAAGTTGTGCCAGACAAACAATAAGATGCATCTGATTGTTTACAGTGTCAACATGACCTGAAAATGCTGCTGCTTATCTAGGCATGAGTGTGTATTTAAACAAGCCTTGCACAACTGGTGATTTGACACGATGTGTCAACGTCTGGGCATACACCGTGTCTGGGCTGCAGCTGGTGTATTTACAGAGCTGCATTCTGGCCTCCACAACAACTCTTCAATTCTTTCAGAACTTGCATGCTTCAGTGCAAGTGCCATGTATCATATCGGCCTGAGTGCATGTCCAACAGAGGTGACAGTTCTGGAACCCAAAAGAGGCTGCAACAGCTTGGATACACTGTGCTTTACATGTCATGCTTGCAAAAGAAGTTGCTGACAGATCAGTATCATCATAGTACTAGCGTACAAAACTCCTTACTGTTCCAATCTGTGCTTTTTCCAACATTACCAACACACATACATAGACTGTTATACACATATACCATTATACACTTATACTGTTATACAAATCAATGCAAGCACTGTCCTCTGCTGGAGTGCAACATCTTGACATATGCCTTCTTGCATATGGGCCAAACATCCACCCTACAGTCAATATATGAACACACACCACCCACGCAGTCAACTCAGCAGCCACATGCACAACATACACAGAGCAACACTCCTGCAGCCTACTCCACATGCCTGTAGAACAGCAAGTAAGGCAGCTCTGAGGGCTTCTCTTGGTAGCGGCTGCATTGGACTGTGCTGTCATTGCATGAGTACCACTGCCCGTCCACAGCTGACCTACAGTTGGCTGTGCAGTGACCACTGCCTCGACTGCCCATGTGGTTGGCCACAGCAATCAGCTCATAGCTAGGCTTGCTTGGCAGGGCTTCCTTGCTGCAATGAGCTGCAATGTCCAGGACGGGTGGGACCCAGATAGGTGTCTCATTCTGCAGAGCAAATCCAGGCCGTGAGTGTTGGACACAAGGTGCTGGTTTGTCAGCTGCAGCACAGTCAATGATTGTCTTTTGCTGAAGGCGTAATGGCTGCCAGATGATCTCACATGTGTCATGCATTGACTGCACGTTGGTCAGCATGGCTGGACACATCATGTAATGCGCAGTGCAGCTTTCAAACGACATGCAAAAAGAGCATGTTCATGCACCATCAAGTGACAGCTGCCACCGAAAGACAGCTGTGGTACCATCAATTGGCAGCTACGATCCACAGAGGCAATACATAGCAGCAAGGATGGGCAGCGCTTGACTGCATCTGCACAATGAGGCTCACCTTGTTACCCAATGCATCAAAGCGAACAAGCTGGATAACCAAGACAGAGGGCAGCCTGGACAAACTGAGCTGCTTGGTTGCTGTCACACCCATCCTGTGGCAGTTGCAGCAGTTCCAACCCTCCTCGGCTGACAGCACTTCTTCTTCACAGAAGGTTGTCAGGCATGCCTGCATGTCACCGGCACATGTCACTGTGACAGCAGACAAGCACCTGCTAGAGGCTGTTCCAGCATGATGTCAGGCTTTGCTGATGAAGGTGATAGGCTGCAAACGTTCCTTGGCTGTGCTTGACAAATGATTGATTAGGTACTGTGGTTGCCAAATGCACCAACGTTCACAGACATATAAGCGCAAATGAAGGGGAATTGCTGTTTGTTTTTGTGAGTGAGAAGGTATCTCTGAGACCCAGAGGACGCTGCGACAGCTTTGGTCACATCACGCATAACATGTCACAATTACAACAGCTTAGATGCATCACGCGCTACATGTCATCCTTGCAAATACAGGTGCATGCCACCAATGTCACAACAGCATGCATGGGTATGAGCCACTCTTTTCATACTGCCATGTATATACTGGAGGAATTCCTGAAAGATCAGCAAAAGCTTGGATACTTTCGAGTCTTTGGGAAATAGATCGTTCAGTACCTCAAGGTTGGAGTCCTGAGCTGGAGTGGAGCGCGGCAGAGGCACAGTAAGATGTGTGACAGCGGTGTGAGACACAGAGCGGTGGGCACAGTGAGGGCACTGCAGCATGCTCTGTAGCTGGCCCCCAAAGATATCCAGGATAAGGCTGTCCTCTCTGGCCTGGTGGCCCTCCCAGTGCTCCAGGGCCTGCTGCCCGAAACTGCCCTCCCCCTTGAGCTCTCTGTATGGCAGTTGGCCCTCTATCCTGCACAGCTCCTCCTGAAGACAACAGGGGCAATATATCTGATGGTGTGCAATGGCTTGCATGCACATGGGTTGCCTTCAAAGCCTAGATGTAGACATGCGCTGCTGCTGCTGTCAAAAGACAAGATGTGATGACTAATGTAGTGTAATGACAGTCAGGAGTACTTTTCCAGGTCAACCTCGCAGGGTGTTCCAGTGCAGAGTATATTTCCATGGCTCTGCAAATCACACCATCATCATCAGTTTTCACATCATTTGGCCAAGAGAACGCAACTAGATATTCACCTCATACCCCCCCTCCCCCCCCCTAGCCCCACATATATGGGTCAATGCATCGTTGTTACACATTTCAAGTAGTGCAGCAGTGATGCCTCTCCTGATGCACACTAAGCATAGCTCATGTAGAGAAGGATCCAAATCGTGTGGACATGCTTGCGTCTGGAATGCTTTGCTGATGTGGGAATGCTGCTTTACCTGCATGTGGTGGAACATCCACCCAGAACTCATGCAGGTCCTGCTGACCCCACAGCTTCCACTGTCTGTTAGCCCTGGCACAGGCTCTCATGAACCTGCATACCCATTGACTGATGCTCAATGGTGGACTAGCAGTTGTGGATATGAATGGTGGACGCCAGCGGTGGACGCCAGTGGTGGACATGAATGGTGGACATCACTGATGGACATGAATGATGGACACGAATGGTGGACTACAAGCAGTGGTGGACATGAATGGTGGACATGAATGGTGGACATGAATGGTGGACATAAATGGTGGACATGAATGGCAGACACAAGGGGGTGGACCACTAGCAGCTGATTGTGATGACCATTACAGCATACAGAAATTGAGTCAGCTGACCTGTCTGGGTAGACAATGCTGTGCTTGGATGCCCACATGTGGCGCAGCAGGTGGCAGAATGCTGTGCTGATGGGGCGCTGCTTCCGTCCAGGACCATGCACAGGCGCATCGCTGAGGAAGTAGGATGCCATGTGTGGGATGGCGACCAGGCACTGCACTATGCAGTTGGCATAGCAGGTGAGGCCGATGTTGTGCAGGCCCACAAAGCCCTGCAAGCAAATCATCAAGCTCAGCTGTAACTCAGATCAAGGTGCAAACATGGGTGCAATGTATTCCATAATAATGATGATAATTTACAGGCGTTCCAGCTAATCGTATTGTATCAGCAATAGCAACATTAGGACAGGACTTGCTGTTGCTGTAGATTGAACTGCAATGCATTGACCTTCTGCCGTGAACAATCTTGCAGACTCGCTCAAGCCTCTCAGGACAACATGAGGCACATGGCAATGCAATTCAGGCATTCTTGCACATGCACAACAAACTGATGAGCCTCCTGCAGGTACCACAAGTTGAAAAGAACAGGTATGCAGTGCTCACCTTGCCACACTGCATGTCAGGCAGAAGGTGAGAGCCATGACCGGGGGAGACAACAACCGCTCTCTGGGGTGCAGGTGCGCTCATGCGGCTGGAAGGAACAGCCTGCACAGTTTGACATCACATTCACACCGACAGCCTGCCTGCTGCCATGCATGTTATCAATGCCCAGAGGCAAGAACACTGTCACAGATTTTGTATAATGGTACTGTGCCTGAACCCAGGCAGCAAACGACTGGCAGAGTCCAGCTATGGTACATTTAGTCTGTATGTGGTGTGGTGTGGTGTGGTGTGGTGTGGTGTGGTGTGGTGTGGTGCGGTGCGGTGTGGTGTGGTGTGGTGTGGTGTGGTGTGGTGTGGTGTGGTGTGGTGTGGTGTGGTGTGGTGTGGTGTGATGCGAGTGAGGTGTGGTGTGTGGTGCGAAGCCTTGCTCATGCTGCCAGAAAGGCTCACCTTGATGAGGTCCAAGGTGCTACTGCTTTGAGGGTGCTCCTCATGGTCTACCCTTTTGGCAGAAGCCCAGGCAGGTGTGAGTCCCCAGCCGTGGGCAGTAGACACGCTATTCAACTTGCTCCTGCAGAGCAGCCACATTGATTGCGTCAAAGACATCAGTAGGCAGCAGAATTGACTAGTGAGCAGGCACAACAGCAGCAATGAGCTGCCTGCTGCAGACAGGCCCACCACACAGGGACAAGTCAGCATCAGGCAGTCAACACATCGAGAGAGAATCATTTGTTTGTACCTGCTGCTGAGTCTGTCAGACATTGTGTGCCGGCTGCTGCTACTGCCAATGCCGCTGCTGCCACTGCCAGCCCTGCTGCTGCTACTGCCAATGCCGCTGTTGCCACCGCTAGCCCTGCTGCTACTACTACCTGGACCACCACTGCTGCTGTGGTTGCTCAAACGGCTGCCACTGCCAGGGCAGTTTTCACTGCTGCAGTCGCCTTTGCCACCATTCCTGCTGCAATTGCTGCCGCCAGTAGGGCTGCTGCTGACATTGCCCTTGACACCGCTGCTGCTGCTGCTGTTGATCACTGCAGCAATGCTGCTGCTGCTGCTGCTATTCGCTGCAGCAATGCTGCTGGCAGAGGTGCCATGGTTTTGGGCTTCAGACTTCTGCTGCCGGCTGGTGACGCCTGAGCTGTGGCTAGTGCCACTGCCCTCCTTGGAGGGATCCTGTACCAGACATGCAATGGTGTGAGGCGATGCTCAGATCTGGTGAAGTGCTTGCATGCTGGCGCATGCCATGAACAGCGTGTTTCAGCATGGCATATGACGAGGAGAACCCACAAATGACGGGTCATACTTTCTCTTGCTGGGAAAAGCTGAGCGTCTTTGATGCAATGTTAGTGCATCTGATTCACTGAGGGTACAATTCACACTGCAAGCATGGTCCACAGTGATGTGCTTACAGTACTGCAGTACAAGACCAGATGGTCTCAAGCAAGCATACAGGAAGCATGTCACTGCACCAAGCAACTCCATAACAGATGGATGCATCAACTCATGCATGCCAAGCTGCAAGCTCAACCCATGATATGCACAACAGATGGATGCATCAACTCATGCATGTCAAGCTGCAATATGAACCCATGATATCCACAACAGCTGAATGCATCAACTCGTGAATGTCAAGCTGCAAGCTCAAAACATGATAACCAGCCAAAGGCCATGACTCACCTCAAAGCTGCGCCACACATACAGTACAGCAGCAGCCGCCATGACTGCAGCAGTGGTGAACCAGCCAGGCTGCACAATTGCCAGGCACCACACCCCCCAAGATCCCCAGCCAGACCCCCAGGCCGCCACATGATGGCCCAGGGGGCGCAGAACCAAATGGTAGACATAGATGGCGACCATGCAGCTGATCAGAATGGCGAGGCATAGGCCTCGCAAGCACCTCAGCAGAGAGACGTCTGCTGCTGGCGACATCTGCTGGGGTTCAAGAGAGCTGTGCCTGTAGAACAAAGATGCAATTTGAACAAAGTGCATCGCATTGTGCATTCTGCTGATTGGTCAGCAGCTTCAAACTGCGCAAAGTTTGAAACTGCATGCATTGCATGTTGCCCTGCATCAAACCTGTGCACCTGTTTGTCAGCTCTCAATGGGCATTTCAGAAAGTGACAATGATCACAATGGTAGAGACATACTACTACAGGTTGTCGCAGGCTGCCAGTGCAGCCAAAACAAGGCGTTGTGCAGACAAAAAAGCACCCAATGTATGTCAGCGCAGTTGGGAAGTCGGCTGATGCAACAACAAAAGCAAGGTCCACAAGACTGTTTTACCTGCTGCTGCTGCTGCCACTGCTGCTGAAGCTCCCAACGCCATCATTGCTGCAACCAGTGCTGCAGAACTGGGCAGTGCCTTTACTGCAATTGCTGCAGCTGTCATTGGCTGTGCCTTTTGTAGAGCCACCAGGCTTAGTACCTCCAGGCTTTGGACGCTGCGCTGATGCATCTGAGTTGGTACTGACACATGAGCGTCCAAGCTTGAGTGCCCACTTGTAGGTGAGCTGCAGCAGTCATCAAGGCATACGTCAGTGCAGCAAACACAAAGGGCTCAGGTTTGTGCATATGCAAGAACTGTGCATGGCTGCTGATGACATGGGGTGAAGACGTTTGCAGTGCAAGAAGCAGGCAAGCATGTATGATCAGCTTGTGCACATTCTCTGTCTTTGGCCCAAAGCTGGCATGACATTCCAGCACAGCTAGACTGCAACTGTGTTAGTATAACTGCATGTAAGGGTGTTCAGCAAGACAGACTCTCAAAAACGACTTGACTCAGCAGGTCTGAGTCATGGATTTGGTGAGTGAAGATAAGATTTGACCAAGCTGACAACTAGTCCACCTTGATGAGCAATCACACTTGATTGTCTACATGCAACCCATTATGCATTTTGTATCAAGTTTGCTGCAAAAGCTGCTGGAATAATCTCGTAGTCAACTCCCGAATCTGCTGAAGCTAGCTACATTGCGTCTGTTCTCCCATGATCAGCATGCAGGCAGCTCAGAGGAAGATGAGACTTACCCTCAAGTCCTGCCAAAAGATAACCACAATGGCAACAATGACCACGGGCATCACGTAATACCACACCAGGGGAATAACCCACTCATAGGCCAGACCCACTCCAGAGTGGCAAGCCTCTGCCAAATAGGCTGCTGTGTAGCTTAGTCCCTCCCTGACAGCCGCAAATGGGTAAAGCAGCATGTTGACTGCCAGAGTCTTGACCGGCAGCATTGAGAGGGAGGTAAGATAGCATAGGGCAGTCCTCAAGACCATTACTGGATAGAGTGCTGCATGGTATAGCCTGGTCGTGACCCCCATGATTGGGAAGAGTAGCAGGCTATTGAGCACAGGCCCAAGCTGGTCATAGAGGACAAGCTTAAGCAGCAGTGCTGGCTGGTAGAGTAGGCAGCTGTATGCGGTCTTGGGAACGCTAAAAAGAATTCGGAGCAAGCCCAGCAAACCCCCACAGGCGGTGCTGACGACTAAACTAATGCAATAGTGAGCTGTCATGACAGGGTATGCCACACTGTAGTAACTGGCAACGAGCAACATGACAGCCAGCTTGACTAAGCCGCTGAGTATGGCTGTAGGGATACCAATGACCAGCATGATAGCCACTTTGTATACGCTGACCAGGAGGGCTTTGGGGATGCTGACCACTATAGCAAAGAGCCAGCTGAAAGCTGTTTTGAAGACATGTCCCGCCATACTCCAGACAAAGCTTACTGCAGAGCCGAAAGGTACAGCGCTGGTGGCCACCCCTGTGCTAAACGCTGTGGTGGCAGATAGCCCATCAACATTTGCTAGACTGCCGGCTGCAGTACTGGATGCCTCCATTGTGAAACCCATCAGACTGCTGAAAAGAGCTGACATGGGCTGGAATATTCCAAATGGCATGGTCAGGCAGTCAATCAGCCACAAGCCTGCTGTGTGAAGCAGGTCGCCAATGACCCAGCCAGCAATGGTGGTGACAAGCAGCAGCGCCAACCAGACACCAGCGTGTGCATCCACAACTACAGGAGTTATGGTTACCCCATCAGAAGGTGAGGCAGGCTTGTACATGGACCTGTTGGTGATGGTCTCACTGCCCTTGTCACTGCCAGCCTGCTATGCATCAAGCAACATGTTAAGTGACCATCTATTGTATGATGCTGTCAGTGTCTGAAAGCTGATTGGCATGCAGCTGCTGAATGAAGTGACTGCTCAGCATAGACATAACATGATATAACATGCGAAGAACAGGAAAGGAGGCTTTTGCTCACTTTTAGTACACTCCACACAACCTTTGCAATGACACATTGCTGAAAGGCAGGCCAGGCCAAACAATCAAAGACTTGATGGATGCGCAGTACATACAAGTGTACAGCTCTATGTTTGGTGTGTGTGCATCAAGTCATGATAGGCTTTGGCCTGAAGTGCTGTAAGCAACACATAGTTGCAAACCTAACATGGAGTCAGAATGAGGTAAAGTAGAGATTGAGTTGCATCAATACTACTTTGGGCAGTACCTGATAGTCCAGAGATCTGTGACTCACAGGTTTGAACCGCTTGCTGTCATCTGCTGACACAGGCCCTGCCTGCGCACCACATAATCCAGGTTAGTGTTTTTTGTCTCAGACGTCAAGCTATCAACTGGAAAGCAGTGGCTGTGTTTTGCAGCCACTGCCAAACTTCTCCCCTTTGCTGTCATCACCTGATGTTGGCCTGCCGCTCTAGCAAATGGGGTTGGTCTCGACTGGACTGCAGGATGCCCAATCCAGGGTGTTGTTGTGACTGAAACCGCGGCTGCACCAAACGCCGGCTTGCTGTGTTGTTGTGCATCCTGAGTGGATTGAGGTGCATTGACGATATCAGCTGCCTGAGCTTTGTGGTGTCTTGCCTGCAAAGAATAGATGGTACCAAATGATTGAATGACTCTGGGCTTGAAAGGCAAAAGGGCAGCAATCATGTAATTACTATTACAATAGCATCTTAGTTGGCAGACAAGCAAGATTTCAGTGTGCACAGGACACAAGCGACAAGCAGCGCAGGTGTCTCTGACCTTCTTTTTGCGGCACAGCAGCTTTATTAAGCAGGACTTCTGCTTGGTCTGCTTGCAGTAAGTCTGAGCTGCACAGCCAGACTTGTGTTGCACCTCATGCGTTTCTTGTTTTCCCTGTGTCAACACGCGAACTGTCAAGTTCTGATGTGGTTGGGAAGGGGAAAGGCCATTTGCTGCAACCCTGACTGCAGCAAATTTACCTGGTCACCACTGCAGGCTGCAGTCCGAAAGCAACAGCAGGCAAAGATCGGGAAGAATACTTTTCTGGTCCATGCCATCCTCTGCGGAGGCTCTCCGGTCCCCTTTCTCAAGACAGGTTTACCCATGTCCCTTCGCACTGCAAAGTCAAAGGGGCTGCAGGCCTGAGCTATCAGGCATGGACGGCTCACGTCCCAGTCCAACCGAGAGTTCTGTCGTCTCACAGCTTTTTCTGACAGTTCGGACTGGGCTGCTCACAATGTCCCGACCGCAAATCGCTGCTCTCCGGAAAATGTGCAGCCTGGTCGCATAACTTGACAGAGGAATCTGAATGGGCTTGGTCCCGGAGCTCGTTCAAAGCAATGCTGAAACCGCATCTAGGACGCGCCAAGCCGGCAGCCCCTGTCGATAGTACTTATAGGGGCCTTATTGTTTGGTCTTTTATAGATACATTTCAGCTATGGCAACCACTTTGCTCGTTAGGCGTTTTACTGACACTGATCGTGTCGTTCAAGCCTTTTCGGTCTTTCCGAGCGCTCTGCTGGTCGTGACAGAAAGGAGCGTGCAAAGTTGGCAAGAACGGGAAGGCGAGCTAGCCAAACTTGAAGACACTCATTTGGCCGCACCTGTTCTGCTCGCACTGACTCACCTACAACAAAACAACCTAACCGTACTGTTGACTGCCGTCAGCAACAGTCACAGCGGTCTTCGGACGTTTAGTCTTAGTTGGTTCGGCAGTAATTATAAAGATCTTGCTCAGATCCCAGTGATAATTCCACAGTTGCTGAATGATGGTGGTGGCGTCATCAAGAGGGAGACAATGCCTCAGGCCAGTCAAGCTGTTGTTACTGGTGCCTCGTCAGACAGCTTGCTTTGCTCAGCCAGCTTGTATCAAGGGTGGGTGCACATGATGGCCATACCACTTAATCCTGACCCTGTCAGTTGCGACAAGGTGGTCACAGCCCTGCATAGCTTCTGTGAAGACGCTGCCGATCAATCTCAAGGAGGCAAGCTGACTTCTGACTCCTTGAATTACTTGATGGCCAAAGTAGTTCGCTGTATTTGCGCCCCTCATATGTAGCTTAATGCAGGTGACTGTAGGGTGCAAAGCATGGCGTTTGAGTCAACAGCTGTGCATCAAAGGACCATTTTCCTGATGTGCCTGGTGTCTTTCACAGGTGATGCAGGCACTTCAAGGACATTAGATTATCTGAGAGCAACTTGCATGCTGATTGCATTCAAACCTGGCATGCATGCATGGACTACAATCAGATTGTATGCCCATACAAACTTGTTTGGTTAGCACGACTTACTGCTCTGCTGTGTCCCAAACCTATAGCCAGTAATGTTTGCAACCTCTCTCATACAAACCAGCATACTGAGTTTTATTCCCTCTCACCATACAAAATGTTTGTATGGCCTTTACAGGGTTCAATCACTCTTGCAAGGAGATACATTGCCTTGATGTGAACCTGTCACAGCCAGATCCTCTGAAAGATGGAATCAAAGCAGGGCCCTGGGTGCTAAGGTGAGCTAAATGCCTCGATCTGCTTCTCTGCACTGCAGCATGGTACTGAATGCACATTTCACGACAGCACTTTCAGCCACATAAGTAGCACTCTGCATAGCAGTCATCCCATATTTTCTCCCTCTAGTTTCCTGCAACAGCTTGTATGCTGAGAGTGCTAACACATTCCCTCAGCACAGGAATATGGATCCGACCACAACCCTGGTACACCCTATCAGCAGTGACAACTCCACCAACAAAGGTGTTTTGGCCATCAGCAGCCAAAGCATACATCTGTTGAGCGCTGCCAGTGTAAACAGCCAGCCAGTTCTGACTTTCCGCTTGGCCGGCCTTCCAGCAGCCATTGTCCATGTGAAGGGCTCCATGTGGGCTTTAGCTGACAGCATGGCCGGTCTGCATCTGCTGGACCTGCGTCAGCCTTGCAGTCTGCTCCAGCTGACACCTCAGATCCCTCTCACTGTGGCCCATGTTCTGTGCTGTGTGCCTGGCTCAGATACTGACATGGGTATGAGCCAATGTTGAAGTTCTGTTACACTGTATGTCATGCTGACCATGGTTGCCCTCAAGTCTTTATTTTGCTTTGCATCAAAAGCAAAAGGCACACATGCTGGATGACAGCAGCATCAGTTGCTGTGCGCAAGAGTGGTTGCTGTTGTCCACCTCATAGCACAAAACGATGCCATGCTTGATTGACCTCATCATGTGCTGCTGATTGCATACTGCTGTGAACTGAAGGCTTCAGATGCACATGTACACATGCTGCAGAAGTTGGTGCCAACCTGTTCCTGGGAAGTCGCACCGCCAACTCACAGCTCGTCAGTTTGCCAGCAGCTTTGTTCAACCAGCAAGCAGACTGGTCAACCGCACAGCTGCCAGCTGACCAATCACACATCAGCTCGCAGGCCAGTGCTTCTGTCACAGTCCAGAAGCCAGCTATGATTGACAGTGCTGCACCCATACATGATGCCTGTGTGTTTCAGGAGCCCAAAGGTATGCTACAAGTGCATTGCAAAGTCATATCCCTGCTGTGTAATCTCGGGAGGCCGTCACCTGCACAAGTGCGTTTTGCATGACACTGGGTTCAAAGCCTGGGGCCATGGCTTGATGAACAAGCCCATCTGGCTAAAAACTGCACTGGCATTTGCCTACATAGGACTGCACATGTCCTGCGGCTTTGCAGGCATGAATCAGTTCTTTTACAGCGCATGGTTCAGGAGATCTGCAAGTGCAGGGTGTGGTGAGTGGCGTATGGTGATGGGGTGTGGGGTGGCCCCCAGGGGGAGCCTCAGGCTGACCCACCTGGCTGCCAAGCTCACCCCCACCATTTCTGGCGGCCCATGCATGCCTGTAAGCTGCTAATCACAATCAGTTGGACTGACACATTACTGTCTTGCAGCATGTTTAGGTCTGCTCAGCCAGGTGTTAGGGCCACTGACTTTTACAGCAACATGCGCATTGTAAGATTGTTGCAGTCTGTTTGATAGCCGGCACGCTGTTCCAATCAGTGCCAGGCTGGGTCCGTGTGTATGTCTGTCTGTGTTGGCCAATCACCATCAAGCTATTGTACAAGAGAGGGGCTGTGCATGATGCAAAGCATTTCTTGCAAGCTTGACCAGCAAGACTGTGAGTGGTGTCTTGCAGGGCGGACCTAGGTTGATGGCAGTAAAGGCAGACTGGCGACAGGAGCACCATGCCTACCTGGCTTTCAGCTTTCCAACTGAAGGCACCACCAGTGTGCTGGACATACAAGGGACTCATTTCCAGCCCATACATCTTCCAGGGCTGGACCCAAACAGCCCCTCCCTGCTGCTGGAAGCCCTACCTGGAGGCTGGCTGGTGCAAGTCACACCTGAGGTAGTCGCAATATGCACAATTTGCAGAAGAACTGGTTTGCTATTTTGCTGCTAGCAGTCCTGAAGGTCTGTTTGCTTCTGCATATCTGTTTATGATGCAAATGCCCACATGCGGCTGTCCAGCTGTTGTGGTTGACGTTACATCTGAAGATAGCCTCGTGCAGAAGGCTCATATAGCCGCGCTGAATTCACAGATGATTTCTTAGTAAACAGCAGATAGGCTGACTCCAGCAAATGTATCACAGGAGGTGCGAGTTCTGGACAACACAGGCCTGATTAAAGCCTGGGGGTCAGCTGACACCCTCAGCATGGCAGCAAGCTGTGGCAGCCTGATAGCAGCAGCGCATGGCACCAGCGTAACACTTGTCAATGTTGATGCTGCCAGTGGGGAAACCAGCGCCATAAAGACCTTGCAGTTTTCTGAGCAGGTGTCTGCAGTGGCATTGCTAAAGATGCCACATGCTGTTGCTGCGGTGAGTGGCTTGCAATTTTTCACGGCAATGCAGTCTGAGCACTTCACACATGGTTTGCAAGCATCAAAACAAAAGCCTGCTAGCTTTTAGAAGAAATGCTACACAAAATTTTGCAACTGGATGGAGACTTGTGTAACAGACTTTGCTGAAGCTTAGTTATGGAGCAAGCACTGGCTACTTATCACTCGGATGCTGCACAGCTCAGCTGTATGCTTCCTAAGAACTGTGACACTAATGTGCCACGTACACATGCTGATCAGTTGTCTGTATCAGGAAGAACCAGAGCACTGGCTGATCGTGGGCCTCTGGACAGAAGATACTATACTTCTTCAGTGTCTGTCCGATGACCGACACAGCTGCACACTGGACTGCTCTGATGTTGGTCAACCCAGGTCCATCATGGCTGCTGAAATGCACGGCACCTGGTTTCTGTTTGTGGGCACCTCACAAGGATGGGTAGTCTACCATGCAATCACCTGGCAAGCAGGTACAGTGCATGCACACTTACAAGAGCGCATGGCTGGCTGGCAAGCAGGGCTGCTGATGCTTGTGCAGAATGTCTTGGGATGCAGCTGGTTAGCCACCCTGTTGCATGCTGATTCAGCTAACAAACCTGTCATGCATCATGCATGTATCATGCCCAGTGTTTGTCCAGTTTGTGCTGTATCTTGGCTGAAGGCATATCAGCTTACAGAGGAGACCCCATGAGGAGGTACCAGTTGATTGACTGCATCACTGGCTGCCTGAAGGCACTCATCAGGCAACCACAGACACAGCACTGGCTGATGCTCATGGTCTATCAGCATCAGCAAGTGCTGTGTCTGTGGTTGCCTGATGAGTGCTTTTCAGCCAGCCAGTGATTCAGTTGATCAACTGGTACCTCCTTGTGAGCTGCTTGGCACATCTAGCTACATGCAGATGTCGAACAGCCCGCGGTGTCTGGTCAAATGCAGAGGCAGCCTTGTCAAGGCATATGTACGTGCTGCTGTCGTGTGATTCTCTCTGCATTTGAGGCATGCATCACAGATAAGGTCCATCATGACTGCTGCATATTCTACCTGACAACATGTGCTGGTGCATGTAGGGAAGATGCAGCTTGAGGGAGGCTGCAAAGTGCATGCTGGCGTGAGTGGGGCTCAAATTAGCTATCTGCCTCGTCACAGCAGCACTCCCGCCTGTCTGTATGTGCAGTCCAGCAAAGCACTTTTGCTGAGACCAGCACCCTCCAGCAAAGCGTCAGGTCAGTCTGACTTCCACCTGGTTCTGCTGCCTCATTGCAATGCCTGATGTCCACTGTTTGACTGTCCACCTCTCATCATCTAATCGGTCAGGTGACTATCAAACGCTGCTTGATGTGACAACATTCTGTCCATGACACTCTTGGCATCCTGGGTGCTAAATTGTAAGCCGTTTGCTGGTCCAGTGAACATGTCGCACATAGGCCTGACTTGCAATTTTTCTGACAAAGGCAAAGACAGTCTGACAAAGACCTGCTGTACAGCATAGACCAGCTACGGCTGGCCTGCTCTTGACAGAAATGTCATGATCTGAAGCTTGTAAAGCTTATTGGGTGCAGGCAAAAAGGCAGACCTGGTGGAGGCTGTGCGCGTTCATGGGGGGGAAGGTGTGATGGGTGGGGTTGGGGTACACACCCCAGACCTGCCCAACAGCCTGGCCTGGCTGTCGCCCAAGGAAGAGCTCACCTTTGGAGATGTGGATCATACCATGCAGCTCAGATGGTTTACTTTGGGTAGGCAACATCCTGCACACCTCATCTAGCTGGCTGTGAAAGTCACTGGGACTGTGGCATGACACATGGTGCACCGTGAGCTTTTATCTCCTTATCTCAGAAGTGAAATGACGTCTATTCTTGCGCAAACATGTCTGATTGCTCTACATTTGCTTTTCAGGGAAAGAATACACCAGCTCATTGAGCAACATTCGTTGAACAACATTTGAACAACATAATGCATATATACTATATATTGTATAACAGTCACGCCTGTAGCGCCAAACTATGCAACAAGGCAACAGCTGCGCATGCAGCATGTGTGATGCAGCTACCTACAATGCAGTTTTGCATGCCAATGCCATGATGCTACACAACCGCTTTCAGCGCGATTCAACGCTTTGTCATCAGTTTGCCATCATTTGCCATCATTTGTCACCATTTGTCATGATTTGTCATCAATGTGCTATTGGGGCCTGCAGGTCTGGAGGACACGCCTCACTGTGTGGCCTACCACACCACCTCTGGCCATGCAGCAGTGCTGTCCACCAGCCCTTCTGGTGCCTCCTGGCTGCGCTTGGTCCACGCAACCACACTCACACAGGTCATGCACTCCCCATGCCACCATGCATGTTTTCGACGTTGCTGCTGTTGCTATTCTGGCTGTGCATTGACTAGCATTGGCTCTACCACCTCTGCTTTGAAAGCTTTGCCATGGTTTTGACACATGCCAGGTAGGATCATCCAATGCTTATGGACTGATCCTATACATGTAAGCTACCAGCATACTGCAGTGTTCGACAGGGTCTGTCTGTGTGGGACAGGTGTGTTGAGCCAGGCTGCCCTTGGCCCTCAGCCCTCAGCCAGTTGTTGCACTGTCTCATGGCTAGCTGAATGTCTCTGTTCGATGCTGTCTTGATCTGCTAGGTGCATGCGCGGGTGACTTGCATTGCACACCCCTGACGCCTGTTAGCTAAGCCTGTGATGAATTTATGATGATATTCAACCTGACTACAACTTTCATGAAGTTTGTACTTATTATTGTCATTTTGTTTTAATTTTCTATGTTGCATATTGTTAATTATAGTTTTGTTATTTATGTTAAATTTTGGTTTTTACTGTTCATCATACTCATCATCATTGTTAGTTTGCAGGTGGTAGCACTACAGCTTGGCAGGGGCCACACAGCCACAGCCATCTGCTGTGCACGCCTGCCCACCTCTTCAGTCACAGCCCTCCATAATCTACCTGGCCCGCCACCACCTGAGAAGGAGTTTGTGGTTGTGGCCTCCTATGTCAGTCAGCCCAAGGCAAGCCAAGGGTCACAGGCAGGCCCTGCACGCACACCCTCACAGGGGCTGCTGTCCGTGTTTGAAGTCTGCACAGCGGGCACAGCAGGGCAGACAGCAGCTGCTGCCAACAACAGGTTGGGTGCTGAAGTTTTTTTGGCAACAGCTGCATTCATGGCTTGTGATGTGTGAGGCCAGACAAATCAGCACAAGGGCACATCTGCCAGCACAAGGGCTGTGTACTGCAGCTATTCACAGTAAACTCGACCTCTGAACTGCCTCAAGATTGTGACCACTGCTCTGTCTATGGTCACAAGCATCTTGGGAGGTGTGCAAGTGATGTAGACATTCATGTGTGCTGCCCTTCTGTTAGGATTATAAGCGTGGACATGCTACGACCTGGTGGCTTCCCCCGCTGCAGGTCACAACTCAGGCTGCACGGCACATGCCGCCTGCAAAGCTTGTGTTACAGCTTAGCAACAGCTCCTGCACATGACGGCGCAGCAGCCACATCCAAGGCTAGGTCATCAGATTTCGGCCCCGAGGTATGGTTGCTGTCATCAATATGTGACCACTGCTGCCACACTCTATGGTCCGAGTCCTCCGCCCTGTTGACTACGCCCTCTGCTCTTTGTCCTGTGTCGTGTCTTGTATGCACTGCCCAATGATTTTGCTTGAGCAACATTGTGTTGACCGCTTGTGCATGCGTGTCAGATGCTGCGTGCATTTGTGAACATGCTCCCTCTTTCAGTCCTGTGTGGATTGCATGCCGCCTGATGGCATTGCTTTCTGCTTGTCAAGCAATGGCTGGTGCTGGTGAAAGTGCATTCAGCTGTGCATAAGTATAGCAGGCTAGCGCCCCAAATTGGAGACCAATGTGACTCTTGACATGTACAGCAGCAGCTGGATGCTGTCATGCTGCTGCACTAGGATCCAGGCGCTCTGAGTACATGCCTAGCAAGTCATGTTGAAATACCACACAAGGTAGTCCTGCATGAGGTGCCAACGTATGGTATAGTCATGATTGACCTGGTGTACAAGGCATCCCCCGATGGTTGCCGGCACAATGATACACCTGCCAAGGCTAAAGCCCCACCCTGTGAAGGGACATTGTATTTTGTATGAGGTGCCAATGTGCACAACTTGACTGCATAGGTGGTGGTGGCTGGGTGCGAGGGGGAAGTGCACATGTACAGCCTCTTTGTAGATGACACAGCGCAGGCTGGCAGGCAAGCTGTGGCCACTGCTTGCCAAGCTTTGGCTCAAGGGGAGCCCCTGCCTCATCAGGCAAGTCAGCCTCACATGACGTAATAAGAGGCTCCCAGCTGAGACATTTGGCTGTGGCATTTGCTATGACACTGCATTGCAAGATTGGACTATTTTTGTGGCCTGCTGCTGCTGGCAAACACACGCTGTGCAGGCAACTCTGAAATAGAAAAGAAAAGAAAAGAAAGTTTTACGCTTTTCAGCCATCATAATGGGATCATCCTAAGGCAGTAGCTGGGAGCCAGGCAGCTCTGACTCAGATTCTGTTCGCCTTTCTCCCTCATTGGGCAAGAACCAGCGACATGGCTTGTGGTCAGTCAAGATTTAGACGGTTGTGCTTACCTAGCATATGGGGTCTGCAGGGGCGTGCATCAGGCGAGGCAACCAGCACAAGCCAAGGTGTGTCTGGTCAGACAGACCAAAGCAGCACAACCGTTCTTGAGAAGCTTGCTTCACAGGGCTGGACAGACAGACTGCATCTGCAGCTGCTGAGCAAGGTGCGGACTACACATGCAGCAGAGCAGCACTCACGACAAGGGCTACAACTGCTTGTTAAATCCTTGTGACTGTCTGCTGGTCTCTTGTGTTCATGCCGTTGCTACTGTTTGGTTTCATATCCTGCACTGATCTTGGTTTTGAACTCCAAGCCTGCATCACTGAGAACGCTCATGAGATGAAGGTGCAACTAGAGCCGCCAAGCCTCTGCTTCAAGTCAGGCCAAGCATTGGTGCAGCATCACACACGATGCCAATGTCTGTTGTTCTTGTCAAGGCACAAGATGAAATACAAAGTAAACCGCAACAGCAGCATCTTGCTAATGATGAGGTCTTACATCATGCAAACATGTATATCCCAGTCAATGTTGGTGTTTGAGTGTGTTGTTGGTTCCAATATCTCAGGCAGTGTCAGTCCAAACAAGCTGATTTAGCTTGGGTGACTACTCACATGACTAAGACAAATATATGCTAATGCAGGCAGCCACAGCGGGGGGTTCTTCTTTAGTCACTTCCTTATCCACCCTGGGTACCACTGTAGCAGCCTGCAGCTTCATGTCCTCCCTTTCCCTCTTCACCACAGCAGGGCATGAGGGCAAACCAGGCCTGGAGCCTCTGTCTGCCAACATTTGCCTCATGACTGCTCAAGGGGACAGTCTGCATGATGGGCCCATTCAGGTCCAGTCAGCTGGCATGCTCGATGGGCAGTTCCTATTGGCAGGTGCCTATCCTGATGGGCTGCTGCTGCTGAAGAGGGATGTGGCTCAGGAGGAGGCTGCTTGCCGCGTTAGGAGAAGCGCAAAAGAGAAGGCACTGCTTGAAGGTCGGCACAGCATGTTCTGTTGCTGTCTTGCAGTTGTAGCATGGGCATTTCAGTGATGATTGAGGTTCTGCAGAGCATAGTACGGAATCTAATGTGAAGCTTCTGCACAAATGCCACTCAAGATATTGTTTTAGGTCAAAGAACCGCTCAAGCTGTTACTGAATGGTCTAAGCAGCTTGGGTGACCCTTGATCTGTTCTGCTGTCATGTGTAAGCAGCACTTTTGTCTCTGTGTTTGATTTCTTGAGCTAAATGTTGTTACACTTCGTGCGTCACTCACATGCAAAGCACGCTTTGCGCAAGACATGTGTCTGAGCAGGATGATCTTCACAAGCAATACATTGCAGCACAACATCCAGACTTTTGCCCCACATCCAGTAAATGCAAATGCTGCTTGTGCCACTTTGGGCTGTGCTGCAGCGCAACTTTGATACTCTACATGTTATGCAGGTACTGACCGCGGCAATGTGTCTGTGCCTATCAGTCAAATCACACAGCAGGCTGAAGAGACAATCCTGCCCAATGTGCATCTGCAAGCGGGCTGCAACATTCAACATGGAGCCACCAGTTTCTGCAGAGCTCGTTTGGGGGTGCAGCGCCTGCCGCATGCATCACACCTGGGCTCCCTTGATGCTACGGCAAGTCAGTCTGATGATGCACAGTCAGAAATGTCAGACAATCACATGTTGGTGACGACCAGTGATGGCCAGGTCTTTGCCACCAGTTTGGTAGATGCTGATAGGCAAACAGGACAGCTGGAAGCCTTGCCCAGAGGAACGGATGCTGACAGGCTTAAGCACTTTACATGGAGCTCCTCTCTTTCAGCAGCATCAGTACTCCAGATGCAGCAAATGGATGTTGCACGTTGTGTGAAAGATTGCATACTGTAAACAGGTATCTTGTGAGGAGTGGGCTGTGAATGCACGGCATTTTGGCTGCATGGTGCTCATGCAGCTCAGGCATGATGGACCCGCATCTGAGGCCTGCGCCGTCAGTGCCTCCAAAATGGCATGCTAGAACACTGCATTGCCAATAGAGCATTAGGAAGAAACATGCAATGCACTCCATGGCAAGCAAGTGCTCTTCTTACTCCCAAAACGTCTACTTGTTAACAGAGACAAGCATCCAAAGCAGTACGCTTTGGCTATTGGGATGCACCTTCTAGCAGGAACCACAAGCCATGTCAGCAGCAGGTTTGCATGTCGCACGCACGAATCTTCAATCAATGCAACATCAAATGTACTTGCAGCTTCCTGTCAAGTTGCAGGCAGTGTGTCTTGCACTTCAGGTCAAGTCCTGATAAGCGTGTGGGGATATCCTACAGGAGAGGTTGCAGCCTGCGTCGAGCGGGAAGCGTGTCCACCGCATGTGCACATGCTGACATTTTGCATGGTCAACCAGAGCTGAAGCATGTTGGACAAACACACATGCAGGTCAAGCCACGCGTTGCATGCAGGCTGTTGTACTTGCATGCAACGTCCAAATACCTCATCAGCTTACCAGTTCGCCTTGGTAGCAGGTTGGTGCCGTGTTTCTCACTTGTTCATTGAAAAATTAGTTGAAAGGTGAGTTGAAAGGTGAGCATACCGTTGGTATCTGGCGTGTGCTGGCCTGCCATTGTACATGCATGTTAACATCTCTCTGTATGCTAACCTTTTTGCGCAAGGTTTCGTCTCTACAGGCTTTCAGAGCTTCCCGCATTATAAGAAGACAACAGTTGTGACACAACATTGTTTGCATACGCGTGCAGGCAAACCATGCATATGGATGCTGCTGAGTCACCACATCAGCACTCTTGTAGTCATAGGAGCTGATGTTGTATGTACAAATACAGGGAAGACCAGGCTGGTCTCGGAGAATGCAGTGGATTTTATATCCTGTCAATGTTAGTAATGAATCAGCATAACGCCAACACGGGCCTCTTGCCTTTCGAATTCCTTATTTCCAAAGCAGTCGGGTTTCTGTACACCATGAAGTGTTGCTGCTGAACCCAACGTGCCTTCGCAGAGGGTAGCATGGATCACATGAATGTGTACACAATGGACGGTGATCCGGACGGGGCCTCTCAGCGTTTATTGGCGCAAGCTTCGAATCTCTCTGCACAGGCGTCTCAAGCCGACCGGTCTGGGAACATCGAACAGGCCATTGAACTGCAGAATCGATGTGTCGAACTCAAGATCCAGCTTTTTGGGGACCTTTCGGTACCGGCCGCCATCAGCTTCAACGAGTTGGGCGATTTCTATCTGAGAAGCAATGACTTGGAAGCTGCCCAAAGAGCTCTTAAAAAGGCTCTGAAAGTACGAGACTATCGATCAGCTGGTGGCTTAGAGATGGGACCCAGGTTGCATCGGGATTCAGGCACCTGCATTGGTGTTGCTCTGCTGTTGAGCTGTTTCGCTGACCTCCTGATCAACAGTGGATGCCACAGTTTGGCTTGACACAATGGCTGAGCTGTTACAGCTGTATGCAAAATATGTCTGCTCTGTACAGATTTGATGCTGCTGTGAGTCGGGAGTACTATGCACAGTTGAAAGAGGCACAGGGGCATTTCATTGGCGCAAGAAAGTTTAGAAAACGAGGCCAGGACAGAGGGGAAATGGCGTGTGGAACCAACAAGGTAAGACAAAGCTGTACACACACTACTTCACTGGCCAGCACTACAGGCTATGCGAAGACAGTTGTACTGCCTCTGCAGTGTCCAGGCCAGATGTTCTCCAACAATCAGCTACGATGTGGGTCCTGCTGGTGTGTGTTTTACTGCTCACCGGCATGCCAGGTAGCTACAGTCATTTTAGTGTACATTACAATCAAGTTCCATTTGCTGTCTACCCAACTTTGGTAAAAAATGTTGCAGAGAGCAGACTGGACCTCCAGACACAGGCCTTTGTGTCAGGAACATGGAGCAGCTGCAAAAGCTGCATTGGAGGCTCGATGATAGAAAACGCTGTTCTCATTTACCTGGCATACATTCTGCAAATGCTGCTCGCTGCAGCAAGTGCAGGAAGAACCTGCACCATGGTTAGGTGATGCTTTGGCAGCCGAAGTGCACAGTGCACAGATTGTGTAGAATTTATTGAAAGCTGTCTCAGGCTGCTAGTTGGCAGCTCCTCTGCCGATGCTCCATGTTGCTCTATGTTTTGCAGCTTTGATCTTGTTTATAGAGATGCAACTCACGCAGCAACACTAATTCTGAAGAACACGATGTGCATGAGTTTTTCATCAAATGTCGACGGTGTTGGATGGGTGATGGGGGTTTGCATAAGCCGAGGGGTAATTTTGTATTAGAATGATTGTTGCAGCTTGAGAAGTGACGCAGAATCTGATCAGTGTAATCGACAGGTGCGTCATTGCAAAGACAATGGATTTGTCTGGTGAGGCAGTTAAATCAAAATGAGGTATCACAAGCGTCAAGTCCTAGTGCACAATACAGCACAGTTTCAAGAAGTTCCTGTGATCACTCAGGGCCACTTACAAAGTCGTTGCATCTTGAGCAATAGAGAGAGCACGAGACTGTGTCCAAACTTGCTGCACTAAAGTGAGGAAACCATTTCAGAAGGCAGAGACAGACACAAGAAAACCGAAAAGTCTAGCAGTTCTGACATCACAAAAGCACATTGGTCTTACAAGGACTGATGCACTCTCTACTTTGCTTGAGTCACATAGTCACCAGGTCCGTAATAGAAATCAAAACAAAGTACGTGCACAAAGACCATTCAAGCTGAACTTGAGAGGGCAACATGCTGCCGCTTGGCATGAATAGTGTCTTCAGCATCAGCTCCCTCACTAGGGCTTATGTGCCGCTTCTTACTGACTGATGCATGCTCAAGTTGACTTTGCTCCTGTTCAGGCAGAGGCAAGTCCAAGTGTCCAGCCCAATAAGTGGGTTTTGCAACATTCTGTACATCTTCCACGGTAAAAGTATGTTCACCGTCTGACCTCAGAGAGTCTGGTCGGAAAGTGGGGTACTGTGGCATGCTCCAATCATGCCCATTTGCCTCAGCAACACCACTGCTTTGCAGCACACTGTCTTGCCCCTTGTAATGGTGCTCTGCTTTTGGTTCTGCCGTGTGCAAGCCTAGTTGGCTATCAAAACCATGAGCGCTAGGCTGCAACGCCTGATCGACTTGAGCACCAGTCCCATCAACTTCAGCTTCAGCAGCAGTCCTGTCAAGTGCAGTCGGCTCTTCTACCTTGGGTCTGCATTCCTGTGAACTGTTGTGCTCCAGCTCTGCCGTGGCTGAGCGAGGAAAACCCTCCTGGTCTGCAGAGCCTTCAAGCCAGGACTGGTCTTGCGGCCCAGCAGGTGGCTCAGCATAGCATGAACCTGACTGAATCTCTTGAGCCAGTGTGAAGACTGACAGGTGGTCATCTTCCTCTGCGGCCTGTTGCTGCTGTTCAACATGAGCAGTGCTATGCGGCTGCTCATCCTGATATGCAGACCACGCTGGTGCAGATGCATGGTGGTGTGACACAAGCTTGCTGTTGCCAGCTGCAGCTGTGTCACGCAGATGCCATTGTTCTGTCAGCTCGGCTGAGCTGAGCTCCTGAGCAGGCAAGGTCTCTGGCTGTGCTGACCAGTCCACCTCCATGGCTGCTGGCAAGGACCCAGCTACAGCATCTTCCAGTGGCAATGTTTGCTGTGGTGCTGTCTGCATTGCCTCATCAGTGTTTGCAGGCATCAACGGCTGCTGCTTGCCTGTGGAGGGCAAAGCATCTGAGGCTTGCGCCTGCATAGTAAGCATGGACAACTGATGCTGCTGCTGCTGCTGCTGACTGCCACCTGGGAGGTACTGCTGGTCTTTGGGCAGCGCCAACTGTTCCTGTGGCTGTGCCAACTGCTCTGATGGAGGAGACTGTGCCTGTGGTGCATCTGCTTGTACAGACATGTCCTGCTGTCAAAAAGAGGGCAGAGGTTAGGCACAGGGATTGCAAGCACGAACTTTTAGCAGACAGGCCAGCCTAATGAACTTGGAAAGTAAGCACAGATGCCGTACGCACAGTCCAACATGTGCCACCACACATATGCAACATACAAACTGCATGTAGAGAGCAAAAGCTGCATGTTGCCTCTGACACTAAGCTTGCACTATACAACTTGAAGGCGCAACCAGATGCAGCAGATGCATACCTGGGGCTGCAGATGGCTGGTGTTCAGTGGCAGGGAGACAACATCCACAACCTCATCTGACATGACAGGATGGTCAGCAGCATTTGCATCACCATCCACAGGTTGCGGGAACTCTTCTGCAGGTGCATTAACTCCTGCACCACGCCCTGGTATGCCCTGTTCGGAGTGTATTTGCCCTGGATCATGCAGCAGACCCAGCAACTGCCCCTGTGGAGCCTCAGCAGGTCTCATCTCTGTATCTTGATGCACTTCTGTCGGCTCCACGAACGCTGCTGGTGCTGAAGCTTGCAATCCTGGAGCTGAATCCTGTGTTGCTACTAGCACCTGTGTTGCAGCAGGTGTGGCTCCAGCAGCTGATTGGTCAGTCTGGGTTGCTGATGGTGCTGACCCTGCTTCTCCACTGGTTGACACTCCAACTGCCTCCCTCATAGAGGCTGCTGCTGCCGTCACAAGGCCTTTCAAGCCTGTAGACACATCCTGCCTGACTGCAGGTACATCTTGGGGAGTGTGTGCAATTGCTTGGCTTGCATCTGAGATTGCCACCCCAGCAGGGCTTTGACCCTCAGTGGTCATGGGCAGTGCTGTTTCCTCAGCCCAAGGTGGGGTCATGAGTGGTCCCTCCCTGGGAGGCAGGGGGGGTAGCAGCTGCTTCTGCAGCACTTGGGTGCCTGGGAAGATCAGCATGCGCAGGTCCTTGCAGGCTGCGTCCAGATCTTCATCGAGCATTGGCTGAAGGCCAAAGCCATGAATCCAGGTGTGCACGGTCTCATGAGCGGCTGGCAAGCACATTGTTCTCACACCAGCCTGTAGCAGTACAGCTGTTTGAGACGGCAAGGGAACAGACGTCAGCATGGAGCAGATGTTGGAGCAGCACGCATGAGTGCACCAGCTGTATGCCATCTTGCTGTGAAACACGCTGATAACTGGCAGCATGCATTGCAAGTCAGCGTTAATACAGCATGCAGACAAGATGTAGGCCTGGCATTGCATGTAAGTAGCATGCAGCATGCAAGCAGGCACACAGCATATATGCCTGTTGAGTCGTGGATTTCTGCTGCAAGCCTGGCAAGAACATATACTGGATCAGGATACAGCTACCCTCAAGGCTTTTAACAAGTCCAATATGGCACTAACAATGACTGACCTCCTTGAGAATTGACTCAAATTGGGCCATGAGCACTCTGCAGTGGCCCTGCCGTCTGGCATCTGCTTTAGTAGCCACCAGGGGCACCTCTGCCAGCTGTGCTCCAAAAGCCCTGAACACCGCTGCACAGACTGCCCTGCCCTGATGAGTCAGCAGAGCAGTGTACATTCCTCTGTAGTCGTACTCGCCCTTCACCTCGGCTTTGGTCATCAGCAACAGCAGGTTCTCCTTGGTGGCCTTGTCAATGATGGGATCAAATGACTCTTGCAGCACCTGTTGGGCAGAATCAAGACTGTCAAGATGTTTGCATAGACGCTGCAGCAATGCTAGCAGGGCAGATTGTGAATGTCAAGAGGTAGGAGCAATGTTATGTAATGACCTTACTTATGGCGTTTGCATGGACCCTACAGCGATGCTAGCACAGCAGGTGTACATGTTACGGGTACTTAAGCAATGTTACATCCTGCTGCTGATTGCATGACAACAGGAGGAGTAAGGACTGGAACAGTAACGACCTTACTTGTGGCAAGCATAAGCAGAGACCATACTGACAGTGACTGTTCACAGCATTGCTGACTTGGCATAACTTGCTTCAAGTGACCACATTGTGAAAAGTGACCATGACAAACCTGCTGGGCTGTGTCGATAGCTGCATTGGTGGCATCAGCAGCAGGTAAGCCTGAGGTGTCCCGGCCCCTCATCAGCTGAAGGGTGTACTCAGGGGGGTCCAAAGGGGCTGGCCCGGCTGACACCCTGCTGTTGAGTGCTTGCCAGATGCCGCTGCAACCCTCTGAGCAGAACCAGTCCCCTGCATGAGTCCCAGCTGGTCAGGATGCAGCAAAGCAAGAGCTGTGGGCAAAATACAGGACGAGAAGGCAGCTATTATCTGCAGTTGCTGCAGCGCCCAATGAGTTTTCCAATTGGTTTGTGTGCATCTGGACACAACATACAGCCTGACCAGAGCAATGGCAGATGTGATTGATGCAATTGGAAGCTGCACAAACAGTACCCGCACAAGAGATGGAGGAGACAAATGGCTCGTGCCAGGCAGAGACACAAACCATAGGATCAGGCATAAAGGCAGGCTGTGCGCATTGAGGCACAGTTGCTGATGCTGCAGGTGATGCCACCACACAGAAACAAAATAGAGTCCTGTTGTAGTGAAGTCTTGGACAACAGTCAGCTTTCTCGCTTGAACAGCATTGGGGTGACAAAAAGAAGGTACTGACCAGTGGGAAGCTGGGAGAGGTCACAGCGGGCAGCCTTGCGCAGGCAGCCCACATGGAACTCACACTCGCACTGGTCACACAGGATCATGGTGCGGTCACAGAAAGGCCCTAGGGCAAAGTCAGGGCGGCCGCAGATGTTGCAGCCCCCCGCATCATGGTCAAGATCATGGATCACATCTCGACACCTGCATCACCACATTCCCTGGTCATAGTTCCACACTTGCGTAATCAAAGCCTAACTGTAACTCGAGCGTTTCAGAGCAACATGCTTGACCGCAAGCTGGCACCTCAGCGCAGAGTGCAAAACTGCTCAAAGGACAACATAAGGGTCTGGCTGCTGCTAGACATCAGCAGCTAAGTGATTCACAGCATGTAGGTATAGAAGGCTTCTGCAGTGGCATTGCCCTTTGACTGCACTGGCATTGCCCTTTGAATGCAGTGGCATTGCCCTTTTGACTGCAGTGGCATTGCCCTTTAACTGCACTGGCATTGCCCTTTGACATGGCGAGTGACTGGCTCCATCCAGATGACAGGCGTTACCCATCAGCGATGCCACCCAGAGGTCCGCTGTGGTCTACAGCATTGCCCTTGCTGCGGCTGTGACTCACTCTCCTGGGGCCCCGGGCCGTCACAAACCCCACCTCACCCTCTGCCAAGGGGGGTAGCATAGCAGCACGCGCTCTCAGAGTGATCCCCTCAGCCGTGAAGATGTTGTCATAGGGTGCCCTGAACGCAGAACGCTTTGCACATCAGCAAAAGCTGCCGACACAAGCTATCTCCCTGACATTGCTCCAGTCACCAACCAAGCATGATGCTGTTTGGCACCGTCCTGACGCTGCCAGAGTTGCTGGCATTGCCTGTCTACACCTTTGTATCTTGCGGTCTTTGCATGACTGCAGCTGGTGCCAAGCTGGTGCCAAGCCTTTTGCAAAGACTGCCAGATAGGCAGGAGCCCAGAGGCGACGCAAAGCAATTCAGCCAAATCCAGAGGCTGCCAGCCAGCAGCAGCATGCTGAATACTCAGCACAGCACAAGCAGCAAACACGGCCCAAGCCAGCACAGAAGCAGAGGGGGTCACACCTTCTGGAACCCTGGCCAGCGTGCGCCTCAAACTTGCTGCAAGATACTACTGAATGGCAGCAGTGACACAGGATGCCTGTCATGGCGTCCACGCCAGGCTTGATGTGGACCTCACCCTTCAACAGCAGGCCCTGCTGGACTGTCCTGTACTCCACTGGTTCACCATGCTGCACAAACACACAGGTGACTACTCCTCAGTTCAACGCCTACAGCAGAAGCTGTCAAGAGCTGCCTGGTGGAATCATTTGTCACAACCACAGTCATCATTACCAGACAGGAAGCTCATGCTTCCTGGACTGACATGAAGGAGGAGGCCTTCCAGTACCAAAACTCATGAGCATGCTGTTTTCGTTTTGTAATTGGATGACCTCCTCCTTCATGTCATTCCAGGAAGCATGAGCTTCCTGCCTCACAGTCCTGATGGCCTGCTGCTTGCTCTGCATTCATGCCAGAGACCGTGGTCGCTCAGCTGCAGATCAGCCAACACCATGTGCCGGCAGCCAGCTGCGTTGACTGCCTTGTAATATAAAATGACAAGAGGTGGCACATTTGCAGTCCAAGTCAGTGTTTGAGACACCACATCTCTCACAAGCACTATTGAGGGACATCATTTGGGTCAGCAGCCTTCAGCAAATGCATCGTCAGCAGCGTCAACCATTTAGCATCGGATCATCTTGGTCAACTCTTTTTTAAAATCAAAAGTGCCATATCTGTTCTCAGATAAAAGCATGGTGCCTCAACAGCTAATCCACCAGTAGCTTTGCAAGCACAATGGCACAAGGCAGGGTCCAACGATGCATAGTCCTACAACTGGATGAGCCAGGCTAGCAGATTATTCTCTTTTGCCGCTGGGTTGAGAGTTGTCAACAGCTTGGCAGTCAGGCAACAGGTTGGCAGTGAGACCACAGGTTGGCAGTGAGGCAATAGTTCGGCAGGGCAACAATTTGGCAGTGAGGGCAACACACCGTGAGGCCTCCTGGACCACCCATGAAGAGGCGCTTGTGCTTGTTACCATTACGCTCCCGTCGGGCTGGGGTCATGCCGCTCACAGGCACTGCCATGTGCACTCTCCCTGCACCACACACCAATATACTGACTGTGATTTGGACAAAGCCAGTGGGACGTAATGGGCACAACCCAAGCTCAACTGTTCGGGCATAATATCAAAAATGATGGACAGAGCTTGACGCTGTGGTGCATTGAGAAGCACCTGCAGTTGCGGCTGATGATGGCAGTGTGTGAGGCATGCATTGAGTGTTGAAATTGTGCATGGCTCTTCAGTGAAGGAGAGGGGTGCCAACAGACCTGCAGGGGATACGCATGACGTGTCTTGCTTCTTGCCAGACTGTGGGCCAGACTGTGCAGCAGGCGGCCTGGGGGGTGCTGAGGCAAGCTGGGGTCTGGCAGGGGGTCGATGTGCCGGTGCCCTAGCCCGGCCCTGCAGATCTTGAGGCCTCTGTGGCAGCTTGTCCTGCCCACTGGCCTTACATGCCGCACAAAACCAATTTGCCTGTATGCAGCAGCTCAATGGCATCAGGCATAGGATGGTGATTTTCATCTATCACCTGAAACAATGAATGTGCTTGCCGACTGCTAGACTTGGCTTGTGTATATCACAGTGCCTGGTGTCAAGATCACTATATCATGCAGCATATGAAGCAACGCATGCCGTCATGAGTTATGTCATGAGCATCACTGATCTGATGGTGACATCCTACCAATCCACATGCGGTGCTCATGGTCTTGCAGTGCAACAATCTCATGGAACACACCATTGTCAGCTTAAGGCTGTGCAGTGCATAGCTGCTCAGTGCATGATTGCCATGCACGACAGCATGCTGACCTGCTGCTGGCGGCTGTTGAGGCCAACACAGAGGGGGTGGGCAGCCACACTGCAGCCCTTGCACTTGATTAGGCCTGACCCCTGCTTGCATTCCAGGCATCTGGATCTGGCCTTCTCCCCAATGTCATTCACCAAGCCACAGAAGTCCTGCCACAACAGGAACAACACCAAGTTTGGGTTGTGGCCTCAACACATCTACTGAAGCTCATTGGGAGCAAGTCAGCCATCCAAGTGGCAGCTGTCACCAAAGTTTCAAGGTCTGACAGTAGCAGATGCAGCCTTGTTATCTCATATGTAGCAAGGCGCTATCCAGTGGGCATATACCTAAAAGGGTGCAAGACTACTGTGGTAAAGTGGGGGCACAGTGCAGAGGGTGAATGCAGGATCCTGTCATTTGCACGACAAGTGCTGCAGGGGTAGTGAATGGGTGCTGCGTCACCTTGAGAGCCAGGCTGAAGGTGGTAAGGTGGATGTTTTCACCAGGTCTGCGCTCCTTGCTGTTGCCAAGCTTCTCAAACTCTGATAAGCTGCACTCATGGTTCTGGGGGCCACCCACATGCTGTGCACACTTCACCATGCCATTCTCCTGTATCACCCCTGCATGCAGCAAGTCAGCTGCCATCAGAGGCCCCTTAAACCCCAGATATTGCCCCAGACTTGATGCAGGGCTGATCTTGATATGCAGACTTGACTTACAGTGCTTGTGGCTGCTGCCCATTGCTAGGAGCTTACTGCCCACATAGACAACGCCCTGGCCAGGGTCCCAAGGACATGCATTATTGCCGCTGCAGGGCATTCAACGCTGTGCAGCCGCAATGACTGCAATGCCCTGCTTACATAGCACAAGAGTCATATGGATCCAGTGGAGTACTCTTACTCTTTGGCACAAAAAGAGCTACACCATATTTAGCAAGTTGAGAACAAAGCAGTTGCCAGAATTATACAATTGAAAACTTAGCCTACACTTGGAGTCCACAGCATTCAGGCAACTCAGCAACAGGGTTGCTGCCAGTACTCCTGTTCTTTCTTATCTATAGATGCAGTCAAGTGCTGGCCTAGTTGAAGATGTTGTGCATTGCAACTCTCCAAGCTTGAGGTCTGATCAACCATGCCACACATACAGCTGGTGCAGGCACTGACCTTGCAGGTACACAGGCTCCTTGTTCTTCAGCTGGATGTGCACCGGCTGGCCGGCCAAGGCAGCAGATGCCATGAGGCCTCGCACATTCACATCCACTGCTGGTCCCCACTTTGCCTTTCGGCGCACCTCCTGGGCAAAGTGCTCCACTGGACTCAACTCCTTGGGGGACTGGAGCAGGGGCGGGTGCGAATGTGGGGTTGAAGCAGGGGGTCTGGCAGGGTCCTGCTCTGTTGTGTCCATGATGTCTACAGTGCTACCATCTGCAGGTAGCGCAGATCATGCTTGGCTCACTCATAAACTTAATGCTTTCAACATAATGACTGTATAACGCTTGCAACATGCTGACTGTGTAATGTATGACTTGCTACTGCATATACCTCCTTTGTGCCTGCCTGCTTAGGCAGTACAAATACAGTACAAACACCAACTTTGCTTGACTGCCTCTTGCAATGAGGTTGACTGAAATTTATAGCATGAGTGCTGTCTACATGAGATAGGGGAATTGATTGTGCTCACCTGATAGCATTGGAGACTGCATGGTATCCTGAGCTGCAGCCGTGTCTTGCTGGCGAGAGCCATGAGACTTGTCAGACTTGGCGCGTCTGTCTGGTGAAGCATGTGACCTCCCAAGAGCTATATTTGATGCAGCTGCTGTCACAGCTGCAGGCACATCTACAGGAGCAGCTGCAGCAGCAGCTGGAGTAGCAGCTTCACCAGAAGGTGCAGCAAGAGGTGAGGAGGGGTCTTCTGTGGGACCTGCTGGCGAAGGCGCTTCAGGAACCAAGTCATCTGCCATGAGGCTCTTGAGCTCCCTGTTGACCCTGAGGCTGGGCTGCTTTATGCCCTGCAAGAAAATGGTACTAAATGCAACAATTCTACCAAGTCGAAGAATGTCAAGTCATGGCTGAGCAGAGCACCAGAGGATAAGCACGTGGCTGTGCTGCAGTTGTTGTGACAAGGGTGTGGCAGGTGTGTGCACACAGTGTGGGCAGAAGTACTTGTGCAGAACGCTTATTGTGACATCAAATGCTGCAAAAAGGACAAGTCAGAAGCCTGACAGAGAGAATGCATCTGATCACACAAGGTCATACCTTCGCCTGCTGATTCTTCTTTTTCTGCTGTGTGCTTGCAGCTTTTTTATTGGAGTCTACTGCTTTGACAGCAGGAAGAGCTGATGCCTTGGCCGGAACAGATGCAGCACTAGGCCGGCTGCTATGCTGAAGTAGATCCTTCTTGATGGCTGCTTTGGCAGCTGTGGCAGCCTGACGGGGCACTCTGACCTTGGTCAGAGGCATCTCTGGAGTTCCCAATGCTGCCAGCTCCAGATTGAGACGCGCCTGCAGCATTGAAAGCACAGCTGACATTTTGAAGGATAGTCTAGCATCATTGGCAAGCCGCGCATGGTCTTACAGGAAACATGCTAGATGCTGTGTGACTAGGATTTGTATGGCAATAACAGCAAAGTACTCATGCCAAGAAAATATGTTTGAAGACACTTCACAGCCTCGGACCCTGCGTATCAATTTGCTTTTGCTCTTTGATGGCTTGGTCACCTTTAGTGCCTTCTTCTTTAGCTGAGTGGGCTGCTGCACGTCAAGCAAGGCCTCGGCAGGTGCTGTGCTGATGCCATTTGCAGTGTCTGGTTCATTTTCAGCAGATGAAATGTTGAGTTCTGCAGACTGTGCTTTGGTCTGGTCAGGTGGCTTGCCAGTGGGCAGGTCAGATGATGGAGCACCCACTGCAAGTTGTGAATCTTCAGCCCGCAAAACATCAGGCTTCGGTGTCACAACTGTGTCTGACCCATGCTCGTTCTGCCCAGCAAACTTCTGCTTGAAGCCCTTGGCTTGTTCTTTACGCCTGCTTTTGCACACACCACAGGTGCACCCGACCTGGTGTAGCTTGGGACCCCACCGAGACACAACCACAAATCCTTCGGACATGATAGCCTGCAGCTTGCGCGCGTCAGCCTGCCTGTCACTTTGGACATCTGCTCAGAGATCGAAGCAAGAGGACTAGCCGCTGACACAGCAAAGCTGTCGGAAGTGCGTGCACCAAAAATGCCCAAAGGCGCTCGTGTCTTTGTACCATGTTCGCAAACGTTAGTGCTGCTCACGCAAACGTCACTATGCTGAAGAAACATGGCCTACCTGCAGGCTCGAGTCCTCAGGCGTCTGACGAGGCATAGCTTGGAAGAGTTGCCATATGTCTATCGATTTCGAGCGACCGACTGCGGGGTTTGCGGCTCCCTACTTGCGCTCGTATACAGCTCCTCCTTAGCAAGCTTGCTCTCCTTGGGGCTCTTCGGGGCGGCAAGCGAAAGGCCCCAACTAGGGCAAGTGCCTGGGCAATTTGCTCTGCATGTTGAAGCTCAGCGTGTCGATCAGGCAGTCAGTTGCCACACCATGTACAACGGCATTGGCATACTCAGTGTCAGAGGCTCCGGAACAAGCGGCTATGTGCAAGGCAATAAGTTCAACCTGCGAGGCGGCAGGCCAGTACAGAACAGATTTCCTGACAACACAGAGGATAAAGGCCCTACGCAGCGACAACCTGATGAAAGTATTCTGTTGCACAATCACAAAAGAGAAGTGGAGCTCAAGTTGCTGGCCGAGGAGGACAAACTCGCCGAGCAAGGGTAAGGGCGCTCCTTGTGTGCAAAACTGCTGTGGTGCAAGGTGTGTGTACATCAAGCTGCACATCATTTTGTAGGTTAGCGAGGGAGGAAATTGACAGCAAAGTGGCTGCTTTGAGGCTGCAGCTGGACACGGCACACCAGTTGGCACCACCCACTGAGCAGGGGTATGTTCAACACATGATCTGTGCCTACTGGCTACAGCGCTTCTGCTTTTCTTGCAGCTCTACATTAGTTTGGTTTTGCGTACAGAAACGCTGACGAGACTCATGCAGCTGCCAAGCGTCAGCTTGAGAAAATGGTCAAGCTGCGAACTGTCTTTGGGCTTCCCCAGAATCAGGATTCCAAAGAAGGGGAAGCCTTTGACAGAGAATTGCAGGAGAAGCGAAAGCAGGCCAGGGTTGAACAGAGGGAGCTTGCTGAGAAAACAAAAATCAAACAGGCCAAAGCTCTGAAAAAGGAGGCCATGCGCAGAGAAACGGAGAGAGCACGTGCAGCCAAAAAGGCAGTCAAGGACGCAAAGAAGCAGGAAAAGCAGAGGCAGAAGGTATAAAAACAGTCTGCCAGTACTGCAGTTCCTCAGACCGCTGCTTGCCCTCTGCCAAGATAGTTACAAGTGTATCAGCATTGTGATGCCGCTGGGGCATCAAGTCTACATGCTGCTACCTTCTCATAGCTCAAGCTCACACTTTGCAGCAGCTGTCTCAAAAAAGCATGCTCCAAGGGATTTTTGCAATATGCAGGAGCATCTGCAGAGACAACAGCGAAGGGAAGAAGAACGCAGGCAGGAACAAGAGCAAGCAGTGAGAGCCGCTGAAAGGGCAAGGGCTGCCAGAGAAGCCCCTGTCCCTGAGCGCTATGTCCCCAGAGGTGCCTCTCCCTCCAGATATGACTACAGCTCAGAGTCTGAAGACCTTCCTTTACCCTCTCTCCCGCCTGCACGAAGCAGCCGCCGCTTAGCTTCTCAGATAGCTTCCAGACCTGTAGAGGCAGCACCTGCTGCAGCAGCTGCAATGCCCAGCAGGCGGTCTAGGTCTTTGTCACCAGACCCAGTCAGAACAGCTGTGAACCATGCTGAGCCACCCAGGCATACAGTTGTGCCTTCCCCGCCACGCAGAGCACGCCCAGTCACATCCCCATCCCCACCCCCCAAGCGCCAGCGCCGTGAGGATTCTGGTACAGATCACAAGCGCAGCAGCCAGCTTGCTCGTGATGAGTACAGAGACCGTGATGGTCACAGAAGCAGGAATGGGTCTCGTAGTGATGTATATCCAACAGACAGGCATGACGCAGAAAGAGCCAAGCGTCATGATGCAGCTGCTGTGTATGGTGACAGGCCAGGCCACAGCAGCAAGACAGAAAGTGCCCGCCAACCAGACAGTCGGGATACCGGCAGAGCGCCTTACGGTGACAGGCACTATGGTGACAGGGACAGAACTAGGGAGTCAGACCGGGGACGGTATGATGACAGGGCTCGTGACAGGTCACTGCACAATGGAGACAGGAGGGAGGAGAGGGGTAGCAGACTCAGAGAGTCTACTGGGCGCCATGCCAGCCCAGCTGTCAGGTACAATGTACATCATGTCAATGTCACCAACAGGCATGCACACAGCAGATGCTGAACAATCAACTGCGTTCAGGAGGCCATAGCATGCTTGCTTGTTGTGGCACAAACTCATCATACCTGGGCAGGTAGGCGCATGCGAACTATGCCCCAAGTTGCATTGCTTGTTGATCTGGGCTGATGCAAGTTTTGACCTTGTGCAGAGACCAGGAGGCCAGACAGCAAGCTGTTGTCAGAAAGGGCAGCAAGCAACGCCAAGGTTCATCCTCCTCCAGCTCAGCCAGTGGCTCATCAAGTAGCGATGGGTCTGGCAGCAGCACCAGTGGCAGCAGTGGCACTGGCTCTTCGGGCTCCAGCAGCAGTGATACTTCTTCCAGTGGTCAAAGCAGATGATGTGTTGGTGGTGTCCATGCCTGGGCAAGGCGTGTCTTTGTGAAATCCATGCCTTGTTTTGTTGCAAAGTTTAAAGTTGGCACGCTCAACACTTTGGACATTGCTGGAATTGAGCAAATTCATTGTATCTGTTCTTAGAACAGTGTTTTAGCCTTTAGCAACACAACTTTCGTTTTTTAATTTAAGAGCGTCTCCACTGGTAGCATGTGTACATCTCGGACAATGGCCTAGCACAAAAGCAGGGTGTTTTGAGCATGCAACCAGTGTTGTTTGCATGCCTGTTTGTGCTTGCATTGCTCAGCTGCAAAGTCAAAGTCTTAGGGCATAAGCTGTTGCTGCACTCTTTCTGAGAACAAAAACGACTACTGCAAGGCTTGCAGCTCCCTTATGGGATGCATTCCCAGCTTTGACACTTACATGGGGATCTGATACCAGTACATTATATAACAGTGTACTTTTATTGCCATTATATGGCTTTAATTGTCGTAGGCATATCCTCTAGAGCGCGCCAGAAACTAGCCCTGGCATTACGGTCTTTATAGCCTAATTCTGCAGTATTAGGCTATAAAGACCGTAATGCCAGAGCTAGTTTCTGGCGCAGTTTCTGGCGCAGAGCTAGTTTCTGGCGCTTGTGTAACTCAGCCATGCCGTTTTCAGGGCTCAATCTCAGGATGTCCATTGCCATCAATCTCCCATATTGTGACTGCCACGCAGTGATGAGAGACTGATGGCAATGGACATCCTGAGATTGAGCCCTTAAAACGGCATGGCAGAGTTACACAACATCAGCAGAACACTTGACAGAACAAGAGACATGGCAAACGAAAATGAAGAGAATAAGTTCAGACGTACACTGCAGTTAGTCATACAACAGCTGTGACATGTATTGGCAATGTCAGTCAGGCAATGGTGCATCCCACAACATGCATGCATCTCCTGCTACAAATGGCATGCTGCAGCTGGACATTCTGACTTGTCTGGTAAGCACGACGGTGCATTGCAACAGCAGCCTCAGAAAACACCTCTCCTGCCCAGATGGGGAGGGTTTAAGCTGGCTCTGAACAGCAGCTGCTGCAATAGTCCTTAGCAACAGGGCCATGCTCTTGACCTTGCTCACTTTGCTAGTGGTCCTCTTGCCACTCAGTACAGACTGCAACACACCTGAACTTGTCAGACGACAGTCAAAAGGGCTGAAGCAACAGACACAGCCAGTACATACACTTGTCAAATTGTCGCAGAACGACACTCACAAGGACAAGGCTACAGCAAATTACCAATTGCGTGAAAACCATTTGGGACGCAGGTTTGTGAGGTTGTGAGCAAATGCCTACCTGGAACGAGTGAAGGCCAGCGAGTGCTGTGCCGCCTTGATTGTTGGCATCTCCAAAAGCCAGCATCCAGGCAGGAACAGCCTTCAGGAGCTGGGCAAGGCTCTGGGCGATCTGAAGCTGAGCGATACATGGCTCACCAACAGCCTTCTTCAGCACAGCCGGGACAGCGGCAAGGTAGCCATCATCCCAGTTGACTGCAAAACAGAAAATATAGCCTTTACAAGACTTACATTTGGAAGAATCATGGCAGCGTCTCACCACAATCAGTCAAACAATTTACATGACCTGCCTTTAAGACTTGTCAAAGGAGATCAATAGACAACACCTGGAAGATCAACATGCACTAAGAGCAAAGTTGGCAGGCGCCAAGCACATGTGAGCAGTAAAAATACCTGCTGTCTCAACCGTAGCTGGCTTGTGATCAAGCTGTTTGTAGAGGAGAAGAGTGATGGTACCTATTCTTTTATTGATATGGTTGGCCGTTATGCTGCTGGCTTTGGTGTTGAAGGCAAGTGCAGCATCCACCTGCCTGTTGTTGTTGCTACTGCTGCTGCTGCTGCTGCTGTTGCTGTTGGTAGTCAAGAATTTGTCTGTGCCAGCAAGGGAAAGGGCAAAAAGGGGACGGTGCAGCCAAAATCAACTAACTGGCTTACAAATTTAGCTGATGCTGGCTGCTGCATCCCCTTCATGCCCTTTCCCTTGCTGGCACTCTAAGCATCATTAGTGGGAACGGTGGGCTTTTCGCTTGCCTTCTGCCTCTTGTCACCCACGTCCTGCCTATGGGTATTTGAGTAACCATCACGGCAGCCCACAGCCCCAGCCCAAAGTGGCAGCTTGTATGATAGGATGTCAAGTGTCAGTAACAGTTGCGTCATGCCTGTTACTGATACTTGACATCCCATCATACAAGCTGCCACATTGGGCTGGAAGGCTCGCAAGCGTTCTACAAACAGAAAATATTGTGTGATCCACAAGACAAAATCTGTTCAACTTGTTCTCAAGCTCGCTGATGACCCACACTGAATTGCGACAAGTACTGCTCCATGAAAACGTCCACAGTCAAAGAAGGTGCCTTATCTGCAGCTGTCACCAAAGCCACAGATGGAATGTATATTGCAGGATCTAGCCTCTACAGTGTTCGGGAGAGTGCTGATGGCAACGCTGGCCTGTGTTCACTTTAAGTCTGACAAATGCTAAAACAAGACGGACCACATCGATAGCACTGACGACACCAGTCTTCTTTTGCTGTTGCTGCTTTTAGCATCAGCAACACATGAAGACTAACACCATAGCTTTGGTGGCCTGCATAAATAATAGTCCCTCAAGAAGCGCTTGAGAAAGTTGGCTCTCTCACGTCCTGCTCGCAGGCAAGCTGAGACGCCCCGTTCACGCCTTTCACGAACCAATAAAGGGAAAACCCTAAACCATGATCAGGCCTATTTTGTCTGCTTAAGCAAAAGCTTTTGTCTGTCTTCTGCCTCTCTAGAATTCTCCTAGATGCAAGCATCTTGTGAAATGTCACATTAGAGTGCTCAGGCAATTTGAACATGCTTGGCTTGCAGGTCCATGCTCTGTATCAATCTTTGCTAAAGCACAAGATGTAGCTACACTAACACTATAGTGTGATAGTGTGACCCAATTGTCGTATGAATGTAGGCAGTGCGGTACCATTGTATCCATAGGACTAATCCTGCAGGTGCGCTTCCTTTAATGCTTCAGGCTGTGCTTCCTTTTGCAGCTTTTCTTCGATGAATTCATATCTTGTATTAGGGCACCTTTGCAGAGTGATCTTTGTGCGTCCATGGCGATTGGTTGCCCCAGCATGCACAAGGACATATCTTTATTCCAGATATGACCTGTACAGGTGCTACACTTAAACATGTTCCTCTTGTGTGATTCTAGAGTTGACGGCATATTCCACAGCGCAATACTGTGTGGCTTACCCCTTAATGCCTGTTCTTTGTCCCATAGCCAAAAGTATCACAAGCTTGGCTTGACTGGCCTGACTTGTGCTTGTCATGCAAACCTTTGCTCTCTGATTTCTGCTGGCCCTTCTGCTCACTAGACCTGCATGATTTGTTGCAACCAAAACGTGTCCCAGTGTGTGTGTAGTCCTTAGGAGGATAGGTCATTGTCAAAGTGCCTGCCCCTGCAGCACACATCTGAAAGAAAAGACTATGCCTTTTGGCGTCAATATAATGAGAAGCCAAGTATTATACTGGGCTGCGCAGGGGCACTCATCTGCTGCACCACTTGTAGTGTGAAGCTTTGCATGCCTGCTTGTGCTTGCATTGCAGCTGCAAAGTCAAAAAGCAATTGCTGGTTTATGCCATATCCATCCACAGCAAAAGCTGCTGCGGCACTTTGTGAGAACAAACACATGTACTGCAATCAGCTCACATTCCCAGTTTTGACACTAAAGCTTACACCTGGATCAGACTGATGTTGGCACATTATATAATATTGTGCTCACACTCCCAGTTTTGACACTAAAGCTTACACCTGGATCAGACTGATGTTGGCACATTATAGAATATTGTGCTTTTATTGCCAATATATGGCTTTAATCTGTCAGGTACATGTTCCAGCATAGTGCCTAACATACAACAATTGGCATCCAGATGATACCTAGTGGAACTAAACATGTACTATCAGTCTACAAAGACTTTAATTCTACAGCTAACTTTCGGTGCAGAAGGCTGAGTTGCCACTCAGGCACCACATGTAACTCTGCCATGCCCTCTTCAGGGCTCAACCGCAAAATGTCCTTCGCCATCAATCTTGCATCACTGTGTGGCAATCAGAACATCAGCAGGACCCTGGGCAAAACAAGAGACATGGCAAACAAACATGAACAAAATCAGTACAGCTGTGCACATCAGCTGTTGAATGCACCAGCAATGTTGTTCAGCCATTGCTGCACCCTGCAAAGTGCATGCATGCCCCGCTACAAATGGCATGCTGAACCCGAGGATTTAGTTCTGTCTAATGAGCACAACAGTGCATTGCGAGAGCAGCCTCAGAACATACCTTTTTTGACCGGATAGGGAGGGTTTAACCAGACCCTGAACATCAGCCGCTACAACAGTCCTTAGCAACAGGGCCATACTCTTGACCTTGCTCACATCACGCAAGACTGTCTGCAACTCGCTGGTGGTCCTCTTGCCACTCAGTGCAGACTGCAACAGACATGTACTTGTCAGACAACAATGAAAAGGGCTAAAGCAACAGACCAAGCCGGTACATACACTTGTCAAGTTGTCGCAGAAACACGCTCACAAGAACAAGGCTATAACAGACTGTCAATTGCAAGAGAACCATTTGGGACGCAGGTTGGTGAGATTATGAGCAAATGCCTACCTGGAACGAGTGAAGGCCAGCAAGTGCTGTGCAGCCCTGGTTGTTGGCATCTCCAAATTTCAACATCCAGGCTGGGACAGCCTTCAGGAGCTGGGCAAGGCTCTGGGCAACCTGAAGCTGAGCGATACATGGCTCACCAACAGCCTTCTTCAGCAGAGCCCTGACAGCGGCAAGGTAGCCATCATTCCAGTTGACTGCAAAACAGACAATAGAGTCAGTGCCATCTTTACAAGATTTGCATTTTTGAGCATGCAAGAATCATGGCAGCTTCTCACCACAATCAGTCAGTCAATTCACATTACTCGTCTTGATAAGTCATTAGGGGAGTTGACAAACAATGCCTGGGACGTACACTAAGCATACAGTCACTGGTTGCCAAGCACATGTGAGCAGTGAAATACCTGCTGCCTCGACCGCAGCTGGCTTGTGGAGTGATTTCGTGCCGGTGTTACCAGCTGCCTTGTTGGAGGTGGTCTTGTTGTTACTCTGCCTCCCATCAGCCTTGCTGTGGGAAAGTTCACTTTTGATGCCTTCGGTACTGTCATTGTGTTTGCCTTTGCTGGCTATGGTGTTGAAGGCAGGTGCAGCCTCCACCTGCCTGTTGTTGTCATTGTTGTTGTTGTTGATTGTCGCTCCGGTGCTTGCCTTTTTGACGTTCAGCTTTTTGCCCTTGCCTTTGCTGGCGCTTTGAGCATTGTTGGTGGGGGCAGAGGTCTTGGTGCTTGCCTTCTGCCCACTAGTGCTGTCACCCTTCTGACTACCGGTACTTATGTCGTGCCTGTCATTGACACCTGACTTCCCATCATCACCTACAGGCTGCCGCTTTGGACTGGGGCTGCCGGCTGCCCTGATGGTTTCCAGAGGCTTGCTGCTGTCAACACTTGGCTGAACCACAGCAGAACCATTGGCACTTCCAGTAGTCTTCTCATGCAGATGCTGCAGCTCATCTGCATGCTTCTGGCGCTCGCTTTTGGAGACTGCAACATTCGCCTATACAAGCATGTCTACCTGTCAGCTTACGCCAAAAACAGAGACTCAGCTAAAGGCTTTTTGGTGATAGACTTTGGGCTGTACAAACATAGCTTGACTCTGTGATGTGCTCAAACAGTGACAGGCATGCAGAGAAGGGGACTATGAGAGCGGGAATGGCCAAAACAGGTATGCAGGTATGACAGTAGGTATGCAGGATTGACAACAGGTATGCAGGCTTGACAACAGGGAGAGCCATATTCACCTGCTGGTGCTGTGTTTGAGAAGAAGTAGGCACGGTAGCATCATCCACCATGTTGGCAGTGTTGGTGTGGGGGCTCATGCGCTTGGAGTACAACACATAGCAGCCCTGAAAAGCACAGTCTCACGTTAGATCTCACAAAAAGCAACCACTGAGCAGCAAGACATCCTCCTACAAGCTCTGAAGACATTCATCCTAACATAAGGCATGTGCAAGCTCTCCGAGTTACCATGCCACAAGTGGTCAAAACACAAGGTTGCCTGCTGTAAAAAAACCCTGATGCATAAGGCAGTGATTGTGCTCACGTCGTGCAATATGGACATAAGATTCTTGAAAAGATACAAGGAGAACCTTTAGTTGGAGAACATGATCCTGCAAGTTGGCTCACATGCATGTACAGTTTGTTTGGACATAATAGGCCTGTGGAGAAGCATGCAGGGTGCAGCATCAGGCACAAAGTGAAAGGAGGGTGCCATACCTCAACAACCAACGCAGTGATGGTAGCAACCATCAAGGAAGCAGGCAGGAGCTCCCACAATCTGCTCTCTAGAGCAAGAAGAAACTCTGCCTCAGCACTCTGTACAAGGACCCTCTTCCTCATACTGTTTGCCAAATCCATGGAAGCCATTGGGATCACAATATAGCAGGTCATCTTGAGGAAGACATCGGCAGCCTGCATTCACAACATTGCAATGCGTGGGGTGTATGAAGCTAGTTGTTGCTGAAAGAGCAAAGCGTTGACAATCACATACCTCCATCAGGCTGCCAATTGCTGTGCTGATCTGCTGTCCCAAGCTGCTGTTTGGAGACGTTGACTGCAAGCACAAGCTCAGTCAGCAGAAAGGGACAAAAATACACTCCACAGTACAGTGACTTTGCATACATGCAGTACAGCTTGTTTACTGGTGCAAACGTGGAACAGCTCATGGTGAGGGCTGGGGCATCAGCACATTGGAAACCAAGTGTCAGCGCTAAGAAAGTGCCGTACCTCTTCAAGCACAACGCAGAACCCTGCAAAGGTCAAGGTGACAAAAAACGCCTGCACCTCTGTTGAAACAGACCACGTCTGGCTGCAAATTTCTTTGCACATATGCCAGAACAAAGGAGATGTGCCCACAGCATGAATGCAGGCTGCAAAAACAAAGCCTGCACCAGTGTACAGCACCAGCTTTACTCCTAAAATCAATGCCTGCACACAACAACAGCCAAAGTGAGGTTGACAAGAAAAACAGTTGTTGCAAAGTGTAGCAGCCGCATTGCTGTGACTGTTTGTGTTGCATGACCTGACACACAACACCATTGCCTAAAGATGCATGCTTCCATTTGTAAGAGTACATTGTTGTTCAGTGCAGAACAGACCGCTACAACAAATCAGGACTGACAGCAGGGAAAAGTATACTCACTTGCTTGTGCCCTGGCTGAGAGAATGTAGCCGTCGTAGCATTGGCCATCATGCCGGCGACAGTGGTATCAGGGCTCATGCACTTGAAGGTGAGCATAAAGCAGCCCTGAAAAGCAAGCTCATCTGTTAGATGTCACAATCAGCTTGTTCAACCTCCTGCAAGCTGTGAAGGAGGACATTCACCCTGACATAACGCATGTGCAAGCACTATGAAATGTCATGCCCCAAATGGTCAAACAAATTTGGCCTGCAGTATGCACATCTAATGTGCGCCAACAGGAGCCCAGTGAAGCAAGGGTGCCATACCTCAACAACCAATGCAGTGATCATAACGACCATCAAGGAAGCAGGCAGGAGCTCCCACACTCTGATCTCCAAAGCTAGAACATAATATCCTGCCTTAGCACTCCAAACAAGCATGTCTTTCCTCATACCGTTCGCTACAACAAGGAGAAGCATTGGCAGCAGGGTGTAGCTGACCAACTTTGAGCAGACAATGGCAGCCTGCATTTACAACATTGTCACGAGTGTGATGTTTGGAGCTAATTGTTCTTGCCGACAGAGCAATTTACAAACAATCACATACCTCTGTTAGGCTGGCAATAGCTGTCCTGATCTGCTGTCCCATGTTGCTGTTGGGGGAGGTGGACTGCAAGCACAAGCTCAGTCAGCAGAAAGGCATCAACATATACTTCACAGCACATTGACTCTACATACATGCAGTACAGCTTTTTACGCTGGTGCAAATGGGAGACAGCTCATGGTGAGGGCTGGGGCATCAGCACAATGGAAGCCAAGCGTCAATGCTCAGAAAATGCCATACCTCTTCGAGTAGGGCGCAAAGCCCAGCAAAGGCCAAGGTGAATAGAACAGCCTGCACCTCTGTTGGCACAGGACTCATCTGGCTGCAAAACTCTTTGCACACACGCCAGAACAAAGAGGAAGTTGCGACAGCATGAATGCAGGCTGCAAACAGGAGCCCTGCACCATTGTACAGCACCAGCTTGACACCAACAATCAATGCCTGCATACAACAACAGCCAAGGTGAGGTTGACAAGAATAACAGTTGTTGCAAAGTGTAGCAGCCACATTGCACTTGATGGTTTGCCCATTTTGTTGAATTACCTGACGCATAGCACCTGTGCCTGTGGATGTGTGCTTGTGTTTGTGAGAAGGCCCGCAAGCGTTCTGCAAACAGGAGACATTGTGTGATCCCAAAGATCTAGACAGAGACTATTCAACAGCAATTGCATTACAGAGTTTGTACTCAAGCTCACTGATGACCCACACTGCATTGCGACAAGGACTGCTGGTGGAATATGTCCATAGTCAAAGAAGGTGCTATACCTCAGCTAGTGCAGCACAAACTGCAGCTATCACCATAGCCACAGATGAAATGTGTATCAACGCCAAACCTGGCAGTGTTGCCGTTAGACTTTTCCCAAGGGCTGCTTGGTGTGCCCACAGTAGCACTGGGTGCAGTATAGCAAATGCTGTGACCAATACGAGTGCCAAGACGCTGAGAAGACAATACCATACTAGGCGCAAGGCAACCTGCAGACAACAGGACTTCACTATAGCTGAAATGGCATCAACGCAAAGCAGACTACATCTTTGGGTTTGTTGTCAACCTTTGGCCAGAGGTGTAGCCTTGCTGTAGCCTGCTTGGGTTCAGTGTTCTTTCGCAAACCCTGCAGGTCAACATCCACTCGAACCCTGCCCAGCAAAACGTTTGCAAGTGTTCTGACTTTGAATCTGACAAAATGCTACATCAGAGCGGACCGCATCGATCGCAGCAATCAGAGCGGACCGCATCGATCGCAGCAATACTTACGGTGCTGGTCTTCTTTTGCTGCTGCTGCTGCTTGTTAGCACTCGACTTCCCTTTTGATTTGGTCGCCTGCACAAACAGCACTCGAATGGAGTGCTCCCTCAAAAAGCCTTCGGACAATACTGGCTCTCTCAAACTTCGCTCATATAAGCGTGCAGCCAAGCTGTGACGTGCAACATCAGGCTATACCTTGCGTTTGACCCCCATCGAGAAATCGACTAGCAAGGCATCGGCTTGTTCAGCCCAGGTGTGTTCTAGCACAGAGCTGTCAAGCCGCTCAAGCTGCTTTTGAATGAAGCAAAAGGTTGCTTGCACACTGGATGACAGTCAGCTATCTGAGACAGAGAGCAACGGTCAACCGCTTGCTGGCCTGGCCCAGCACGCCGAATTGGAACGAGGATCGTTGGGGAATCTCGCCACAATCCCCAAAATGTGCAGACTGTGAAGAAGGTGAATAGACGCAGACGCCACTTTTTGTCTGAAACCCCCTTCTCAAGGAGAAGTTCTCCCTGATAGATTGGATCTCAGCTAGAAACCCCCTTCTCTCAGAGTCTCGTAAATGACTGAACTTATCTAGGTGACCAAGGCAGGCTTTGACCAGAGGCAACGATTTATTTGCCAAACAACAGCGCTGTCTACAGGATACAAATGCTGGCTGGTCAATCAGGTAACTTTTGTCGTGCTGACTGACATGTGCAGCATAGAAAGGTCTAGGTTTATTTACTTCAAATATATATTTCAATGTCAAGAGCATTGCTCAGTGCAGAATGCAACTGTCCAAATCCCTATGCAGCTGACGATAACTCAGCAGTGCCATCCAGCAAAATTATAATGCATTTATTGAGGTTACCTACCGTAGCTGCAGCATCTCAGTAGGCACAGCATTTACCCACATGCAGTTGCATCATGTTAGTCAACACCACCAATGCTGCCCATGCTCTGGCATTTGCTTTCCCCTGTCCTGAATCTCTTCTCCACAGGTGGTGATCGTGTAATGCATTGCATTGCAGACTGTCTCTCATCGATTCTTGCGCTTGTCCTTGCTCTGCAGGGGCGGGCGCGTCGCAAAGGTTTGTATGGGCCTGCCACCGGCAGCGTGCCCAAGGGGCTGTACTGCTGTCAGTGTGGGGTTGGAGCCAGGCTTTGGATTATGGATTGGGAAGCCTAAGTACCTCTTCACTGGCGTCTGTTTGAGAACTGCAGGCATTCTGATCTTGTTTGAGCAGAAATTGTTGCTGGAAAATGACAATGCAGACAGGTGCAGTCAATGAAGACAGCAAAGTTGACACACGTGTCTTGCTCAAGCCGTGACACAGCAAGTTCTGCAGCTGCACACTTATGTCAGCTGGGATAATACCACGAATGCTTACAAAAGTATAGTATTTAACAGAACAACTATCTGCTCGCTTGTGTCAGCTGGCATGGTACCAAAAAGAGTGCAACACCGCAGCACAAGGGATTGCACGGGAGGAGCAAGAGAAGAGCTTACCCATTGACTGGATGAAAGACCAGGTGTTGGATGTCACCCAGTAGATGAAGACACTCTGCATTGTCACAGAATGGTTGTGATTATTGAGACCATACATTGTGCAGATGTGTTCAGTTTGGCAGCAGGTAAACACGCCAGGTGCAGCAACACACATTTGATTGTGCCTCTGGGAACATAGCATATATCATTGACCTGCAACCCATTGTCGAGATGTACAACAAGCAGATGCAGCTGAACAAAGAGGCAGTCTACAACATTCACACAGTGGATCAACTCTGGAGCACATGGCCTGGCTCTGTCATTCCACTGGATTGAAAAAGCGCAATGATCGCATCAACAGGGCACTGAGACCTTACCGCAGGCAGGTCTTTGGCAAAGGGAACCATGACAGCAGTGAGTATGCGCATGGCCCACTTGAAGCGCTGTATGACGTGGGGGGGCTGCCCTTGCATGCCATCTGCACCCCCCAGCTCAGCAGACAGCAGAAACACTCCAAAGGCCATGAAAGGCAAGACCATGGTGGTGTCAGATACCGTCAAGTCTGTGAACCAAGCTGTGCCGCCCTCCATCAGTGAGGGGATCTGCAAAACAAGATGAGTCTCTCAACTCAGAAGATCTGATGCTGTTTGACATGACATGTGCACGTTATAAGGCAGTCAAAACAACTGGCTGTGCATGACATGCCAGCAAGCACAGCAAAGCCTGCTACTTCTGCGCAAAGGTTGCTTGCAAGCTAGCCTTGTGCTTACTACTGGAAGCTGGCAAGCTGTCATGCTGGCTGCACTTTGCACAAATGAGATGGCCAATCAACAGCGCAGACACAATACAATGGACAGCAATTTGAGCTTGAGACACAGTACTGCAATCAGAAATGAAGGCATGAGTGACCACCTTGGCACGTGCTAAGCTTTGCAAACTTGAGAAGAAGCCAATAAAAACCGGTGCCTGGATGAGAATGGGCAAGACGCTCTTCACTGGATGACAATTGTTTCTCTTCCAAATTCCTGCCAGCTTCCTTTGGTACTCCTCCATTGCCTTTGGGTTCTTGTTCTGAACACATGGGGCTTGGTTCAGGCGCATGTATGTGGCATTGCTTTGCGGTCATGGAACCAGGCTGGCTATGCATGGTGATCATGGTACCAAAAGTGTCATAGCTGCACTTCGACATGATGGCAGCTTTTGCTTCTGCAGTTCAGATGCATTGTAGGTTGCCTGAAGCATGTGTAGGCATGAGCAAAATACCTCTTGCTCTTGCCGCAACTGGGCTGCTAGTCTTTCCACTTCAGGCTTTGCTTTCTGCATGGCATTCAAGGATCAAGTTGCCCCTTGTCATGCATCATGCTCACATCTTGAGCTTTGTACAAGCAGGCAAAGAACATCAGCAGAAGGACTCACTGTCATGTTGTATGTATTCCTGACAGACTGCAGGTGAAAAGGAATCGTCATAATTCGGAAGAACAGTGTGGACATTGCTATGGTTTCCCACCTGCATACCAAGGCAATGAGTGACATGCATAAATCAGCTGAACATATTAAGCTTCAGGGGACGTACCAGGGCAGACCCGTCGTAACTTGGGCAAATCTCAAAACTGATTGCATGTATCTATTGAAGAACCACACGTCCTCTCGGGCCCCAGCCCATCCGTCTTCCTCTGCGCCAAGGACAGCATCCAAAACAGCACTAGGATCAAATGCGGAGGCTGAACTTGCAGCATCCATGGAATTTGTGAAGTCGCCGCTGTCGCCGCTACTGCTGAAAGACCTGGCGTGGGAAAAGCTGAGCATAGAAGTCAACTGTTGCTGGGGCAGTGCAAAGCTGGCTGGTCTGGACAAGCCCGAAATGCTGCTGATCTGAGAGACAGATGTGAAGTCCATGCTGGAAGCAGCCGACGAGAACAACCGAGCAGCAGCATTGATCGGGCAAGCTGCAGTCTGTAACTCAACACAGCTGAGGACACCCGCTGGGCTCTGCAGCGAATTCGTCAGGTATCGGAAGCGGTGCATTTTGAGGCCAGCCGGCTTTCAATTTGTTCGTTCGCTGCGCCGGTTGATGACATGCTGTGCATGCCGCAGTGAATCCTATGGTTCTGCCATTGTAGGGTTTGGCCATATGACATTGACCACACTAGGGTTGCGAGTTCTCTGAGACTTATACAAGCCGCCGAGTAGCAGTAACCCTTTTTGAGACTACACAGGTAAGACAACGCCACTTTCGATTACATACCAAGAGTGTATGGTCTGGGCTGTCTCGCTGGTACTGAAACCGGTGCTGTCTGCAGAGTGAGAAGCAAAAGGAAACACCATGGCCTCAAAGAGAGGACGTGGTGGTGCGTCCGGAAACAAATTCCGGATGTCATTGGCCCTACCCGTAGGTGCAGTCATTAACTGCGCCGATAACTCCGGCGCCAAGAACTTGTACCTGATCTCTACAGTTGGATGGGGTGCCAGACTTAACAGACTACCAGCAGCAGCTGCTGGTGACATGGTCATGTGCTCAGTCAAGAAAGGAAAGCCTGACTTGAGGAAGAAGGGTAGGCATACATTGATATCACCCAGCAAGAGCTATGCGTTTTTCAGCAACTAATTTAGCAATAATGGACTGGCTGGAACCTGTGCTGAAGCGGAAAACATGCGTGCTGAATTCGCACTGACAGCGATCGTGACCTGCAGTCATGCCAGCTGTTGTCATTCGTCAGAGGAAGCCTTGGAGGAGAAAGGACGGTGTGTTCATTTATTTTGAGGACAATGCGGGTGTCATTGTCAACCCCAAGGGGGAAATGAAGGGTGAGTCGTGCGCATGCTAAAGCAAGCTCATAGTACAGTACAGCGTGAACATAAGGCAAAGCAACATGCAGCACCGTATGGGGAACAACCGCACCAATGCATGTGTGCCACAGCGCCTTGATTGTGATGCATCCTCTGTCCTGCCAAAGTGCTCAGGTCTGTAGTGAGCATGTCGGTGTTAAAAGGATCGTAGCTTATGAGTGTGCGTGCTCTCAAGCAATACTGCTGGCAACTTGCAACCTTGATTGGATGTTGCTATGCATGCAGGGTCAGCAATCACTGGACCAGTAGCAAAGGAGTGCGCTGACTTGTGGCCTCGAATTGCATCAGCTGCCAACTCCATAGTCTAGAAGCTATTTGATGGCAGCAGCCTTTGCTTGGCTTCTGTAATGTACATTATACACAACAAAGGTGCTGTCACAAGTGTTGGGCATATGCACTGCGCATTGTGCATATTTGAGCCCTTGTGGCTAAGTGTTTGACAGTAGTAGCTTCTGTTCCATCAAGCAAAAGCTTCAAAATGCCTCCAGATTTCGTGTCCATGCTCTGGCTCACTGGTCAAGGCCAGGCTGTGATGTGTGCGAGTTGATCAGCAGCAGATCTCACCACAGGCTATGCTGAAAAGGACACGGTGTCCATGCCAATCCTCAAATGGTGAGGAGTAATCTGTCTGAGCATGCCTAGCACATTACCTTTTGGCATTTTGCAAAGCATTCTGTGCAAGTCAAGCAATTTTTGGGAGCAGCTAGGTCCCCATCAGCAAAGCTACAGAACAACAGGAAGCACAATTTGGTCCAGCGCAGGGTCAGAACAGGACTGACACCTATCCACAAAAGCCAGAAAACAAATAGCATTAGTCCTCCACATGACCAAAACGCACTCTGATTGGTTTGCTCTACTACACCCTAGTAGGCTATATACATTTGCCTAACATACATCACCAAGCAGCAGTTGAGCATGAACAGGTACTGACCCAGTAGAGAACGCTGCCAGTCAAATGCATCACCTGCTGTGTTCATGCGAAAGCGCACTAAGAATAGGCAGGCAATTCCTCATAGTCATATCACGCTCGGTATCCTGTAGAATATCAGCCTCCGAACTGTAGTTATATCGTGTGTTCCATTACCCTGTACCTGCTTTCATGGGGTCACTGCCTCGGGTCACTTCTCGAAACGGCATACTCAACTTTACCATCACAGACTTGCACTTGCTTGTTGCACAATGTCAAGCATACTGTATGACACAGTGTGATGCTTGAATACAGATCATTTTAGGAACATCAGCAGCTTCATTGACAGCAACAGCAGCACCAGCAGCTTGTAGTGATAGCACAGGCAGCAGTGCCACAGACAGCAACAGCCAGCGGCCTCACAATGTAACAGTGAGGGCAGTCTGCAGCCCTGTTTTGGGCCTGAGGT
>JAABUP010001445.1_pt1 | contig 49849 bp, 74 predicted proteins | sample 5559201 | NCBI WGS metagenome assembly JAABUP01 (sample SAMN10711887, study PRJNA513373) | rock metagenome | isolation source: Antarctica rocks | place: Antarctica | reverse complement strand
GCAGTATACCTTGTGTTGTGCTGTCTTCCATAAGGCCACATTGCATCACAACAAAAATCACGCAAATCAATCATGCAGATCAATTGGATAAATCCCAACACGGGCGTTGCAACATCAGCCGTATGTGCTTCAAGCTCAGAAAATCCCATGCATGCAAAAGCAAAATGCACAAACCTAGCTCTATTATTGCAAAACCCAAATGTGCAATCAATCAAGCATCTACCTGTTGACAGCCATGATGGATTTCCGCGTTTTGGTGTGCCTGTGCTGCTTGACCAACAGACAAACAGCTCGAGCTCAACGTTGCTCAGCGACTTTGTCCAGTTGTCAAGTTCTACATTATCAGCACACAAACCCCACGCACCACTCGTCATCTACTCACCATGGTCGCTGTTCAATTGTTTCGCAGAGCGAATGAAAACCTGCCACCTCTCTTGCAGACTCAGGATCGTGAGGAGGCCTTGAGACCTACGCTGCTCGAACTGACGGACTTTTACAGGAATCACGTCAAACTCTTTCCAAAAGAGTCGAGGCGTCTGGTGTGTGACTTCTCCAGCAACAATTTTAGCCTACAACATCTCGAAATCGTCGCCAGATGGCTGCAGCAGCCAACGACCGGTGTTGAAATTTATGCTTTGGACCTGTCCTTCAATCGCATTCTGTGTCCATCGTGGGAAGAATTTGTGCCTCTCGTCAAACAACTCTCCGTGCACGTACGGCATATGGATTTTCGGGGTAACTACTTACCACCGTTACTGGAATCTGATGCATCTCTTAGGTCGCTGCAGAGCCTTGTCAGCTTATCAGTACCATATCACAGTCAGTGTGGCGACCCCTGGGTGGACTACTGGACGGAAAGGTCCAGGCAGTTCAAGGAGTTAGCTTATGGCTCGTTCCAAACAGTATGGTAAGCATGGTTGCTATGCTTCATGCCTCCTATTTCATGTCTCAAATAGTTGCAAAATAAATTTTGGTCAGTTGTCATTTGATACTTTGCAACGAACGCCTGCAGGCTAGATGATGAGTGATTTGGTAGCAAACAATGAGACTTGATGTCAGAGCTGCTGCCTCCTTGATCCAGGCTCCTTTGGCAACTGTCAAGACAAGTCAAGTTGTTCTGTCAAAGTGTATCAGACAGCAATCATGGTTGTTCCCCCAGCATCATGACTGCTGTCCTCAAAACTGATGTTGTGCATTATTGATGCTTGTATAATCATGCTAACATGGTACTTTAAGCTGAATGCTGCAGCTACTCCATATTGTGTTCTCGAGTCTGGCAAGGCACAGGTTTCATCAATGAAGACTGGTCAGCAAACTGCATTTTGCTTGCTTTATTGCAATGACTTCTGGATTGGATGAAGCTGTGGTGACCTCACAGGTTGCCATATGGATTTGCTGAAAGCAAATCTGTAGGTAACAGCTAGCTATTCTGTCATTCAAAAGCAATGCATAACATCCAGCAACAGCCTTCTGCGATAGAGCAATCACAAATGTGCAGGCAAAACAGTTTGTGCTCCATGCAAGAATGCTTACTTCAATAGCCAAGCTGATGTTGGAAGCTTGCCTTGGTCTTACAGTGGTCCACCACTTGCTGGTTTCTGAAGTAAGGGTGCACTTCAACTTGCAGTACTGCGGGCTTGATGCGTGCATAGCTCGGCAGGTCATCAATCTTCTCGCAGCTGAAGTTGGAAATGCCAATATGCTTGACAAGACCATCATCCACAAGCTTCTCCATTGCTTGCCATGTGTCCTAATTGAGCAAGACAAAGAAGACTCAAGCTTGGTTGCGACTGCTGCAAGAAGCTCATCATGGCTGTCAACAGGTAGATGCTTGATTGATTGCACATTTGGGTTTTGCAATAATAGAGCTAGGTTTGTGCATTTTTCTTTTGCATGCATGGGATTTTCTGAGCTTGAAGCACATACGGCTGATGTTGCAACGCCCGTGTTGGGATTTATCCAATTGATCTGCATGTTTGATTTGCGTGATTTTTGTTGTGATGCAATGTGGCCTTATGGAAGACAGCACAACACAAGGTATACTGCTATGCATAGAAGCAATGCACAGGGCAGAGGGTAGTGAGGCTTACGCATTCGAGAACAGAGCCTTTGGCAAGCAGCAAGCAGTGCATGCACATTTGCGTTTGTTAGGACAATCTTTGAGTATACATATTTTGAGACAAAACGTCACTTGGAGGGCATTGAAGTTGCACCGTTGAGTGGTGTAGTTTTTTTATTGATCAATTCCGTTGTTTTCTGGGCGTAAGTCTTCATCAGCCTCTTCTAGCTCTGCATCTGACTCGTCTCTCAACACCCTTGCAGCCGCTTGCATGGTGTCCTCATCCAGCGGAGCTTGTGTGATCCAACAAATTAGCCTATCCACGTGAGGCCTAGTCCATATCCCCTGTCTGTCCACGTCACTGTGATTTTCGTTGCTTCAATCCCATCCTATTAGGTCCGCTTCGTCCCTACATGGACTCCTTTTCGTTACACATTGTAAGCTTCGCATGCGGCTTCAAGTGTTGCTAAAGATCCTAAATACTTCTTCTTTTGGCCTATTCTGACTTGGTACCTTCCGCTTCTTTTTTTCTCCAACCCTCGCAATCCGTTTTTGTTGGTGGCGTAAAGCTCTTTGTTGTACTGGTTTTGTTGATGATCATAACTCTTAAATTTGCTCTGACATTGTTTAGTTTGTCCCCGTCAATGTGATCCACAGTCATCTTGTCCCCTGGCTTCAAGCCCATGATCATCCCGTGCAACAACATGCATTGTCCATCTATGAAAAAAGCCACGTATCCACTATTATTTAATGACATGCAATACTTAGACAAATCCACATCGACGTTTGTTCTGATTTCAATAACTGCCATTGGCAAAAATGCAAAAGTGTATAAGGTCTAGCAAATGTTTGATCTCAGTCTCGTCTTCTGTAGACAATTGTCTTCCCCTTTAGGGCCGCAACGATCTGTGATCCCTGCATGAAAACTGGGATCCCAATGAAGTTACAGTAAATTCAGAGTTATGTCAATGTTTTGCAGAGCTACAGTATTCTATACACAGACAATTACAGAGTCATGTCAACATGTCACCTTTCTATCACAACGTAGACTTCGTCTATGACTAATTCTGTGGCCTTCTGGGCCAGACTCTGTAGCTTCTGGCCCAGAGTACTGCAGCTTCTGGCTCAGAGCATCTGCAACTCAGCCTCAGACGCTCTGTAGATCTGCCTCAGAGCTCTGTAGCCTCTGCATGCAGAAGTCGAAAGTCTGCGTGCAGAGTCCTGTAGCTCTAGCGCTGCAGAAGAAGGTTCTGGAATTTTCTAGCTTATGATAGAGTCACTCAACTCGGAGTTGAGTCATGAGCGATGAGATTTAGGGCATGAACTGGCCAAGGCACAGTTTACGCCATAAAATAAGGAAAACAGAGGGGGTGTGTGTGTGAGTTGGACTCAGCCTTGAGTCTTGACTCAGCCTTGCTTACTTACAGCACAACCCAAAACCTCATCAGAAGCTCAACTCTGAGCTAACCTCTATACTTTTCTAGAATCTTGTAAATAGGTAAGTATAGCCTACAGTACTGCCTTAAGTACTGCAGGGCTGAGGGCAGTTAAGGAAGGGCTGTAAGGTGTGCAAATAGGGCAGTTCTAGGAATTGTTAAATCCTCACACATGCCAACCCCTTGTTTTGATGGGGTTTTGCACACACTCACAGCCCTTGATGACTCATAAACCATTGCATAACCCTAACATAAGCAGGAATATGGCAAAAGGTCAGTGGTCAGTTAGACAAATATATATATATCAGGCTGGTGATGAGCCATTTGACATAGATACAGGAATGCAGCCGGTCATGCTAGTGACGCTATTCTCTTTGTTGCAATGTTCAACACGGCAAACAATATTCCTTTCAGCATGTCATGCTGGATCATCAGCAAGAACATCAATCAAGAAATCCTGAGCGTCTTGCAGCACAGTGCAAGGAAATCTGTGCTGCTGGTGATACCTCCAAGCGTCATGCAAACGGCTTTGTTGGTCAGCACATACAGCGTTGTCTGGCAATAAGCTGCTGCCTTGATCAGCCTGCTGCAAACTATGCATTGCATCTGTCTCAGGCAATTCCTTGGACCCTTCCAGACAATTGTGCACATATGTTCTTAGCCTGTCCAGATCCAGATGCTCATGCACAACCTGCAACAGCGTACCATTGCTGTCAACGAAGAAAGCACAAGAACCACTGCTGATATGTTCGAAGTCATCATTGCGTATGGGCTTGCTTATCACAAGCTCTCTGTGCGTCATTGCTTACCTGTTGTGGAGCGAAAACACTGACATAGGACCACTCGCAGGAATCACAGCAGACTCAGAGCTACTCCTGCCAGACAAACATGCATACATGGTGCTGTCTGTGGGCCATGCACACATAGCTGCTGCGGGGCATGTCACTAGGACAATCAGCAGCACACTCACCTCACAGACCCGGTGGTTAGAAGCACAGACTGCCAGCAATGTACAGTCAAGACTGTCGGCCATTTGGAAGTCATCCTGCAAGCTCTGTGACAGCAAGCAGAGCTTGTGGACTGCTGTTGGGGTCTTGCCCCATAGCAGGACACTCTGGTTGCGCGGCTCCAACACAGCAAACAGGCCCACAAACAGCAGCACCTCCTTCATCAAGCCTGTCACCTGTGCAAGTGCCACTCAACATCTTACTGATCCGTTACCTACTCACAATGAAGCATTGTGCATACAGTATCTCAAGCCTAAATCATGCAGCAGACATTGACAGTCAGGTTCAGGTGCTCATCCAGCAAGTCTACTTGTTCACACAGTTGTCAGGCTTTCATCTTTTTTATGCCACCCTGTCCCATATGCGTATGCAGTGTGTATGCCATTTTGGCAAGTCAGTGCAGAGATGCGTTTCTTTGCTGTGCACAAAGCAGAGAGCTGAGTCCCAGCTCCAGTGCAGATGTCAGTCTGGTTTCAGAAGTCTTTTTGCATCAGTGTATCCAATCTGGTCGACCAGGAGTGCGCAAAGCCGACTGGTGGCCAGACCAAGTTACCTGGTCTTTGGAGTGTGTCCACTGGCGTGTTGCAAACATGAGCAGAAATGAGATGACATGAAAGATCTCTATGCGCAAGTCTGCACTGCCAAGCAGTCGCTGCAGGCATGGCAAATCTAGTAGAGCTGCATTGCTGATAACCCTGCATCACCACTTCACCTTCAGAGCCAGATGTGTGAGAGGTGTAACAGAACCATGTCTGCTGACTTGTATGTAGGCAGTCAAATGCACAGTTGTTTTACGGAGCAGCATGCAGCTGTCCTGCTAGCGCCACTAGGCAGAGCCATGATCAAAGCACTGGTCTCTGCATGGTGAAGTTTAGTCAGGACTTCAATGGGCTGCTGCTGCTGCTGTTGTTCTGCATAGCAGCATGCAGCTGTCCTGCTAATGCCCCAACGCAAAGGATTGATATACAGCGCACATGCCCCAAGCACTGCCCACAGCACAGCGAAACGTATTGCCCACTTTAGTGGAAGACTACTACTGTGGCACAATAATGCTGACCTGAGGACCAGCTCTGCTACTGCACAGAAGTTGTGAGGCAGGGCGGTGTAGTCAGGCTCACTGCTGGCTGGACTGCCACTTGCTGTGGCATGCAGCAGCACAGCAGTCAGCAGAGACAGCATGCCTGCCAAGCCAACCTCCTGCGTGTGTGTCACACCAGGGCTCACTCCTTTTTGCTCAAAACCCTTCCCCGAATCAAGAAAGTGCCAACAGTGACTGTAGCAACAGGCGCAGTTGCCAAGAACCTTGATGCAGGAGACTATCCTCGCTTGCTGAAGCTATAAGCAACTGCGCACGTTGCATCTGACCGCATGCTACAGCTTTGTCAGGAAACCAGACTTGCCAGTATGCACACATGATTCTTGGATGAAGACTACTGGGCAAAGGGGGGCCCCCACCTTGAGTGTAAGTATGATGCTAGTGCCATAGCTGGGCGTATTGCGCCTCTTCTTGTCAGCTTGAAGGGGAGTGGGCTCCAACTGTGATGTCAGTGCTTGCAGCAGGTGAAGGGCTTGCACCACAAAGGATGGGAAGGGAGCTGCCTTCTCTCCCTGCAAACTCAACAGCAAGGTGGTCTGTCAACTTGCAACCAGCTGGGACCAGGGTCGGACATTCAATCGGTCATGGTAGCAATGAAGCAGGTCACTGTAGCATGAGCTCTCACAAGCTCCTTACTGACATCTGCTGACATCTGCAGACATAGGCTGAGGCAAAACCAAGGACACTGGTAGGTACATGTCATGTCAATGTGAATATGTGCAATGCGACAACAGACATCAGAGGCCATATTCCGGATCACCTGTGGTTTGTCAAAGAGTGAGAACAGCTCGTTGAGACGATGAGCTATCCCGCATGCCAGGATGTACCCAATCACATGGTCGCGCATGCCTGACAGCTGGCTGTCCAGTGGCAAAGGACTGATCAGCATTCGCACCGCCTGGAGACAACCTTGTCTTAGCATTCACAGGGGCTGTTGACAGCTTTGACAGTGTCAACACCGTGGCTTGACGTGACTCACAACTGCCTGGCACGCTCCACTGGCATGAGCCCATCACCAAGGCAATCAGCAACCCTCACTGGCTGTATCAAATTTGTGACTCAGTCATCAGCCTTGCAACATCTCAGCAAGCAAACAAGTGCATCAACCTTCACCAGCGTGTGTGACTGTACAACACTGTGTGACTGTACAACATTGTGTGACTGATAGGTCATGGAGGCAGCAGCACCTGCAGTAGTGTGTCCAGCATGGCAGAGTCCTTGCAGGGCCCCTTGTCTGCGCCCTCTTCAGCAATGAACTGGTCCAGCAGCAGCGCTAGCTGCTGCACCAGGCCAACTGCGTGCCCGCCAGCCAGCAGCACTTGGCACTCCTCCTCACAAGCTAGCAGCTTCAGCAGAACTTGGCCAAACGCAATGTTCAGCCTGCGCCAATCAATAAACTGCTTTTTGGTGGCAACGTTGATTGCAAGACAAGGTGGCAATGGCACCCAAGCAGCGCTGTCAATGCAACATGGCAAAACAGATCATGATGTGATGCTGCTGCCCTTACCAACCTGCAGACTTGTCAAGAGCACTGTGTTGTGTACGAGCACTGTTGGTAGCTCAACAATGCCTGCAATGACTCTTTTGACACGTGCACAAATCAGGTTGATGTTTTTCATGCTGCATTCCATGACACCAAAAGTGAACACAGTAATGCTTCCATGCTGCATGTCACTCCAGCCAAGTGTGAGTGTCTGAGAGGGTGTGCTGATTTGGTGGTGGCAGGCGTGGGCAGAGTTGTGCACCTATCTGGCCAGCTGGAGTGTGGCGCTGCAACAGCCTGTGTGATGAACATCAGCAGGCTAGTATCCAGAGCTGTCTCATGTGGGTGATAACTGTCCAAGTATTGCTGCACCTCAAGGACATCTGCCTCTAGGCCTGCAAGCCAAGTACACTCAGCAGCCAATGAGCAGACATGCTTGTCATGCTCTTGTCAAGTGCTCTGTATATGCTGTATCATTTCGTGCACAGGAGCTGTTTTGCACCTGTTCTCCCATAGGGAAGCAGTCTTGGCTGTAGATTGTAAGTTGCACTGAAGAGATCGACAGAAGCAGACAGAGTTGATCAAGAATGTGTATGCCTTCCTAGGCAGGCCTCTCCCTACAGCTGGCAATGTTTGTTGCAGCACAGCTCATATTGCAAAAAGCTGCTGTGTGTCACATGCAACATCATTACATGGTGGCAGGATCAGCATGTCTTGCTGACAGCAAAGCATGACTCACCAGCAATGTCTTCCCTCTCAGCACTTGGCTGCATGCTGCCAAGCAGGCAGAGCAGCGGCTTGCACCCAGCTCCTTCTTGCCTGGCGGCCTGTGCAGTGGCCTGTTGTGAGTAATGTAAGCTGTCAGCCTTGATGCGGGCCAGCAGCTTGGCTGCTCTGCGGCGCATGCCCTTGAGGCGGTTGCTAGTGGTGGTAGCAAGGCTGACTGCCTTGTCTTCAGACTGTATGGGCTCTGGGGAGCTCCTCAAGTGTCCTGCATCAGCCTGGCAGTCTTTCCTACTGCAAGCAAGGTTCCAATGTAGCTGATCTGTGCATCATGACAAAAAGCAGGTATGCCGAGCCTGCTTTGCAACACCTCTCCTTCGGCTGGAGGCATGCACATCAAGTACTAGCTGACTTTACTAAACTGAGGCTGCTGGGGTTGACCGTCAGCCAGTTGGACCGCAGGCTTTGTGTGGAAGCGTTGAAGCAGGTGTTGTTCAATGTCAACCAGCAGCAAGGAGCCAGTGAATCTATCAGGGATGAAGGAGGATTGACTGCACATGGCCTTGATACACAGATGAGCTCTGCTAACCATTCCTGACACGGTGCTTCCGCCATGCTATCACACAAATTGGCAGTCTGTTACATTTGCCACGAGGGAACCAGATGCTCTGCTGAACGAGTGCCAAAGACAAGGTGATCCTGGTTGGAAGCTGAGGTGGAACAAAAGGCTTATATGGGCAGCATGCACAGCATGAGAGACCTCTGTGTGTCTTGGGTGGTGACATAGGGGGACAGGCCTCTTTCTCCTCTTTGCTGATGGCCGCACGCTCCTTGATCTGGTCCAGATGACTCACATGCCGCTGTGCTGCCTCTTGAAGGCGCAGAGCCAATCGGGCTTCCAGCTGCTGTACATGCTGCAACAGCACATGACAAAATAAGTGCCAGCTCCACAACTGCCGAGGTACACTGCAGAAACACCCTCTTGCTGTGCTAGTGAGCGTCTTTGCTGGCATTGCGTTATGAGAGATTGCAGACAAGCGCAGTGTGCAAAGGGAGGCACGCATGTGCAGCACATGGCAAGACAACGGCAATAGTAAAGCAGCAGAGGTGCATCACCTCCTGAGCAGCCTGCTTCTGGTGCTGCTGAACAGCCCGATGCTGCTCAGCCTTGGCTAGACGGGCAGTCTCACCTGCTCTGCGCTCATTCTCCAGTTTGAGTGCAACAGCAGTGGCCCTTTTCTCCTTCTCTGCAACCACAAAGTATACGTCATGAGGACATTGTCTGTCGTGACATCTGCTGCCACTCAACAAGCACACTGCCTGGGACGTGTCAAGTATGACACATCAGCCGGAATGATGTTGCTGGTGAACAAAATGGCTGCCAGCCTAGGTGACAGGATCTGCCTCCAGCCCAACCAATGCGCTCAGCAACCAGATTCACGGCAGGATGTGCAGTTGTCTGAGGCTTGCCATCAGAGGTGTTGCTGTATGAATGCAAGGTGTAGCAGAGGAACCTGCCAACTTGCGCAGCTTCTGCTCTTCCAGCAGCAGGCGCCTCTCATGCGCTTCTTGCTGTGCTGCCTCCAACTCCCTCTGGCGCTTCTGCTGCTTGGCGCGCGCCTCAGCCTGCCGGCGCTCTGCGTCCTGTCAAGATCCATAAAAGTTACCAGTTCATGGTTCTTTTCCAGCTGCCTCCAGCCCATGCACAAGTGAAATGTCAGATGCTTCAAGGGTCCCTCACGCCTATTGTGCACAGTACATGCATGGCACAGGGCTGAGCCTGAACCACCAGACGGTGCATTTGTTGCACAAGTGTCTCAGCGCAAGCTGATAAGTTTATGACCTGCATGCGCTGCATGAGAGTGAGCTCCTTGTCCTCCTTCTGGAGCTTGTTGATGAAGAGCACTTCGTACACTTTGGTTGTCTCATCCAGGGCTTTGCGGCGGATGGACTTGAGATGTGCATCACGCAGTTGGACTTTGCGCGCCTGCTTCTGCTGCAGCTGCTGCTCACTGGCTAGTTTGCGCTCTTGCTCCACATTTTGAACGGCCTGCATAGAGAAGTTGTCAGACTCACAATGTTCAAAGTGCTGGCATATTGGTGGATGGCATGAAGGCACACACTGTTTGCATCTGTGTTGAATGTGCTGACGACCAATTCTCAACAGTCTGCAGTATGGCCCTGGAATGACAGGCTCCACGCGCTACACTGACACATCAAAATACAGTCAGCTTTACAGAGCTGCCAGATGTGTCAGACATCTTGAGACGTTTGTTCTTTCTTTCCGGAGACATGAGGTAGACTTGCGCATCTATGCAAATGCAGCCTGCAAAAGACACATTGCAGTGCAATGGACAAGCCAAGCAAGTCTTATTGGAACTTGCCTCACGCCCTGCTTGCGCCCTTGCTTGCCTGGCTTTCTTCTGCACTTGCTGCAGATTGCGCCTCTGGGCAGCAGCAGCATGCTTGTCCTTCAGCTGTTGCTGAAGCTCAGATGGACTCTTGCGTTGCCAGTGCGGCGACATCAGTTTGGGCTGTGCATTCATTGTTTCAACTCTGCCTTGCTGCACAGGACTGTCATGATCTGCATGAACATTTCAGCTGTCAATGACTGTTGGTTGATGTATGCGGCTATATGACGTGTCATGATGAGCGGCACTGCATTCAATGTAAGGCAACCAACAATTCATACATAAGCGGTGTCAGTCTGCAGTGTGTCAAGCTGTACATATCACAGGCAAGACATAGCTGGGCATGTTTTGCAGAGATTTTATGGTTCCTCACATTCCATGATCAGGCAACAACCCTCTGTTGTGCAGATGAGAGTTTACCAAGCAATTCAGCCCAATCCTGAGCTTCTTGCCATGCACAAGTGACAGTCTCATCAGAGCTGGCTTGAACAGCTGTTGTCTTGGATCCCTCATCCCTAAGCATCCTACTCAACCTGTGATCTTCAAGGCAAGCATCTGCTTTGTCCCCCAAGCTTGGCATGACTAGCGCTTCTTCTACCTCAATCTTAGTTGTGTCAGGTGGCTTTGTTGAAGCATTGACAGCTGTGAAATCAGACAGCGACTCCTCAAAAGACAACAGCTGTGCATGAGTGGACATGACTGCAGAGGCAGATGTTGGCCGCAGGCTTGAATGGCGTACAGGGGAGGCAGCTCTTGATGAGGGCTCTGGGGCTGAGTGGGAGCTGCTGATCACACATGAGTTGTATGTTGAAGGGCGCAATGCTGGTATCGAATAGCCATTGCCAGGGTCAGGGGACAGGCCACTGCGTGAGAGGAGCTGCTGAAACAGCTCGCCATGTCTGCAGTATCGGGAAGCCATCAGATGCATGCTTTGGCAGGAAAATTTGTGCTTGTGTGCCTCTTGTGTAAGTTTGAGCTGCACCTAGGAGACGACTGGGGCTTTCTTGCAGGCCATGCTCCAGACTCATGAATGCCACCTTCTTTGCAACCTTGGCTTTGAAGGAAAGCTTGCAGCTGCATCAGGCCAGAGAGTCAGGTTGGCTGTGTACAACCCAGCATAAGCAAAAAGATACGTCTGTCGCGACAATCAGGCCATGATGTTGCTGCACACTGTATAGGGCATACTTGACGGAAGTCAGCTGTGCTTTCATCCAGCAGGTGCACAATATTGCGCGCCTGCCATAGATTCCCATCCATCTCAGTCAGGGTGTACAAGTCATCTACTGCCCTGCAATAGTATTGATCAGAAATGAACCTATCTAGCAGTGTTGAGCAACATGCTTGTTCATTTTGTCCTGTAGCCCTGAGGCACAAACCACCTGTTTAAATCTGCATAGAGTCTCTTCCAGAGCTTGCGTTTCTTGGCTTCGAACTTGAAAGCAGGCTGTGGGGACTCCTTAATACGATGTTATTGGAGCAGTTCTAGAGGTAGCTAGTACCAGGCAACTGACAAGGCTACTTAAAGCCTACCGTGGCAGATGCAGGACTAGGACTACGATTCAAGTGGCTGAGTGTGCTTTCGAGCAGCTCCGTCCCTGACTTGGAGGAGCTGCTTTCGATGCCGTCTGCCGTCATGTGTTTTGATCACCCCCCACTATGATCACGCAGGTGCAAGCAATTTGACATACGCCCTGAGCTCCTTGCTGGTCGGGCGGACTGTGCCAGCTGCCCTCCTGATCGATGAAGACTGATTCAGCGCAGGCGCAGAGACACGCGCACACGCGCACATGCTGCAGTGTCACACTATATTGTCACAACAAGGTCTTTATCGCCCTGGGGTGACTCGCGCATGCTCTTCTGCATCGGAGGATTTCAGGAGCTGGTTAGGCTCCCCGCTGGGCTGTTGAGAGCTCTATGCAAGCTTGTGCGCTCTGCTCATGGCGAGCTTCTTTTGACTCAGCCCACTTGCTCGAACATGCCTGTACAGGCTCGAACATGCAGACATGCTGTTGGTCGCAGAAGGCTAGTAGCGAACAGGAGTGGGTCGTCTCGCCTCCAAAGTTTGTCGGGCAATATTGCTTCTGGTCAGCGTTGCGTACGTGCCATCCTCCTTGAGTCCTTATGCTTACAGCACGTTTGCTGGATCACTGCACTCGAGTTTTCTCGGTCAACAACGCTTCTGCGCATTCTTTGCTGGTTAATCGAAAGCCTTTCAGGTCCAGGGTGCGATTTAGTCTCTCTGCTGATGTACGCACTCTGCTGCAACACGCAATGCAACCACAGCAAGCCTTATTTGCAGTGCTGTGCTGACTCTGCAGGGTAACAAGGGCGCTGTGTGCCAAAGCCAGCCGTCAGCCTCACAGGGCCTTCTAACGCAAGTCGGTCACTGTACTACTGCCATTTCACAGCAATTGGCATTTTTGGGGTTGAAAAGCAATGGCCTTGCTACACCGCCAGTACGCACCTGCAAGCACTAGCAGCAGGTAAACTTTCAGAACAGACCGTGTGCAAGCAAATCACAGCCTATGCATGCACAGTACGTCTACCTTTGCCAGTCCATTGACACTATATTCTCCTCACTCTGCAGACAACAGCAAGGAACAAACAGATCATGCAATCCCTTTGCCAGCAGTTATATGTCTGGAATCATTGCTTCATCAACAGCTGCAGGCAGTTCGCAATGCAGAGCAGCAACGCACGGTAGAGGAGATCATTTACCTATGGTCCCTGCACAATCTGTCCAAGGGCTCCATGTGTATCAGAACCTCTCTTGGGGCTGTTGAGCAGCCGAGCAGCCATCAACAGGTTTGCAGTTGTCCTAATGTCAACTAGTCTAGGAACATCTTGATAAGATGCCTGGTCATAAGGCTGTGCTGGTAATTTGGCAAACACGCCAAGCCCTATTAGACCTGCAGCATGATGTTCTCTTTGCCAACCACAATAATGCTCATTTTGGCACCTTTTGCAGACAACATACGCAATACTGCCAAAACCTGGAATGCACCATGGCTGTCTGCATCACCTCTGCACAAATGCCCCTGTAGATGACTTCACAGAAGGCTCTGAACATGCAGGGCAACCCAGTGAGTCAGCTGCTGCTGACCACAATCATGTCCCAAGCCGTTGCTGATGCAGTTGTAAGCATTGTAGCCTCCACTTTTGAGACCTCAGACAGCTCATCTGGTCAGCATTCTTGTGAACTTGACTCACCAACATCATGATGTTGGTGCTTACAGTTGCAATTGCAGACATGCCATTTTATGCCACAGGGGTTCAGTGACCTGTTTGGGCAGCAACAGTTGATCAGCCTGGGTCATACTCAAGCATATGTTGCGTGTCTGTCTCAGCAACCAAGATGCGTAGCAACAAAGCTGAGAAAATGAGCAGAGGGTGACCAAGTGGTGACCACTGCAGGCAATCTCAGAGCGCACATTGATCGCACACAAGCAGCTCGACTGTACGCCGGCAATATTGAGTATGGCTACTTTGTGCGTGAGATGGAGGCACGTTGTCAGGCGCTTGGCTTGCCAGCCGGGCAGAACGCTGATCAGCTCATCACTCTGGCAGCCTCACTTCCTGAACAAGACCTCAGGTGCTTTACCTACCGTACTGCAATGAGGCACAGAGTAAGCTCAGCATGTTTATATGCATGCAGTCTGCATGTATGATACTGCTGACTCATCCAGAAGTAATGAGAACCTGGATGAATGTGATTGGCACTCTCAAACCTGCATTTGCCAGTACAGTGTTGTTGTTGCAGCTGATCAGCCTTGTCTTTTGATGCAAGGGCAACTGCCTGTAGGATATTACAGGCCGTGTATCTGAAACAGCGTAATACCTCAAATCATAGTGCACATGTCTCAATCATGGGCATGACTGTCATGAAGGCTGTTTGCTAGCAGAGCTGCATGCCTGCTCAGGCACCTACAGAGGATAGCTTCTCCATGGTTATGGCACATTGTGATTCTTGGCCATGCGCTGAGATGCGTAGCTTGGGGTGCTCAAACTGGCTGTGCAACACAGGGTTGCAAGCAGAGTGAAGACGCGACAAGCTTGGCATGCGGCAGTCAGGCATACTGGCCTGTTGTTTCAGCTGCCAATCCCACCCTCAGATGACTCCGACACCTTCACAGATGCAGCTACTGCTTCAAGCAGCATATTATCTGGAGAAGGCTCGGCAGCAGCAGCGCCATCAAGGGGTGACGCTGATGGTGCAGCTGTGCTGGAGGCTGTGTCTGCTTTGCCGTATCCGCAGCTGTCTCAGACTGTATCCAGCGCCAATTTTGCGCCTGAAGCTCATCTTGCTGAGCACTACAGCCCTCCTGGAGGTATGCTCTCTCACCTTCATCACGCATAGTGAGGCAACTGCCCTCTAGGTGTACTTGAGGCAGACTTGGTGAGTGGCGTTGACGTGCTGGTCAAGCTATGCTGTTGGCTGAAGGACCGGCATGCCAGTACTTCTGAGTGAGTGAGTGCTGCATGCATGATGTACTAGCTGCAAGTGATTGGCTTTGATGTAGGTCATGGCGCATTCAATGTGCATGCAGAAGCTGCTGGTCATCAGGGAATGCTTGACAACACACGGTTCGGTACTGAAGCTGTGTGACAGGCAACATTTCATGCGGCATCAATGGCATATAAGAGTGTGGGCTGAAGAAGATCCAGGCAGACTGCTTTGGCCAGCAGTATTTGAACACTGGCTTCGCAGTGCATTGTGGCTGCTAAAAACACCTGTCAACTGTGCATTGCATGTGGTATGCAATTACAAGTGGGTTTTGTCACACAGTCATTGTGGTTCTGCAGCTGCTGAAGAAGCTGCTCGGTCTGCTGCCTCCAAGCAGGCTCGAGGTTGGCAAACAGCACAGCCTAGTCCAGAAGACTTGTTGCCAGAACCCGATTTGGTAGCATTGAGCCTAACTACCCTGAAGCAGCTGCTGCTTGAGGCTGCAACTCTGGGATGCATGTTATGGGAGAGCGAAAAGGCTGTACAAGATACTGGTTATGCATTACAGCAAAGACATATGCAGCCTGCGGATACAGCTGCTAGTTGAGTGTTTGAATACATGACAACAATGTACGTATTTGCATTACAGGTGCCAATGGTTTCTGGAAAACGGTTTTGCAAAGGCACACCCTGGATCCACAAAAAAACTTGTTACACAAGTGTGCTGGCTGATGCAGCAGCAGCTAGTAGACTTAACCCTCCCAAAATTAGCATTTTCCCTCCCTGGTCAGATGTCACACATCCTTGTCATCATGTCACAGAACTGTACATATGGAGCAGTGAGAGATACTTTGCCACATGTACATTGCATATAGCCTTCATAGCAGCACTGCCCAGAATGATAAAATCAGACAAGGACTGGGCAAGCAGCCAGATGTGGGCATAATCCAGGCAAAGCCAACTGTGACTATTCAGAGACGGTGGGGTGAATTTTGAACACCACCATGCCTGGCACCTCCCAAAACTCATATGACCTGTCCTTGAGAAAGTGCCTGACAGCTGGCAGGATCTTCGGCCCTTCCACAGAGCTGTGCAAACCCTTGCCTGTGACCACCTCAACATTCCAGGTGCCTGCAGGCAGAGAACACCATCAACCATCACACAATGGCAGGCACAAATAGAGAACAGCTGTTTTGTTGTCTACGTACCCAGCTTGCTGCATTGCAAACAAACCTGCAATGTACAAGACTCACTGTGCATCAGCATGCATGTGCTGACACCACTGCAGATTTCAACAGATGTGCAATGTTGCACAAGTTCAGCACTCAGCAACCACCACTACAGAAGTTGGTAGTGCTTACACTTGAACCTGGACAGGTCCTGGATTGTCTTCTCCATCTCTGCCACAGCCTCATCCACATGCAGTGCATGCAGGTCCACCTTGAATGTGTTGCTCACCTCTGCATTTCTGCAAAAGGCGCCACAAACTCTCAGCTCTTGGGTAATTCAGTATCACACCACAAGTAAGCAAGTGTTTGCTGGCATAGTCTGCAATTGACCCTGAGCATGGAACAGAAGGTGGGGTAGCATGCAAGATGTGGGTCAGTATTACCGCTGTTTGTTGCAATGCTGTCGAAATCAACACCATCTTGACATCTCCATAGACAGAAGAGTGTGCCACCAGTTTGCTCACACAACACACTTTAGGCTGGACACCTACTTGCTGGAGAAAATCTTCTTGTGTGCTCTCTGCTTCTCCTCCACGGCCTTCTGCTGCCAGTACTCAATCTGTGATGTGCAGAACGCCTGCTTTTCATAGTCACCGGCCCGCTGTGCAGAGAAGAACTCTTGCTTGCAAAGCGCAATCTGTGCCTGAGCATTGCGGAACTTCGAGCGCGCTTCCTGCAACAGCAACAGTTGATTAAGCAGGGTACTTGGTACAGCCTACAAAGTCTGTAACCAGCATGATGTGGCAACAACATGCGCTCAGCAAAGACAGCAGACCTTGACTTGCAAATCAAAAATAAAGACCAGACATGACATTGCCCGGAAGAAACTGTGAGGAACACATGCAGCCCTGCCAAGCGAGTTATGCTTTACATGATGCAAATGGAGAATGCAGTGAAGCGCAGCATGTCAGGAAGCATTGAATGCTTACGTTGTAGAGGTCGTTGTCACCCCTAGGTCTTCCAGTTGATCTTTGCAGGCGGGCAGGCTGAGCGCCAACAGCAGATTGAAGGGCAAAGCCAGAAGGTGGAGTGACAGGGCGGCTGGTATGCACACCCTGGGGGACTGCAGGGGAAGGCGCACCCTGGGGAGTTGCAAGGGAAGGTGACGACATGGTCTTCAGGTGGGCAAGCCTGCCTGGAATGACAGGAGGCCTGTACTCAGGGACCCTGTTCTGGGGCGACCGGGTCTCAGGCATCTGTGAGTGCACCGCCTGCAGCATGCCACACAGCATCGTCAGATGCTAGGTTGGCATCGTTGAATGACTTGTCAGCAGACCTTTGCATGCAGCTTCAAACCGCTGGCACTCGCCAATACAATCAAGCTGGACACGAGTTTGCTGAAGACATCTTGAGTATGCTGTGTGCAGTGCCAAGGTCTGCCTGCAATCGGGGCAGGAAGCATTGCCATTCTGGCGTACCCTGACAGTGCGCTTCAGGCAGCCTTCATTAGCAACCAGCATGTTCTGGAGCGCCCCATGACTGATTTGTGGGAACATTCTCTTCAGGCTGCTGAGCTTTGGCTGCATGGACGGATCCTTGCTGGTCAGCCAGTCAATGTCATTGTCCTGCAGTTACATTCTGAGTGTGAGCATACAACGGGCAGAAACAGCACGATTTGTTGTCACCAGGTTGTTCTGCAATTTGTACACTAGGTAGCAAGCATATTGAGGTAAGCATTTGTGCTGTCTCTGATGCAGAATCCGATGATGCAGCATCTGATGATGGAGAAATGAGCTTCAGTATGCAAGGAAAAGATGGAGCAGCAAGTCATGCAGCCTGTATGCTAGCCACAGAGAAGCAAAGGTAGTGAATTCAGAAGCTGAGATGCCCTTGACCGACCTGAGCTCCATGCTTTGCTTGTCCAGAGGAGGGCACCCAAGTGGGGTGCATGATTGTTGGTGCAGGTGCTGACTCCACTTCCTGAAGGCCTTGCGCCAAGGCCAGGTCCTTGGCCTCGCGCTCCTTGCGAGCTACTGCCTGAAGAGAGCAGGATCAATATTTGAAAGCTGTGTCAGGTGCACATGTGTGTAAATGCAATTCAGGGAGAGATTGAACGCTGCGACATCTGATCTCCAACAGACAGTCCTGATATGACATGACAACTCTTGAATAAGCTCTCACCAGCAACAGCAAGCTTCAAAAGCAACAAGCGCAAGTCTTTTGAAGCGACAATCCAAGCGAGTCCAAGCAGGACAGTTCAAAGATAGGACCAACATGGTGACATCTTAGGTTAGCAACCACACACATGCTACTGAACTACACCAGAGTGCATACCTCTGCATCCCTTTCCTCCATTTGCATGAGCAGAAATGCAAAGGCACCATCATAAGATCCATCTGATGCCGACAAAAGCTGAGTCACCTCAGTAATGTGCACTGCAGGGAACTCGTGGCAGAGTTTGCTTATCTTCTGCTCAAAGTCCAGTTCCTGCATACCAATAAGACTTCAGCAGACAATGGTGTTGACTGCTGTGCACGACTTACTGGGCATGCAATACATATGTCAAACGAGAGGCTGCAGCAGCAGCACGTAACGTGCAGTTCAAGGTGTCTTGCATGGTAGGCCTTCTTGCCCTGCCACCGTATCAAGGGTTCATTGACACAGTTGAACAGTACTAACAAAACTTTGCAGCACAGAAGGCGCTTGTATACACCTGTAGGGACTCTGAGTCGTCCTGTGGCCAGTGGGCAGCAGATATCTGAGGAGAGTCAGGCTGGTCCAGGTTGTCAGGCACAACAGATGATGTGTCAGCTTCTGAGCTGTCACTCCAATCACCAGATGCTACGCCATTCTCCATGCTGAGCAAAGCAAAGCACAACTCGGTTGCTCTGTCCATGTCATACTCAGTCTCACGCAGATTGTTCTCAATCAGTCCATCTGGCAATGTGCAGAAGACTTGCTTCAGGTATTGCAGCTTCTGCAGCGCGCCCTCAGGATAGTTGTCACCAGCAAAGACAGTTGCCCTCTGCCAATGTGCTGGCTCATGTAAGCTTGCAGAAGGTTCAAGCCAATCTTGCTCAAGCGGGACACTTGATTGGGGATTGTTGAAGATTGCATCATCAAGCTGCTGAGACTGGCTGACTTGTGGCCAAGCTGTTGTTGCGCTAATCCTGACCTGACTCAGGTCATGTACTACCTCATTGAGTGACCCCTGCTGTGGCCAATTGTCCATGCCCAGGAATTTGCTTGGTACGCCCAAATTTGTAGATTGAGATGGACTTGTAGGAGACTTGGTCAAGTGACAATAAATATCAGCTTGCTTAGCATGAACACCATATGTGGGCGTAGTACGCGGCTTGTGGGCGTCTTGTTTGCCCCACCACTGGCGACATTTCCCCTGGTTCTGAATCAAAAATTCTGGACAACTCTGCAATTGCATGTCAACTTGGTGCTTGAGCAACTGAGAATCCAATGTATCTTGATGTTCAACACAATTATAGTCATCAGCAACAAACGCATTTTCTTTGGGGAAAAGGTCAGGATGCTTTTCAGGAGTGGGCACCTGTTGGGCGTCAGGCTTATGAGGCCTGCCAGAAGGAATGTGTCTATTTGGGCTGCAAGCCTGGATCCCGACATCAGCAAAACACAAATCAGCTGCTGTTGCAAGATTGAATTGCGTCCGCCTCAAAACATCCAGCAATCTGCGTTCAGGGTGGTCTGGGAGCAGGTCTCGAAGGCCCTTCAAAGCCAGCAGTTCGTTCGGGCCCAGCTCTTCCTTCGAGACGTCCTGACGACCGTCCAAGGTCTGTGCCCTCACTGCGCCAAGGGCTGAAGACAGCTGCATTGTCGGCCACCACTGCGGAACAAAACTGCCGCTATCAGTGAACGTGAACTACCTCAAGACAGCCAAGGGCATAGCTCTGACGGTCTGAAAGATGTGAATTATGCAACCTTTTGGCCAACACAACTCCCGCAACCACCATGAAGTTGAAGTAGGCGGTGCATGCATTGGTCGGACTAAGCAGCGAGAGCAGGTTTGCTCAGAGTATGGATGACAAGTGGACAAAGTCATAAAGTGCACAGGCAACAGCAAGTCTGATATCTTCGTTCACAGATGGCATGAGTTCACAGGTCCCAGACGACTGTAGGTCGACTCACCTTGACAAGCGACCAAACAGTCTTGAGCAGGGTGTGCAGGGCGCAGCAAAAGAGCTGCCCTGACACCAGGTTGCTGGTGGTGATGGTGGGGGGTGCAGGTAGTGAGGGAGGGAAGTTGCAGAGGGCAAGAAGCTCTGTGGTGCCTTAGACAAGCCGAAGAGATGCCGATGCAAGTCCAAGCTGGCGAAAGTAAGCACGACAGATGCACAGAGCGTTTGGTTGCATCGTCAAAAAACAAGGGCGAATCGGATCGCCCTGACAGCAAAGCTTGAACGACAATGACAGCAAGAGACTAGGTAATCTTGGCAAAGGGTGGATCCATTACACACTATGCGAGATAAGACGCCCTTAGCATCATGTGTTGAAAGTGTGAGCACTTAGCAACATCATGCAGGATTCGCCTGCGGCATTCAAGTCGTTGTAGCTTAGGACAGCATGCATGCATATGCATGGTGACAATATGGTGCCATCTGTACAGAAATGCCATGAGATGATCATGATCGCTGGTCAAGTTGCGAACAAGATCATGCTGTAGGCTCAGAAAGTAACTGCGCAGCGGAATCGATTGAAGCTTCGCGCAAATCATCACGTAGGATGCAGCATGGAACAGCAGTATCGCGCATGCCCATCAAGTATTTGTGACTATTTTTTGGATCGCGCAAATGCATCGGGCAGTGTCTTTTGGCATGTTCTGCTAAATTTAGCACGTTTTCGGCGTTTTGATACTATAAGATCGCGCAGGAGTCTGGCGAAAAAAATAAATGATCGTGCAGGCACACCGCGTAGAGTCCCCCAATGGGGTTTTTCTTTACCACGCAGGGCTCAAAACTTTATTTTCTCGCGGCGAGTTTCTGTGCCTACGAAAGCGTGGCCAAGATCAAATAGCTTTGAAACATCTTGCCAGGAAGGATATGGTACATCGCACTAAAGGCATGCCAGCTCACCCAGTTTCTAGTTTCGTACTACCCAACCGTAACTCATCGTAACAGCTATGAGAGCAGCAGGCCTCAGCAGCCCCCTCCTTCCCGCAGTTCTATCAACAAGTGACAGTTTCTGAGGGGCTAAGTTCGGCTGTTCCTGCTTGCTCGCAGAGGGTTGGTCGCCGTAGGGGCAATCATGCGTCCATTGGACGTGGTCAGACCGTTCCTATCAGTCCTGCCTGATGTATCACAAGCAGATCGTCGAGTGCCCTTCCGGGAGAAGGCTCTCTACACAGCTGTCGCGCTGTTTGTTTTTCTTGTCTGCTCTCAGCTTCCCTTGTACGGCATCCAAACCAATGCCGGGTCTGATCCTTTTTATTGGGCACGTGTAATCATGGCTTCCAATCGAGGGACGTGTATGGAGCTGGGTATCAGTCCCATTGTCACTTCAGGACTAGTCATGCAATTATTGGCCGGTTCCAAGATTATCGATGTGGACAACAGCGTCAAGGCAGACCGAGAGCTCCTGTAAGACTCGTCTGCTGCCATCTGCTTGACAAGCCAGACCAGGTGTTTACTAACTGTTGCTTGTCATCAGAAATGGTGCTCAAAAGTTGCTGGGAGTCCTGATCACCATTGGTGAGGCTGTGGCATACGTGGTTTCTGGCATGTACGGCGATGTGCGTGAGTTGGGTGCTTGGAGTGCTTGGAGTGCAATCTTGATTATCACTCAGGTGAGCAAGTACTGTTATTCACTAGCATACGCAACAATTTTTTTGTGGATGATGTCATCTGAGGCATGATGCTGCAGTTGTTCTTTGCTGGCATCATTGTCATCTGCCTGGATGAAATGCTCCAGAAGGGCTATGGTCTGGGGTCTGGTATCTCATTGTTCATTGCCACCAACATCTGTGAAAACATCATCTGGAAGGCTTTCAGCCCTTACACAATCACAGGGCCCCAAGGGCCCCAGTTTGAGGGCGCTGTCATTGCCCTCTTCCAGCTGTTGGTACAGCGAGGTGATAAAGTGCGTGCCTTGAAAGAGGCATTCTACCGGAACAATTTGCCCAACTGCACCAACCTGCTGGCAACTATTGCCATCTTCTTGGTAGTGATCTACTTCCAGGTGGGCAACTATTCAGCATGAATATGCCTGCTGTTTGCCTCAATGTCTGCCTGCACGTCTGCCACTCTTTCATGCTCAACTGCTTATTCAGTAATGGTTCTGCCGATCATCTTTTCCACACCTTTGCACTGTTGCATTGCCTGGTCACGAGGGGTCTTCAGACACATTGTGTTTTCGAGCAGGGCTTCAGGGTTGATCTTCCAGTGCGAAGCAAGCAGAGGCGAGGCCAGCAACAGCAGTACCCAATCAAGCTGTTTTATACCTCCAACATGCCAATCATTCTGCAGTCAGCCCTGGTGTCCAACCTGTATTTCATCTCACAGCTGCATGGCAAAGCAAGGTAGACATGCATTACTCTCTAATGAAAGGCTCACCAAGGCATACATTGAATCCGTCGTCCACCGGGCTTTTGAGATCATAGCTATGCTGCCTAAGATACAGTATGTGCACAATGCAATCAAAGGTATGTACAAGTCTGGGGCATTGACATCCTGCCTAGGTGGCTTGAATGGGTGCCCCCCTGCTATCTGAAACACACAAGGTAGTTTGCTTGTCAGGCACTGGATGGGCACAACGTTCATTCTGCGCCATGTTTACCTGCTCTCTTGTACGTGTATACGTCCAGCGCTTTAGAAAAGGTACAAGCAGCATAAGAAGCTTATTTCGCACTGCAGCGCCACACAGAAGGAGATGGTGACCTTACGACACGACAAAGTATTGAAGCTCTTGACACAGCAGCGGCAAGACAGAGACTTCAAGTGCTGAGAAATGCCATCCTCACCATATTCAGCATCTACATTGAAATGATAGTGTAAGCTGCTGCTGTTGATGAAGCCCATGCGCGACTTCACAAACTCTTGACCCCTCTCTAGATAGTTTGAGCCCTGCTGTTGAATCATGGAAGCTGCAAGGTTGTTGAATGGATCGTTGCCAATAGGCTGACCGCTGCTAGAAACCGCTGGCTGCTGCGGAGTGAACACCGTTCTGGGGTCCAGTTGTGCTGGCTGGAATGGGAATCCTGACTGTTGAAACGAGTTTTGCTGCGCTGGGAAGCCATGCTGCTGCTGCTGTTGCTGTTGATATGGCGGGTTGTTTGCGTTGTAAGACATCTCAAAGCGTAGTGCAGGCTGTTAACAGAGCGATGTGTGCACTGATCAGACGGTGATGTTTGCTGCCGCAGGCCCAGCAGCGTTTGCAATCTCCAGCGCCAGCTTGTGCGCCTGATGCAGGTCAAATCTAGGAATGACTTGGTCTATTTTTCAAAGATGCCTGTCGCGAACGTCTGCTTGTGAGCCTACCGGTGTGTAACATGCGCGATGAACATTCGCAGTGCGAATTTCGCACAACGTTAATTAGCGTACAAAACTGCGATGGGCATGCGCCAAGTTTTGCGCGGAAACAGTGATCATAAGCAGCACTTGCGAACGACCGAGGCTACTACACACTTATCAAGGTGTACACTGAGACCTCTCTTGAGCTCACTCATCAGCTGGGTAATCTGCACAGGGCGTTTTGGAGAATGGCTTGCCATGATGGCACAGCAGGGCTTGCAAAATCAAGCTTTGATGAGACAGCTGTGGTTCAAGCTGGCTGCATGCCGGCTTACTTGATGATCTCGTATAGCATCGTTAGCTTGACCAGGTTTGGCCTTCAGATGAGTTGTGGCTGCACAGATAGGTGTATTGGAATGTCTGTCAAACAGGTGAACCATGAGCATTCCTTGATTCCCAGCAGAGCCATCCATGGCCTTGAAGGTCTGGCCTGCAAGGAACGCAGGCAATTGGCCTTTTCTCATTCAGCGCAATATGCTAGCGCTGCTGTCAATGGCATGGAAGAGTTTCTTGCTTGCTACATGACAGCAGTATAAGGATAGAGGCATTGGTGAGGAGGATCACCTTGAGGCTCAGCACAGAGGTCAAAGCGGTCCGAGCGGTAGAAAAGAGCACAGCCATCACATGGAGCGCCATACTGCTCAGCAGGTGAGCATGGCTTGCAGAAGAAGGCCCCTGTATAGCCATGCTTCTCCATGGCTGGGAGGAAGCAGTCACCTGGCGGGCAACACTCTCTTGTGGTGATCATGAGCACAAGTCGGAAGTGGTCTGTCCCATGTAGCAACAGGATATGCAGATGTCTTTGCAAGGTGTTGATAGCAATTGCACCGTATCTGTTGACTTCTTGCAGGCACACTATGTCAGGTTGCGGCTCCAGGATCAGCTGTAAAAGCTTTTCGGCTCTGTAGGACCAGCATAGAGCCTGCTGCGTGACCTGGAGCACCGACACGTCATCACAATCGCGTCTGTTCACCAACAGATGGGCAACAGAGCCGGAGGTATACTTCAGTCGGCACTGCAGTTTCAGCATTGCACTGCCTGAGTATGGTATGTGTACCTTGACAAAGTCTCCATTTTGCGCCAGGCCATCAGCCAGCACATTCCACTGCAAAACCTTCAAGTTTGCACTGTCCTTCTTCGGATTGACTGGCAACGTCCACATACGTTTCAAACCTTGACCTGACAGGCAATGCAACCGGCCACATCGAACAAGCGGAAACTTTGCAAGTCGGCAAGAAATGGCGTTCATGCAACAAACGACATATCTGAAGCTTGTGTTGACCAACAAACTGTGCACAGATCCATATCTCAGATTAAATGGTGACGATAGGTACCTCGAGCACACCCTCACTGATGTCTGTCAACTTATCTTTGGGAGTGCTTTGAGAGCTGGCTGCTGCCTGAAAGACTAGGCTGGGCTGACTATGCAGCCCTGAAGGCAGCTGCACTCCACTGAGTCTGTGAGAAGGGGCATGAGAATGCGTGTCAGCCTCAGCATGCTGGATGGCCTCTGCCTTGAAGGGTAGCTGTGGCTTGTCAGTTGCATCCATGCCAGCCGTCTGCTGAAGCTGACGTCACTTTACAGGCTTTTGCGTCACATAGCTTTGCTTGATATGGCGTCCTGATGCCGCTTCTGAGTCTGCAATACACAATGTGGCTGGATATTGTACTTTTGTCCAGCGTGAATGCCTAAGTCTGTATGCATAGGTTTGAATATTGACAGTGTGCATGTTGGACGTGACGAAGATGCACTTAGTAAGAAGCAGAGCAAGGTTGGCAGCAGGTGAAGCTCTGACGTAAAAGCTATCCCTCTGTAACTAAACCAGACAAACGCAATGTACCATCACAGCCATCACAGCCTCCTTGCCTTGCTAGTCACTTGAGGAGGCAGTGCCAGCAGCAGCAGTTAACGCTGCTGCAGCCTATGCAGCCTGCTAGAAATCCAGCGTGGGCTTCAATGCAAACACTCCGGATGCGACTTTCAAGGCACCAAATGCTCACGTTCAAAGGTCATGAGTCTTAGATGCGTGTCTGCCGCGCGCTATGTATCGATGCAGAAAATATTGCCGGACTAAGCTGGCATGCTTTGACTTTCGCCATGCATTGCATGTTACTAAACCTGACTTCACTTAGTCATATCCACTCTTGCAGAGCACTGGTCGCCATGTTTCGGAAACTTAAGCAATGGGGTTGAAAGGTGTACGAAGGTGGGGCACTTGGACAGATGCACAAGGTCGCAGTGGGAGATTACCTTACAGAGAGGGAGAGAGAAATCCCAATTCAATTACATGTTTGACGAAGCTCTGAGTAGACAGCCAGCAAGTCTGATCACATTAGGCCAACCAGCTAGTACCCAGACAAAGTGGATTTGTGTACAGCACAAGATATGTCCTATATAGTAGATAGTATCTAGAGCCGCTCTAGCAGGCCTGCTTCCTAGGAAAAAGGCTGTGAGAAAGAAGCTCCTCTCAGAATCTGCACATGGTCAGTCCATCCAGCGTACTAATGCATGACCCATGGTGCAAAGGATATGGGTGGTGAATTTCGTTTGGAATACAAGTGATCTGGGTCTTGCATAATGTATACATTATGCGTACACATGCAGCATGATGTTGGTTGTATAACCAACATCATCCATGGCAATCTCAACAGGAAAACCAGTGCTGAGAGTGCCATGGATGATAATAATGCATCCATCAACACTATTGTTGTATTGTACATCTACCTACCTGTTCAAACCCACACGTATCACTTGCAAAAACTGGGAAACATGGTATAAGCAACTGCAATCAGCATCAATGATTTCATGCTTGATCTATACTGGGTGGAACACATGTCCCCTTCCTGCAAGCTAGCATGCCAACAGTATGCCTAGCACCATGTTGACAAATCCTGACAGAAAAGAGCAGCATGTGTACTTCTGCCCCATGATGGATGATCCAGCATGACACCAGCTACTGCCAGATGAGTTGGACACAGTTACGTGGAGCGCAGCCTGCAGGGCACACGGCTCCAGGGCGTATCCAGCCCAGCCTCTCTGCATCTGCCCTGTTGACATATTCCCGCAGCAGAAAGTAGCGCTGCAAGTGGGGTCGAGTGCTACGCCTCTGCATCATCCAGCCCGCTGGGTAAAGCTGCTCATGGCCTACAACCATCACACTCAAAATTGTGGTGTGCTGCCAGCCTGCAGGGAATTGCAAGATTGTACAGCTGTGAATGCACTACAGACATGCTCTGCAAGGTCCCAGAAGCACTACATCAGTGCTGAGTCAAGTGCAACTTGCATACCGCAAAGCAGCGTCTAGCTTGCAAGCGCGCAGGACCCAGTCACCTAGATGTTGTTGGCTTTCAGCTTTCCAGTGCCTGACATACTCCTGCAATGGGGCCCTGCCTTGCGGGGTGTCCTCTGCCATGTGATACACCGTAGTGTGCTTGTGTAGCAGACCCTTGTCTAGGAAGAAGGCCAGCGCTGCCCTGGTGATGGGGCCGCAAAAGCCCTCAAATGACGAGAATGCCCACTCATCTGATGGCAGCCCCAACCACTTGTACATGTTCTGCATACACCCAGCGACCTTTCCTAACTACCAACAGGCTTTGTACGCGCAGAAATGTGCACTGTAGAGCGTATTTGTGGGCTTGCCAAGTGGTGTGTTGCACCAATTGTGAATGTCTTCACCAGCCTCACTCAAAAACATGGCAAGTGGATGCAAGTGTGACAGCAGCCAGAGCAGAAAGTGCTGAAAAGGACATACATGATATGCAAAGCACCACATGTGTGAGCATGACATGCAATCCGCAGAGGATGCAGGGCTTACAGGATCAGGGGAGTTGTCATCTTCCCATCCTGACAAGGGTGTAGATGAGGCCTCTGTGCTGTCTGGACTGGGGTCTGCCACGCCTGTAGGCTCTTCACCATGATCAGCAGCATCAACATTACAGCTCAGCTTTATTCCCTTGGTGGTTGCATGCTCACTCACCATCCCCTGCAGCAGCAAGGGGATGGTGATCACACAGACTGCTTGTGGCTTTCAGCCAAGGAGGTGGGACACATTGCTCATGATGCTGAAGTGTCTGTTCAAACAACGGAAGTGGCTACAGCCAACACATGTTGTCTGACATTATGCTTGCATGTGGCACACAGAAGGAACCAGTGCATGCAGCTTGAAAGAGCTAGGACCAGCTGACAGCACACAGACTCCCATCCTTATGCACTGTGCGGACATGCTGCACAAATTGTCTTGAGGTTGAGAGCTGTGCTACACATAAAGTGTTTACCGTGGCTTCTGACATGCACCACTGATAGGGTGTAGAGCCACTTGCAGCAGTTGGAGTTGCAAAGGCCTTACTGGCGCCACTTGTACCTGGGCGAGGCTTGCTGCCTTTCTTGGCATGTGATAATGTGACATCAGCTTGGCCATTGCTGCTCCCTTGGCAAAACAGGACTGTAGGTAAGCTACCACAAACCTGTGAACACACGGTACAAATGGCTGGGAGGTGCCACAGTCTGTCAACAGTCTAAACTTGTTGGTCAGAGACAGGCTGCAAGACTCCCTGGCTCAGAATGGTGACGTAAACATATAGAGCATGGCAAAGGGGTTCCAGTTTACTACAACTGTACACAGATCTGTATCTCAGTTCGTGACGATACGCACCCTGAGCACACTCTGACTGTTATCTGTCAAGCAATCTTCAGGAACGCTTTGACGACTGGCGGCTGCCTGAAAGACTAGGCTCGGCTGACTATGCAGACCTGGAGGTGGCTGCACTTCACTGAGTGTGTGACAAGATGCATGAGCATGCGTGTCAGCCTCAGCATGCTGGATGGCCTCTGCCTCAAAGGGTAGCTGTGGCCTGTCAATTGCATCCATGCCAGCCGTCTGCTGAAGCTGACGTCACTTTGCAGGCTTTTCGCGTCACGAAGCTTTGCTTGATGTGGCGTCCCAACGCTGCTTCTGAGTCTGCAATACACATTGTGGCTGAATATTGTACTTTTGTCCAGCGTGAATGCCTAAATCTGTATGTACAGGTTTGAATGTCGACAATGTGCATGTTGGACATGACAAAGATACACTTTGTAAATAGCAGAGCAAGGTTGGCAGCAGCTGAAGCTCCAACGTAAAGGCCATCCCTATGTAACTAAAGCAAACAAACGCAACGTACCATCACAGCCTCATTGCCTTGCGAGTCTCTTGAGTAGGCAGTGTTAGCAGCAGCAGTCAACGCTTCTGCAGCCTATGCAGGCTGCTAGAAATCCACCGTGAGCTTCAATACAAACACTCCGGATGCGACATTGAAGGCACCAAATGCTCACGGTCACAGGTCATGAGTCTTCGACGCGTGTGTGCCGCGCGCTATGTACCGATGCAGAAAAAATTGCCGGTCTAGATGGCATGCTTTGACTTTCGCCATGCATTGCATGTTACTAAAACATGACTTCATTTAGTCATACCCCCTCTTGCAGAGCACGGTGATCAACTTCACTACCTGGATCGGCCAATGCTTACGAGCACTGGTCGTCATGTTTGGGAACCTTAAGCAATGGGGGTGAAAGGTGTACGAAGGTGAGCCACTCGGACAGATGCACAAAGTCGTAGTGAGAGAAACTGGTCGCGGAGAGTGAGAGAGAAATTCTGATTCAATTACATGCTTGATTAGGCTCTAATTAGCCAGCCAGCAAGTCCAATCACATTAGGCCAACTAGCTAGTGCCCCAGGCAAAGCGGATTTGTGTACAACATAAGATCTGTCCTGTCTAGTACTACTAGTAGATACCTAGAGCCGCTCTAGCAGGCCTGCTTCCTAGGAAGGAGGCTGTGGCAAAAAGGCTCCTCTCAGAATATGCACATGGTCACTCCATCCAGCGTACTAATGGCACAACTGCATCACCCATGGTGCAAAAGTTGTGGGTGGTGAACTTCAGGTGGAATACAAAAGATCTAGGTCTTGCATAATGTACACATGCAGCATGATGTTGGTTGTATAACCAACATCATCCATGGCAATCTCAACAAGAAAACCAGTGCCAAGAGTGCCATGGATGATAATAATGCATTCATTAACACTATTGTTTTGTTGCAGATCTACCGACTTGTTCAAATCCACAAGCATCACTTGCAAACATGCTAGGCGACTGCAGTCAGCATCAAAGATTCCATGCTTGATCTTTGTTGGGCGGCATACATGTCTCCTTCCTGCAAGCTAGCATGCCAGCAGTATGCCTAGTGCCAATCCTGCCAGGAAAGAATGGCATGTGTACTGCTGCTGCATGATGGTTGATCCAGCAGACTGCCGCAGCATGACACCAGCTACTGCCAGATCATTTGGGCACAGTTGCGTCGAGCGCAGCCTGCAGGGCATGGGGCTCCGGGGCGTATCCAGCCCAGCCTCTCTGCTTCTGCCCTATCTACGTACCGCTGCAGCAGATGGTAGCGCTGCAGGTGGGGTCGAGTGCTGCGCTTCTTTGTCATCCAGCCTGCTGGATAAAGCTGCTCATGGCCTACAAGCATCACAGTTTGGTGTGCTGCCAGCCTGCTGAGATGTGCAAAACTGTACAGCTGTGAACGCACTGACAGACATGCTCTGCAAGGTCCCACAAGCACTGCATCAATGCTGGGTCAAACGCAACTTGTATCCCATAGAAAAGCGTCTAGCTTGCAGGCGCGCATGAGCTAGTCACCTAGATTTTGCTGGCTTTCAGCTTTCCAGTGCCTGACATACTTCCACAAAGGGGCCCTGCCCTGCGGGGTGTCCTCTGACAAGTGGTACACCGTAGTGTTCTTGAGTAGCAGACCCTTGTCCAGGAAGAAGGCCAGCACCGCCCTGGTGATGGGGCCGCGAAAGCCCTCAAATGACAAGAATGCCCACTCATCTGACGGCAACCCCATCCACTTGTACATATTCTGCATACAACCATCTGCCTGACCTGACTACCAACAGGTGCAGAGATGTGCAGTGCAGAGGGCATTTGTGGGCTTGCCCAGTGGTGTGTCTTACCAGATCTGTCCTGATCAGGCCAACACAAACCATGGCAAGTGGGTGCAGATTTGCGGCGCGACCGTAGAGTGGACAAGTTCAGGACATATGTGATGTGCAAAGCGCCAGATGTGTGAGCATGCCATGCCATCCACAGAGATGGCAGGGCTTACAGGATCAGGGGAGTTGTCATCTTCCCATCCTGACAAGGATGTAGGTGAGGCCTCTGTGTTGTCTGGACCGGGGTCTGCCAGGCCTGTAGGCTCTTCACCACATTCAGCCTCAGCACCAACATTACAGCTCAGCTCGATGCCCTTGGGGGTTGCATGCTCATTCACCTGCAGCAGCAAGCTTGCATCAGACAGACTGCTTGTGGCTTTGAATCAAGGAGGCGAGACACATTGCTCATGATGCCAAACTGTCTGTTCAAACAGGAGGTTGCTGCAGTGCACACGTGTTGTCTGACACCATGCTTGGATGTGACACACACAACTCAGTACCTGATCCTGCTTCAAAGCAACAAGTGCGTGACACAAGAGCCATGCGCAGCATGCCCCGTGTGAGTTTGGTCTATGGCTGCTGTGGCTGGCTGCGTCCCCTGCCTCAGCAGATGTTGTGATGACTGCAGCTGAGGGTGCTGGGGTTGCAACAAAAGAACACCAGACAAGGTGATCCAGGGTTTGCTGGCCGGGGCCTACAAGATTCTGTTGACAACAGATGTTCTGGTCTGTGGCGTTGACTGGCCTCAGGTCAGTTCATAGGTGAAAATTGCGCCAGAAAAGGCTGGCACCAGTGTCTGTTATATGCCACCATCTGTCTGTGCCACACTCTGCATCCCAGTGCTCATGTTAGTGAGCAGTTGACTCAACGTAGTTGCATTGCCCCTTGCTTAGCCATTGTCCCTTCTGCCTGTCAACCTGTCAATTGTATCACTGTCAGCCTACAGGTAGGCCTAGCCTAGTAGGCCCTCATATCTTGCTGTCGCAGGTGCCTGCTGTGCATCACCCAGCTTTGAACCGGCTGTAGCCAGCATCAGACGGTGCCATGCATGCAATCCAAGACTACATTGCTGCTGCAGGTCAACAAGGTGCTGATTTTTCTCCACCTGCCTTCCTTGATGGCACCTGAGACGCCATCAGATATCTGGACAGAGCTGGCAGGTGTGGTCGCTTTGGCAGGACAGGCTTGGTGCTGAGTTTGGTCTCTGGACTTGAGGAATATCAGCGACAAGATGGGAGAAGTGTACGGTGTACATGGCATATATGCCACATGTCGTTGCCAGCCATCAGTCTGCCGCATCTTCTGATGCATCAAGGCCAAGCTCCTACAGCTTGCATATGTTTGTGGGCCACAGCCTTATTGCTGCTAGAGCGGCTGTAGATAGGGCAATCTTAGAAACCACCAGCTTGCTTTGGAACGGCCAGCTACAGGCAGCCTTGCTGTGTGACCTCACTGGACAATCTGACAAGGCAGCCACAGATACCTTAATACACCATGGGGTATGCACCTCTCAATTTCAGCATTTTTTCATATCAGCAACTCTATCACAGCCAATATAAATACACCCTGCAGATGCATGGCCATGCATGGTGCATCCTAAAGTAGCGTTGCATGAATTACAGCCGACACCAAAATTCTTGATCCACCATGAGTGTTGACTTGAGACACAACCTCGATTTACCTCTTCTTCTGCCACTTCCGGAGATACAAGCTCTCACGACAGCCAAGCTGAAGTCGGAGCAGGGTGGCTTTGTTTCGACAGGATTTGTGCTTGTGGCGTCGGCTGCAAATCTGAGCCGCTGTCAACACCAGGCGCGCTAGGCGTTGCTGCTTTGAGGTCTGCTGCTGTACCTTGCTGGAGTTTGCATGTAGTGGCAGATCACTCCGACACCGGCCGAATGACGGATACTGAGGTAAATGTCTGCATATGCAGGCCAGCCTCTTGCGTGCTCTCGTTATCGTTGTCATGTTATACGTTCCTGACCGTTGTGCTATGAGGCTGCCTTTCGAGAAGCCGTGCGCACTAACTGTGGCGCAAGTGCTTGAAAACATCGGCAGTCTGACGATGTCCGCGCGCGAAGCAAATGCATTACGATCATCTGACAGGTTCACGTCTCGCAGATCGATCCAACTGAGCTCCACTTCCTCATACTGCACTACTTAGCTGCCGGCCCTTGCCACGACGCTGCTAGGACGCTAGAACAGCAAGCCGTAGCCAATGGCCTGCTGCCCTGCAGGCACGACATTTTTGGTGAGAGAGATTCCACAACCTGATCTGCCGATGTGGTCATGAAATAGCTCAATCTCGGCACTCAGCCCGCTTGTGCCTGCAGGAAACGAGCACAGACTAGGCTATAGCGATTTGCAGCACAAGTATGCACACATAGCTGCAGAGGCGCTGCCAAGATTATTACAGCACGCACTCACTGCTAGAAGGGCCAGTATTGCTCTCAATTTGGAAGGGGACTGCAGCCTGCTTACATCAGGTACATTTACATCAGACGATGATTGCCAAAGTGTGATGCAAGACAGTCATGTTCTGTCATTTGAAAATGCTTTGCTGACCCAGCAGTGTTCACTTTCACAGGCGCTCAGCATGGTCAGATTGATGCGCCCTGGCACCCAGTCAAGCTCCAAGACCTGTCACTGTGCCACAAGCAAGTCTTGCAACAGCAAGGCAATTTTGGCAGCCCTGGACGACGCATTGCCTCCACTCAGGAGCATGTTCAGCAAATACAGCATCACAAGACAATACGTGGACACAAGCTGGCAGTCTACTGCATAGCCTTTGATAGAGTTGGCAAGCATATTATCACAGGCTCTGATGATCGCCTAGTCAAGGTCTGTTGACCGTGTCAAACTCTCCTGCTGTGTTTGGATGCTAGCTTGGGAATCTGAACTTGGTCCACCTGCCTTTAGTCATGACATGCTTAGTCACTGCATCATGCTTTCCTGCCTATCTCACATGCTGCCTAGAGCCTTCATGAACATGCAACATATGCCAGCAAGAAACAGCACGCGCCAGCAGGATACACCACACCTTTGCAGCCTGCTTCTCAGCATTTATATGCTCTACCAAGAGCTCAGTTGCGCTGGGATATTCAGTAGGCAGGCATAGAGACACACACAGCTCAAGCAATGGTTGCCATGCAGATCTGGAGTGTGCAGACTGCCTTGTTGCTGAGGTCTTGCCGAGGTCATGATGGTGAGGTGACAGACCTGGCTATAAATCTGGACAGCACCATGGTCGCCAGCTCCTCAAATGATACCACCATCCGATGCTGGAGTCTGAAGGCATGTACTCTGCTCGTGACATCATGTTTGTGTACAATTTACAAGCAAGTCAAAGATGGTGCAAACATGTCTCATGAAATGACGTTCCTGACTAAAGCCAGAGGAGACACTGCATTGCGGCAAACATCCACCCTGACTTTGTCATGGCCCACAATGGACATAATGTTGCGGTGGCCATTTGCAGGCTGGCAAACATACTGTCTTCGGGAAACACCAGATCTAACACAATACACCTTGACAGGGTTTGTACGTCTGCACATACCCTGCTGCACCTTGAATGCTACCTCTTTCACGCCACTGCTCCTGCCACAAAACCGCCTCTCATACAAAGCAAGTCCATTCGCTGCAGGATTGACTTGTCCATTCACATATGTCTCTTCAACGGCTGCAGGGGGACAAGCTGGGTCACCCAGTCTCTGTCCTGGTGGGCCATCAAGGCCCAGTGACTTACGTAGACTTCAACAGGACCATTCCCAATGCGCTGCTGTCCTCTTCCTTTGACGGCACCTGCCGCATCTGGGACGCCACCAACTCAGCCTGGCCCGCTAAAGTCATGCGAGCCTGCCCATTGTTTGGCCCCATGAAGGGCATCACGCGCTTTGGAGGCACCTTTGGGCCCTTCAACGCTGGCCAAGGCAGCAAGCCCAACACCAGAAGCCTGGAAGCATCAGTCAATGCCAGAGTTGCTGTTCCTGAAGCCACTGCTGGTGCAATGGAGCACAGTCTCCGATCCCATGATCCCATTGAGATCGCTGGAGCATCTGGTGCTGCTGCTGCACCCAATGAGCAGGTCTGCCTGCCGCTTTGAATGCCACATGCTCAAATGCTTTGCTGCTGGTGACCATGCAGCTTTGTTGTACTCTCTGCGACTCACACCTCACAGCGTGCTGCAAGCACCCACCACACAAGACCATGCACATTCGCTGTGCTTGGCACTGCTGATACATATATGCTCGGCAACAGTACGTCAGGCAACAGCCAATGCCTGCTGCTGACAATCTTCCAGCTGTGAGTGCAGGAGCAGTCAGCAGATCAAACTGGGCTTCTTGTCTGTGGCTTCAGTCCAGATGGTAGCCACATTGTAGCAGGTTCTAATGACTGCCACATCTATGCCTGGTTCTGGGACATCGCATCAGCAGCAGACAAGGGCAAGGCAGCAGCCAAGCAGGGCTTCTACAATGTGGTGTCAGAGGAGGATGCTGCCAGGAACCTGGCACCCGCTGCAGCAGTTGACCTGGAAGCTGGGGACTGGCCTGAGCCTCAGGAGACCTGCAGGCTTGGGGGCCATGTGAATGATGTTCTGCTGCTGCAGTTCAGTCATGACGGACATTCCATTGCCACAGGCTCTAAGGACGGCACCATGCGGGTGAGCCCCCACTCACCCCCCCTGCCCCCCTCCATCTCGTTTTCCTCAGCGCATATTGACACTGCCACCCTGTGCCACTCTGTGCTTGGTAGCCTTCGAGACCAGCAGCTGTCGGTTATTGTGTTGCCACTCTAAGCTTCACAGCCTTAGAACATGTCTGCAGGCTGTCCAGCCCTTTGGAGCATATCTGCTGTATGCATGTCCGTCATGCATGTCACTCTCAGCTGACAGCATACATCATGCAGCTCAATACCTGCAAGGCTCCAGGAGTCACTGGCAAGCATGCACACTGTGTGCACTGCAGATCTGGCAGCGCATGCGGCGCCGCAACAAGCTGCTGAACAACTGGGAGAACAAACACGCGCTCAAGTGCGAGCTGGAGGATGCTGTTGTGCGCAAGGCTAAGCAGAAGCGCAGAGCGCCTCCTGTGCCCTCTGTCAACCAGCTGGCTTGGAGCCATGACGACATGCTGGTCTGACTTGTCAACCCAACTGATTATGAGCCCTACTGTGTATCACTGCTCCAGTTATGCAATAGCATGCTTGTATGCCATTTTAAACAAAAGCATGTACAGGCACAGCTGTGCTCCAGCAGAAGCATGCCACATATTTGCTGTTTGTTGTTTCACCATAACATAGATTGCTCCAATACCCACCTGTTCTCAGGCGACTCAGCCACTGATCTGGCAGTCAAGCTCTGGTCTTTGACTCCCTGCGTTCATCCTGTCATTTCCCTCCAGGTCATATCGTCAGTGAGTGATCACACCATCAGGGTATGGGACAGCCACACGGGGCTGGAGGTGCAGCGCCTGGTAGGGCATGAGGCTCAGGTGCACATCCTGGAGTGCCACCCTCTGGACCACCGCCTGGCCATGTCTGCCTCCTATGATGGCACCACCAGGCTGTGGAACCTCTACACTGGTCAAGCTCTTGCCAGGTACACTGAAACACGCCTGGCTGCACCCCTTGTAGGCCCATGATGTACATGCCATCAGACACGCTACTGTATGGCATCATGCACACTTGTTCTTCAAATCTGGATTTGGCATATCTGACACCTTGGCTACCTGGCTGATGCAGGAGCAAAGGCTGGCACAGGCTCAAGTCAATCACTTGTTCAATCAATCAGTCAATCAATCGGTGCAAACTTGTACTGCATACTTGAACCAACTTTCAGCTCAGTATGCCTGTACTGGTGTCAGTGGCTCCACTCATTGTGCGTAATCAGCTCACATTGTCATAGCCAAGAGTTCATGTTGCTCTCATTTGGTATGTGTGCCTAAACGCAATGCATCACACCCTGTGCGTCCCTGTGAAATGACGCATTTTCATGATATAACAGGCAAGCTCTGCAGTATGTTTGCTGCTTCCTGTTGACCTTGTAGTCTGTGCCATGCAGCTTCTCGACAAAGGACACCAGGCCAGACGTGCACGGCAGCTGGACAGACCACATCCAGCTGGTAGACGGTCACTGGTCCCCAGATGGCAGCAGCCTTGTGGTGAGTGATGTGGCAGGGCAGTGGCACATGTACAGCGTGGGAGCCCCAACCATGGTCAAGCATGCCAGATATGATCAGTTCCTGGAATCAGACTATGACCGCATGACAAGGGATGTCAACAATGCTGTCATTGATGACAACACTCAGCAGCCACCCCACCTCAGACCCACCAGGTACCCCTGTCACGCACCCTGCCCTTGTTTTGCTTGTGTGGCTTGTCTGTCTGTAACAAAGTCTGTGCTGGACTGCATCCAGTACATGCAGATCATCAATGCTCCCAACCCTTGATCCGTTGATCACGCGGTGTGGTCAGCAGCTTAGTGAATGGCTGCTCACTACAGTTTGAGTTGACCACACCAGAAGCCTTTCAGATGCAACAAATGCCATGTGTTGGCCAGACCTGTTCAGTGGCATCAAAGGCTGCTTGGCCAAGGCACACCACCTGACTATGATGCCATCTTGGCATTTGGCTTGCAGTTGTGGGCATTGTGGGCACTGTGGCAGCTTGAAAATGGCAGTTTCTAGGGAGACCGGTCATGAGAGCTTGGTGCACCCACAACAGCCCTGCATCTGCTATGAGCACTGCATGATGAGTGCAGGGATTACTTGGTAGACTATGTGGCAGGGCGGTACGCAGAGCCATATCAGTCAGCCTATCGCTCAGATGAAGTGCTGCAGCTGCCCTTGAAGGTGGCTCAAGGGGAAGGTGAATGGGACACCATGGGTCTGCCCCAAGCCCTCAGGGAGTACCCCCCCACCGTCACCGCTGCTGGCTGGATGGCACAGGTCACTCTCTCTTGCTTCTTGCCAGCAAGCTGCCTCCATCACTCATCATCACTAATACAATAATAACAGTAACAATTACGCTTTCCAGCTCATGATGAGCTAGGCACATGCAGGACAAGTCTTGTCTGTCCAGAGCAGTCTGTCTTGTACATTACTATATGGTCTACTGACTTGATAGCCATCGCTGCCTTCAATGTTTGCATCAGAAAAGTGGACAAGTCAGTAGTCTTGCTGCTGGCTGTTTGGCATTATACGCCGGCTAGTCTGTGTCTCAAATCAGCATGCCTCTTTGATCTGCTGCAACAATGGAAGAAAATCAGTTAGCTGTCTCAGGTGCACAAAGTCCTGCATGCATTACACAGTGTGCAGCAGATCAGGGCACATGTTCAGCCTGCCTGTGGCGCGGCTTTTGTGGGTGTCTGTGGCATCACGAAAGATGTACAGCTCATTTGGTCTTGCCACAGTCTGCACCGTTTTCATCTGTAAGCTTGTGTGTAACCAAGCCTGTGCTAGGTTCCATGTTTGTTTGCATGCTGTGGTGTAGGAAGCAGAGGGCACTGATGAGGACATCGACAGGGCAATCCAGAGAGCCATGCAAAGGGCCATTGCAGCTGAGGCAGCCCTTGCAGCTGCTGTGGTAGCAGGCGAGGTGGACCTCACAGCTGTGGACAATGATGAAGAAGGAGAGCAGGTACAGGCAGGTGACGTAGAAGGTGATGACCAAGCAGAGGCTACAGGTGGCAGCAGGGTGGGGGTGGGGACTCGAAGAAGCGCCCCTCGGCGCACTGATGATGATGTAGAGGTACACATGTCTGCAGATGTGCACACCATGCTTGCTGTCTGCATCCGCGATAAGGATGCAGGCAGGTTTACCACGCTGCAGAGGCACTTCTGTAGAATTGCTCATTTGCTGGCCCTGTCAATAGCAGCTTCAGCTTCTTGTATTTCAGTATTGTGGTGATGGTAACTTGCTTGCCGGTGATTTTTCTGGCTATGCAATCCCACAAGCAAGTGTGAAGCACTGCTGATCTGTACATACCTGCAATCCAAGGGTCTGCCTACAATTCTAAGCTCAAATAAGAGGGATCAATCCTGATGACAACTTGCACATGGAGTTGCCTACACTGACACCTCCTGCTTTTGATCGCCACAGGACAACATGGAAGAGGCAGAAGAATGGGAACAGTGGCAGGACGGTGATGTGGACATAAGCAGCTCAGATGGCAATGCAGCAGGCTCTGACAGTGATGACTCCATGTACTCTGAGGGGGCAGGGGGTGCCCGCACCCGTGCCCAGCGGCGGGGTCGGCGGGCTGACAAGCGCCCCTGCCCCTCCCCGGACCGCAGGGGTCAGAGGGCCCGGAAAAGGCAGAGGCTGCAGCGTAGCCAGTATGCAGAGGGTGGTTCGGATGAAGAAGAGGAATTTGAAGAGGTGCTGCTTTGCAGTCAGCATGTGCTGAGCCTGTTGCTGCCTGCTGTGCACAGCAAGCTCAATATGCACTTGCTTAGACCGTCACGCTCAGCAAGCATGCACAGCTGACTTGCCAGCGTAATGGTGTGAAGACTGCAGCTTGAGCAGTGGATCATGCTTGCTGATTCTAGAGTGTCAAGCAAGCATGATCCTCTGAGCATCCTTGCATTGCCTTATGCGCTCAACCAGCAAGCAACCTACTGTCACTTTGAGACAATGTCTCTATCCTCTCTGATGACCTGGATGTATGCATAGCATTCAAACACACACAACTTCTGAACCTGTTGCACGCAAACACTGAAGTCAGCATGGACACTCACATAACACTCCTGAGTAGTGCATTGCTGACGCCTTGTGGTGTGACAGCAGGAATATGAAGCGCAGGATGGGCAGCGCCTGCTTAGGTCCCACCGCACTTCAAGCCGCCGCTCTGATGCCAAGGCCAAGAAGCAGAAGAAGAAAAAGGTGCGGCGGCAGACAGGGCGGGCCCAAGCTGGGGCTGTGGCTCAAGGAGGCCGTCAGCTGGACAAATATGCCTGGCTCCAGGTAACTACTAGCTGCATTATTCACTTCCCTCACTTGCATGCCTCCTTTGTCTTGGGGTCTGAGCAGTGTACCTGCAGCACATTTGTGTCCTACTGTGCTAGTGACAGTAGGCTTGCCTTGTCTAGGAAAGGCCTTGTTGCTGCAGCTTCAAAATTTGTGTCTCATGTTTCATTGCCAAGCTACGCAGTGCCCTGGCAGTACCACCTGCCCCAACAGTCAGTCTAATGCCTGTCTGAATCTATGGCATGGCTTTGCAGCAATCTGTGCAGCAAGATGCCTGTCTTGTCCCAAGCTGCTGATCTTGCAGCATGTATTACCTATACATGCCACCGCTACAAGCAAAGCATGGCATGACGCCACCTGTAAGGCTGAGGCTGCAAGTCAGTCTTGTCTTTGGGTGTGCAGGTGAGCTGGCGAACGCCGGGTGTGTACGTGCCACAGCTGGGGGATGAAGTGGTGTACCTGCAAGTGGGCCACCGCAAGTTCCTGTCCCACAATAATAACAAGCTGCAAGGTCCCTGGGACTCCATCGTCAGCACACTGGTCAGTACTTCAAACAGACCTGTCTGTCTGTCTGTCTGTCTGTCTGTCTGTCTGTCTGTCTGTCTGTCTGTCTATCCTCCCCTGACAACATGCTTTGAGCTGCAAATGTGTTAATGATGTTTATTTTTTTGTCCACCACAATTCTGGGGCGGTATCACCTTACCCAATGGCCTTGGGGAATGTTCCCATCTGACCCCCATCATCCCACACTAGCATCGCTGGGGTGAACAAGCATTACAGCAAGAGGCCTGAGGCAAACTTATCCATAGACAAATCAAGCATGTTGCTTTGCGTATCTAGCTCTGATCTTATGCTGGTCTGTTCTACTGCTTCTGGTCTTAGCCTTTTAGCCTTGCATGGATGTTGGTTTCACCTGGGATCTGTTTGGCAGGCAGAGACAAGGGGTCAACGCATGAGAGAGGTTGAGCCGGCCCATGTCATTGCCCTGGACTACATCATCAATGATGACGGCACCAGCAACACATGCGCCAAGCTCAGGCTGCAGCTCAGCGACCCAGGTTCCCCTCTTCAGGGGCGCACCTTTGACATAGAGCTGCCGCCGCCCAACTGCGGCCATGCCGAGTTTGTGGTTCCCAAGCACCGCTTCCTGGCGTCTGTGCACAGGAAGTGGCAAGTGGGTGACTGCTGTCAGGTGTGTGCTTGCTCTGGCACTGTATCTGTTGCTGATAGTTATGATTTGCATTGGGTCTTGGTCTTTGCAGCGCTGAACGAGTGTCTGCAAGAGCATCCCAGTACCCCACAGCTTTGCACTGAGGGTTGCAATGGGCGCTGTCAGCATTCACTCCACCACACACACTGCTGCAGTGCAGAGTCTCCAGCTGTGTGAGCTGTTCTGTCACACTGGATGCTATCGCTTTTCTGGCTTCAGACTGCTCATACTATGCTCACCTATCCGCGATGCAGCAGATGCATGACTGCAGGAGCAAGGTGCATCTGCTAGTCATGTGACAGGTCACATGCATACATCATGCATTGTGGACTCCCATGGTGAATCCCCAAGACAGCAAAGCTCAACTGACTGTTTATTGGACATTGCGCAGCGCATTTGCTGAGTCAGTTTCAAGATCTGCATGTTGTGTTGCAGGTGTTCTACCCTGATGAGGACAGCGAGGCAGCAGCAACATGTGAGGCTTGGCATGGGGATGTGACCGGCATCCTGAGCCATGACCAAGCAGGTGACGGCGAAGAGGTGGTGCAGGCTGACCCCTATGGCTGTGGGGGGCTCTGGGAGCGCTTCTTGGTGGGGTGGCAGCCCCGACCCCAGGTCTGTGCCTATCTTGTTATTGATGTACCCTGTACCCGTCTTACACATCCATATGTAGATCCTACGCCAACTCAAGGTAGGCAGGTGCAGAGTGCCAATATGACACGTGAGCCTTGACCCATATTTGCTTGTATACACTTTGACAGCCTAGCGGGATGTTTGCATTAAGTCAGCCTTGATTCCAGGTTGCAGCAGGTTATGTGTGCCATGCTTGCAAGCATTGTGCAACATGCCTTGAGCAGCATGCTTTCCTGTTCAAGCCTTTGCATCAGATGTGCTGGAAAAGACTGCTCATATCCTGCGCACCAGAATTCTGCCGTGTTGTCAGTCATGTACTTTAGCTTGCTGCTCTTATGCCTGTCATTGCCTGCAGACTGGCCGTGCACAAGATGGCAGTGATGAGGATGACAACACCGAGCCAACTCACCAAAGCCCTTGGGAGCTGTTTGACGAGGGGCTGGACGCACAGCAGGCTGTTCAGGAAGGGCCAGCTCTGGACAGCCCTTTATCAGACCGCCTCAAGCATGCTGTGCAGGCTCTCTCTGCTTCTGAGCACTTTGAGTTGTTTGTGGACCTGCTAGACCCGGATGCCGCCTACCCAGCTTCTGACACAGGTGGGACTCTGCCTTCTTCAGCAGTTCTGTGTGATGCCGTGCTCCCTGCCATGTCCCTGATCCTCCTTCCTTGTCATACATTTCATCATGTGGCGCTAACTTTCGTTGGTCGCCGCAGTCGCAGGGACTGTTCTTGCCCCCAGGTCAATACATCGTGGGACAGAGCAGGCAAAACCTTCAGAGCAGCTGTAATGTGGCCCATCTTGCTGGAGCATCATGGGCAGCATGATGTGCTGTCCGGAAGCTGAGGCACACACACTGCATGTCCAGCCCATACATGCACCAACAGACTTGACAGACAGACATGACAAGACATACAATCTCACAGCTAGACTTACCAACACAGACAGACAGACAGACACACACATCTCACTGGCTGCTCCTGTGCATTGCAGGGCTGGAACTCATCTCATAGTATTCCTGGAAAGGGGCCCCTTCATTTTGGTAATGGCCTCTGCTACTGGGGAGCCTGAAGCAGCATTGACATGCCAGCTAGGGCTGGTTCATGCCCAAATTCTGTCCATTCTGTCTAGCAGTGTCGACAAGATGTCTGCCTGGCATCTGGATGCTGCTTGAGCTCCTGCCGCTTAAGAGATCTTCAAACACTAGAACTCCTCCTGTCTTCTCCTTATGCACACAAGCTCCTGGCACTGGTTTTGTACTGCTACATGGCAATGATGAGGCTCTCAGCTCACAGCAGAACAGGCAGTGCATGCTTAACATGCTCAGTTGGTCGGCACAAGTGAGTGACAATCTCATTCAAGGGCATACTTGCAAGATGGAATTGCTGTGCAGGGGCGTTGATGTACTACAACACCATGGTAGCCCTGCCCATGTCCCTCTCCCTGATGAAAGACCGGCTGGAGCAGGGGTACTACAGGCAGGTGCAGGGTGTGATGGGCGATGTGGCCACCATACAAGGCAATGCCCAGGCATTCAATGGGGAGGACAGTCAAGTGGCTGAAATGGCAGCAGGTTGTCCTCCTGTCATGCTGCGCCCATGTACCCATTCACTGAGAAGCTTCAACATGACTGCCAGTTACTAGGTTCATGACTGGGCAAGCAAATGGTTGTTTGCTTCAATATTTCAAATGTGCTGTCAGTCAAAATTTGGTGGGAAGGTGAACTCGTGCCACGCTCATCAGAGTGTTCTGATCTTGTCACTTCAGGTCTGCATTGCAGGTTCATTCTGACATCACCAGTATGCTGTCACAATCTGATTGCTGCTTGCAATGCTGCGGTGGGGCTTGACCCCCAGATGCAGCTTCAGTGTCAAGCGCAGCAAGCCAGTACTCAATGATCTTGCACTGTCATTGGGTCTAGCATTGCACAGCTCTGAGGTGTCATATTGTGTACATCAGGCTTGGAAAGAAATGCGCTCACTTTAATTGGGTTTAGGGTTTAGGTTAATACTACCATATGTGAGGTATGTGCTCACCTGGAATGGCACTGGTGCAGATCTAGCAAGGAGGCTGCATGCAGCTGCTGAAGGCGGCAGCTATGAGGATGGACTAACCTCTGATGATGCTGAAATTAGTGACCTGGATCAAGCAGCAGCTCAAGGAGCTCATCCATCTGGGCAGTCTGCTGATCCTCATGGCCGGAAAGGGGGAGAAGAGGATGTAGAAGACGAAGAAGAGGAGGAGGAAATAGACATCATGAACAGCCCCTTGGAGCGCCCGTGGGGGACAGATGTGAGCTCCCTGATTCTGCGTCCTGCCTTGTCATTGTGTATGCAACTCTATCAAGCGCATTGCATTGTCAAGCGTATCATGGCAGTAATGATGTCAGTCCAGGGGCGTGTGATGATGCAATTCCCTGTGACTGGTGCTTGCCTTGCAGGACATGCTCATGCCAGTGATGCTATCATTGACGTCAGCTGCAGTCATGCACTTGGGTGTTGCAGCAATAGGGAGGCAAGGTGCCGTGATGGTGACAGGGTGTTCAACACGTGAACAAGAACAGGCTGAGCTAAACAGCCCCATCTACAACCAACAAATGCAGGTGTCATCTAATGTCTGTGCTGTGGCTCTCAGGTGAGAAGATCACGGCGTTCCAACCGCAGCCGCCGCTGGTTTGGCTCACCCATTCCCTCAGACGGCACTGCTGTCCTCAGAGAGGGGCCTCTGCCCCTGCCCCACTCAAGCCCATCATCTCAACGTCAGCTGCGCAGACACACACGGGCAGACGCCGCGGCAACAGATGGTGCCGGCCCAAGCTCCTGGACTGGTCACCCAGCTGCGCAAGGCCATGCTGAGACCCACAGTGGACATCAGGCTGCTGTACGGCTGACCAGGAGGCAAGCAAAAGAAATAATGGAAGTTAGGCGAGCAGCTGCTGAAGACCGTCATGATAGTGATGAGAGTGGTCACTTTGGCAATCATGCTGAGATCCACAATGGACACCAGGCTGCTGCACGGCTGACCAGGCGTCAAGCAAAAGACATAATGGAAGCTAGGCAAACAGCTGCTAGGCGGACAGCTGCTGAAGACCATCATGATAGTGATGAGAGTGGACACCTTGGCAATCATGCTGTCAATGCCATGTTGCCTGAGCAACATCACCAGAGTCACGGCAGGAGCATGCGCAGCAGAAGGGCCAAATCACAAGAGCCCAGCAGCAGCTTCCAGGTCAACACTGAAGGTGATGCGCGTCTGGCAAGTGAGTGGCAGGAAGCGTATGACAAAGAGCAATCAGAAAGCAGGTTGCGGCGCAGCAGCCGCACTCATGCCCAGCCATCTAGTCAGCCTGCAAAGTCAGAGGAAGCTGCTGCTGAAGCTGCTGGGCCCAGTCAGCCAGCTGCTAGCTTGAGCCCTGCTTCTACTAGAGAGACTAGAGCTCAAAACAGGTCACTCAGAGGGCAACAAGCAGAGGACAACCCTTCAGAGACAGGGGTTGGAGCTCAGCACAGATTGCTTGGAAGGCACCAAGTGCATGTGCGTGATGTGTCACCTGAACCTGCAGCAGCAGCTGCAGCAGGGCCAGCTGAGGGGAACAACCATGCTGTGAGACGCTCATCCAGGGCGCATGTGAGGGTTGCTCCTGCCAGTGTTGATGTTGATGTTGATGTTGACAAGGCTGACGGAGCTACTCAAGGCTCAACTGGTATTAGAGTGACTTTGAGACCATCATTGGGTTCAGCTAGACAGACTGGTGAAGGCAATGTTGCACCAACAAATGAGGTTGAAAATGGACGGCGTAGCGGTCTTCGAGTCAGCTTGCGTCCCAGAAAAAGTTGACAGACTCTTGTGTCCTCTGTAGTGAAGGGTGTTCTGCAGATGCAGTAAAAGTGCTGCAAAGTTGATAGACACTGGTAACACAATAAACAACTTGTCACTCTGTGCATTCAAATGAATCTGTTGTGGCCATCAATGTAATTGTGGTGTCACTCACGTAAGTTTAGACCTTTCTGTTCAGGATGTCACATTTGCTCATCTGAGTGCTTTTTTTCCTGGATATGGATTTGTGATGACAGAACATTGTTCATACTGCGCAGCTCTTGTTCATGTAGCACATGTACATGTATTGGAGTTGCATATCTAAAATCAATCGCATATCTGGTTGTGCTAAACTCAACCCAGCAGCTGTTGTCTTGCCCCCAATTTTACAAGCCCAGCCACTTTGACCAGATTCCAGCCAACTTTGACTCAACAGTTTAGTGCAATGTTGCTACCTTTAAGCCCACTCAAAGCCGGACGCCTGATACGTGATTAAGCTCAACAGGCGTACCTGGATCACCGCAACCTGGAAGTCACATGACGCTCGCCTCCTGTATTTACAAGGAGTTAGATGGGGTGCAGCGATCTGAGCACAGGCTTGAAGGACGACTAGCTTGAAGTCTATGCGCTAGTTTGATCGGCAGGTCTGCTTGTATTGCTCTACTGGATAAAGATTGCGCTGAGGAGCGTAGTTATCGAAATTGTGTCCTGGCGTGCGTGCTCAGTGCAAAACACGTTTACAAATCAAAACGGCTGCTGTGCAGAGCATGGGCGTGAGCACAATCACGATACGGCAAGGCCAAGAGGACCTGGCTGTTGTGCAGTATTGTAGTCCTCTGAGTGTTGCAAAAGCAAAGCAAGCACTACTGGTGCAAGACACAAGCTGGACTGGCGTCCTGCAAGAAGAAGGTAGCTCAAGACGAGTGGACCGTGATCAGCAACTGAAGCCGGGCTTGTCTTACATTCTTACATTGCAACATCATGCTGGTGATTGCTGTTTGCTCTTGTTACTCTTTTGACTTATGGGCTTGAAAAATGCAGCCTCACAGCCTCTTTTGTGTGTTGAGGAAATTGCTGTTGACTCCTCTGCATACCCAGCCTGCCTGCATCTTCACCTTGCTTACAGGAAGAGTCACTGCAGTCTCTCAGCCTCCTCTTTGATTGAGGGATTACTGTTGATCTCACAGCACATTCAGAAGGGATTGTCTTACAGCAGTAGAGCAGATCAACACAGCCTCTCAGCCTGGTCTGTGGCTTGAGGCACACCCTTTTGTCTGCATTTTGAGAAAGCATTCGAGCAAGACCAATCCGGTCTTTTAGCCTTTTTGAGTTGTTGCTGTGGGATTCTGAGGACACTCGGGGTGAACTGTACACGGGATTTGGAGCCAGTCAATGCAACCTCCCACCCTTGTCTGTGGCTCAAAGGGGTTGCTGTCAGTCTTACAGCATATCTAAAAGGCATAGTCACATGCTTCTGCGTATACATAGCTACCTGCTGCATTTGCTGTGTTCATGTCGTACAGGGTGGGCCAGATTGACCAAAACCATGCAAGCGGCTTCTCCAGATGAAGAGGCTAGCAAGTATGCGGCATACCTGCAATCTGAGGCAGGGAAGCAGCAGCTAGAGTCAACATCAGTTTTGAGTTTGCCAATGGGAGTCAGCTTGCTGGGCATGCCTCGGTATGGAAGGCAGCTGTATGTGAGGCCTAGCTACCCTAAGTTGAGGAGCATACTAGCGCAGCTTGCCCAGGATGCAGATCTGTCCGGGGTCAAAACTGTTCTGGTCAGTGGTACACCTGGAATTGGCAAATCATTCTGTGCGCTGTACTTGGCCAGCCACTTCATTGCTCAAGGCACCAGGGTTTTGTGTGAGTTCCACCCTATCAATGAGGCAAGCGCCGCTTTCTGGTTTCATTTCCCACCCAACAGCAGCCAGGGTTTTTGCAGCTATCATTGGGAAGAGGCCAAGCTTATCACAAATGATGCTGATACTATTTACCTTGTGGATGGCGGCCCCCCACTTATTCCGTGTCCTGCATGCTGGTGCTATGCTTTTCTGAGCCCCCAACGCCAGGCACACCGCTGGGCAATGAGTTCCCCCTCAGCTCACCTCATGTTCCTTCCCTTGTGGACCTTGGACGAGTTGCAAGAATGTCGATCATTTGTGACCGCTTTTGAGGAGGCTCTCAGCTCACAAGCAGTGACAGAGGCATACGAAATTGCTGGAGGCGTTCCTCGTACTGTGCTGCAACTTGCAGCTCACCTAAGCCAATCCGACTTTCCTGTCAAGGACCTTTTGCTTGACACTCTCACGAGAGAAGTAAGAAGGCTCTCCTTACAGGCAAGCTTACTGTTGGCTGCTGGATTTCTTGACTGACCATACTCTGTGTGGATCACTGCAGCTTGTGTACAGTCTAGTCTACTTGAATGCTAAACACATAGCAGTCTGGTTCCATGGCTCTGATACCAGTATCTGCAACGAGTTGAGCTTGAATGTACATACCTAGAATGCACGTCAACTGTTGGTCAAGTTGATGATGATTCTGCAGGCTTTGCAAGAGGTCCCAAATCAGATCCATGCAACTGGGTATCATGACAGCAGCGACAGAATCTTTCACATGAGTTGCCATGGTGTTCTTCAGTATGGCCTCCCGCAAGTTGTGTATGCAAGCCAATTTGTGGCACAGCTTGTGTTCTACCAGCTGGGAGAAGTTGCTCGGCGGCAAAAGGTTGCTTGGTTCCACAATGCCTCTGATCAAACGCATTGGCAGCTTGCCAGAGAGTACTGGTTCAAAAGTATGGTGCACCAAGTCTTGTCCAGTGGAGGGGAGTTTCCTTTCAGGTTGCTGGGTAAGTGCCCATGCACACTGAACAAGAGCCCATTCAACCAGCATATGGTCAGGGCATGGTTTAGCTTGTTGGCATAGTACATGTCCTTCAGCCCAGCTGTGATTCTGACACGCTCACCTGATGTTGTGTTCTAGCATGTTCAGTCTGGCATCATGTCAATGAGGCTTTTGCACCAGATCAACTCAAGTTGCGTTCCTCTGTTGGCATCGTACTGTCATCGCTACCAGTGTCGATGTCACCGTCAGTTACCATGAGTCACCATCAGGTGTTTGTTGCATTAAGCGTTGAAGTCTTTTGTATGGAGTTGTTGTACACATGTGGCAATCACATGCAGGCTCGAGTACCTGCTACATCCTGCGACTGCCTCCTGCATCTAGAGTCTGGGATTTCACAAGTCTCACAGAGCTGGCACACTTGTTTCAAGTTGACTCTATGGCAACCTACGCTCAGCCACAGTTCAGCGATCACCCAACAATTGATGCCTTGAACTGTGCAACATTGTGCTTTCAGGTGAGTTGACCATTGATTCAAGCATGTGCATTGCAGTACAAACAGTTTCTGTTGCCATGCATAAGCGGTTGTTGGGCATTGTGCAAATGACTTTTTGTGTTTGTATGGTTGCAGATCACTGTTGCCAAAAACCACTCTCAAAAGGTGGCAGATTTCACCGCCTTGAAGGCAGCAAGGCTGCCAGCTTGTAACCTCAACAACTATGTGAAGCCTCCTTTGAATGATGGTGTGAGGCCCCTTCATATGATCGTAACTACCCCTGACAGATTTGATACATGCTGCCAAAAGCAGGTGAGCATTGCTTGCATGTTGCTTGCATATCCCACTTGGCCGCGTCTTGGCATTGTCTATAGCTTGTATTGTAGCACCAAAGCAGCGCCAACTTTCATGTTGCTACAGAAAGCTAGGAAAACCCTGCTTGCTGTCAGTAGGTTGACCGCAGCATCTGTCATGCATCATGCCTGCGTGTGCAGAGTGCAAAGAAGCAAGGTGCAGCTCCATTCCAGACAGGAGTCATGAAAGTTGATCTCAGTGCAGCGCTTGACAGGCTACGGCATACACTAGGAGGGGCTGCCGCGGGGCTTGATGATCTGGAGGCAATGGCAATTGACACAGATATCCAAGAGTGAAAACACTTTGCACGATGAGCTACAACTGGGTGTGAGTTCTAGCTCACAGCTCAGACAGGTGTGTTTGGTGTTTGGGAACCGCATGACAGTCGGCACTGCAAATGCTTTGCTTGGCATGCATTTGCGGCTTTGAGGGCCATCAAGCAAACGCAGACGGAGTGCCAAGGCAGTGCTTGTTATCCATGTTGCAGCACAAGGTGTATGTCAGCTTGTCTAAGACCAATCAACTTTGAATTACTGTTGCAACTTGTAAAAGGAGCTCAAAAGCTTCATGAAAGGCCTTGACGGTGAATTCTGGATCCGTTGCATTCAGCTGTTGTTTTGCCAACTTTTTGGGGTCCACACCCTTCTTGGTGATTCATCTGATGTTCTTCACCCTTCTTGGTGATTCATCTGATGTTTGTACAACATGTACAGAAAGGCATCAAACTCCGGGCAGATCCTTGTCACATCAAACGTCAGCAACAGCTCACCAACCTGCCTCACAGCCTCATGTTCTGGCAAGCCCCACTTAGTGAGGGCTTCAATTGCCTCTGGCAGGCGTTGCTTCTTAGACAGCTCTGTCTTCGCTTTCTGCTCTCCTTTCCTGTGCTACGCAAGGTCAGTCTACTGTCGCTTTTAGCCTCCTGCAATAGGCTTTCACACAGGGGCAACCACCCCCATGCCGCCCCTCTTTCCATATTGCAGCAATGGTGGCTGCTCTCAACAGTTTTTCTCGACCTCTCTCAAGAGCTTGCCTGTGTTGTTCAGCCTAGGCAATTTGGCAAAGGTGTGATGAATCTTCATGACTTCAGCAGCAGGCCTGCGCAGCATTGGTGTTGCTGACAATTCGGCCATGTATGGGGGAAATTCCTTGTGTGTGTCTGTCTCTGTCTCTGTCTCTGTCTCTGTCTCTGTCTCTGTCT
>JAABUP010001444.1_pt1 | contig 49884 bp, 59 predicted proteins | sample 5559201 | NCBI WGS metagenome assembly JAABUP01 (sample SAMN10711887, study PRJNA513373) | rock metagenome | isolation source: Antarctica rocks | place: Antarctica | reverse complement strand
CAATGCTGGTAATAGGGGGTAGCCCCTGGTGCTGTGAGCAGCCAAGCATGATGGTTGCAGCAAGGCTTAGACTAGTGAGTGTGCAGCAAGGCTTAGATTGATGAGTGTGCAGCAAGGCTTAGACCATCCGGTGAGTGTGCAGGGGTGGTGGAAAGGGTTGTGGTGTCTAGGGCTGGGGAGTTCAGCTGCCCTGTTCAGTGCGGGGTGCTCTTCATGGCAGACTGCAACATATCCCAGTGGGCCAAAAGGCCAAATCAAGAGAACCCTGAGATTCTGAAGGCTTTCCAGGTGAGTGTGACTGTGTTGCACACGACTCATTAGTCTTCAGCTCACAGTTGGAGTCAAGTTTTGGTCATCTCTCTGCCTTATTCAGCACTGCCCAAGTTAGTGGTCAAATAGGCTTTTGGACTTCTGCACTGGAGGCTGCTTGTCATGACGTTGCTAAGCCGCTGCATGTGTTCAACAAGACTACATCCTACATTTTGAGTAAATTCCAACACAAGAAACAGACATGTACTGGAGCTTCATGTCCTTTCACAGCCTTGCCAGAACATGCACGTTGCAGTCCATGTGCTGCAAAACCGACCCTCCTGCAATGACTGAACACCTTACAAGAGCCAATGCCCCCTCATGGAGTAAGGCCTTAGCCACAGCAGGAATGTCATTGTATGCCGGCAACCATCGAGGTATGCCATGTATACTAGGCCAATCACAACCTGAATGTCTTGTCTCTGTTGCATCCAGGCCACAGTTGCACAGCATGTCTGCAAGGAATTTGATGGGATCACAACGCTACAGATGATCTGTGACAAGGTTCGAGAAGGTGAGACGTGCGTCTGTTGAAGTAGGTGGCTCTGCATCAACACACTCATGCAGAGATGCAGATGGGCTTGTGCAAGCAGGCATATACCTTACTGACATACCTTGTCCTGCACGTACCTAGCTCATCATGAGCCGGTTCAGATTATTGTTAACATCCTTGTTATCACTGTTGTTATGAGTACCATCATCATAGCTATTCTGTTGCACACCATAGTCCGTTGCAACGTACATTCTGACGGGGGTTTGCATTCAGCATCTGAACATGTACAACTCACTATAGCACCTGTGCTACAATGCAGTCAGCATGCATCACACAATGCTGTACACATATTGGCTGTCCTGCATGTACTGAGCAGATGATTTTGAGCCCTGCAGGCAAATTGCCGACGCCTGTGGCTGCTCACCTGACCCCCAAAGGAGGGTGGGTTGAGTTCCATCCATCTTCAAATCCTTCATTTGCTGCAGCAAGCACCTCTGATGCTGCAGCCCCCACCCTACCCACCCTGAGGCCCCTGGCATGGTTCAGGTTTAGCACCCAGGAGGAACAGACTGTGCTAGAAAGCTACCTGGAGGCTGAAAATGAAATGCACGGCAGGGAGACAGAGTTTCTGTATAATCATGAGCTCCCCTGGTGGCTTGGTGATACAGACATCCATCAAGTTGCTGACCATTGGCGTGGTATGTTTTGCCCTGTATACATGTAGAGGAATTGTGCGTTTCCTTCTTCGTCTGCATTATACAGAGCTGGCTTCTGCAATTTCGGCAGTAAATGCCCCTGACCATCTGGTGTGACATGCAGCTTTATGAAGAGATCTTGATGTTTGCTCACTCAGACGTTTTGTGCAAATGCAAGGACACTGCAGGAAGGGCAGCTTGGAACAGAAGAACCAGATTCATCAATGTTGGCTGCTGATGAAGTGAACCATCACGTGACATTGCATTTGTGGCAAGCAATCATTCACATAGCACGTACACACAGGCTGAGCTTTGTTTCTCATAAGCTGCAGCATTCAATTGTTGTCTCTGCAGACCAGCTGTGTTGATGCAGATCCAGTGTGTGGTATGCGGTCATTTGTGGACGCCCGTTCTCATGAGACTTGTGAGCAGAATGATCCATATGACCCAGCAACATCAAACTGGAGGTATGCAAAGTTGCACACATGAGCACTTGAACATTATGCATGATGCAAGCTGGAATGAGCACGCTGTGCACCTTTTTATCACTACTAATGCCGAGGAGTACCTATTCATTATTTGCTTTTTGAGATTAAGGTGGAAGTGTTTTATATGCCATTCTCTGAGCCAAATTGTATGCAGGCTCAACGTGAGGCTGCATCATCGCCATGCTGGCAACATGCTATGCGTCAAACTCATCAACCAGGAGAATCTGATGAGGGAGCATGGAGATGATCATCCTGATCCAAACATTGATGTCAGCTTTATTGCTCCACATGGGCGCTTAGTGAAGCTGCCAGATGAGGTTCGGTTGCTGTGTTGAAAGAGCGTTGAACTGCCTGCTACATCTTTGCAGTACAGCCGCTACAGACAAATCAACACAGGCAGGACCAAGTGAGAGAGAGAGAGATTTTACAAGCTTTTGCTAGCCGTGGCCAATCGCTTGTGCCAATTATGGCAATCATGTCCAATACGCTGATGAATATGTGTATGTGTGTGTGAAGGGGGTCCCACACCCCAAAAAGTAGCTGCCAGCCAACAATTTTAGTGAAAGTGAAATGTACCGTTGTAAAAGGCTGCCGGTTCCAATATGTAATTGGAGGAAAACACCGCAGTGTGAAAATCCCCCTAGTTGACACAAGCAAGGCCAATTCAGGGAGTCAGAAAGCAGCGCCAGTCAGACAGCAAGCAGCCAATAGATGCCTGGCTGCTTGCTCAAGGCAGCTACAAGCGCCAGCCTGTCAATCAGCAATGTGCTGTCCCCATGATGTAATTGTCACGTGCAACGAATAATCGGAGAGCGCACTTCGCTACGGACTGGCTGCTTGTCGTTCATCGACGACTTTGAAATGCTTTGGTGGTGTCCCCGTGTGCGCCTAGAGGTGCTTCGCAAGTGATCGAGCAGATCCCTCGGCGTTGCACAACTCTGGTCGAAATGTGCCTGGTTGTGTTGTGAGCTTCATTCTCGAACAAGTCAAAGCCCAAGGTGCTCGTTGAACCGTATAGACCGACCACAGCCGGCATAGCCAAGAAATACACTGAGCATCACTGCGGCAAATTGACAGCGTGCTGACTCCCACCGGAAAAGCACGCCTCTGACTCCTGAGAGCGCTCTTGAGAAGTCGACGGGTCGGTTCATGGCATATTGATCGATCGCCAAGGCTGCACGGAGCGCAGGTCTGGTGAAGGGCTCGAGGAATGCCCCAACCAGTCGAAGGTGTGTCAGTTGCCTGTGGCCAAATGCAATAAGATTTCCGGATGGTTCAATTTGAGAGCCTTCCGCCCCAATCAACTGTAACACTGCTTCTAAAGTCTGCTGTCCGGTCATGCCTGTCCCTTCTGCTACCAAGCGCATAGCACTCTCACGTCTACAGGAGCTTTACCACAAAGTTCTCTGCTGAAGCAATACAGATTACTGTTCCCTATTTTCTGTCGTTTCCTCCTTCTGATCCTCTCATATGGAACTTGCAAGATACTGGTAATCAGCTTTCCACAGCTTTCAGGATGTCTGCTTTGCTTATACATGCTTATCATGCATCATTCTATATGCCCCAATGCAGATTTCCAACTTCAACTTTCACAAACAGGAATTTTGGCAGGAATCATGGGTAGCTCAAATTCAACAGGTATAGCTGCATGAAACCGGGCTATAAGGTGTCCACGCTGGTGTACCGTTCAACATAGTATGAGCTGTCTCGACCCTGTCTGATGCGTTTGCACCATTGCATTGCACAGGGTCCTCTGGTAGCAGCAGCAGTTCTGCTGGCCTGCGCAGCTCTGGTGTACAGAAGGCTGAGCAAGCAGGTCTACCTGCTAGATTTTGCCTGCTATAGGCCAGCAGAGGACCTTCGAGTCACATGGAAGCGGTTCATGGAGGGTTCAAGGGATTGCAAGGTCAGTGCCAGCACAAAGTACAATGTCTTTGTCAACAGTGGCCAACGTCTCACAGTTCTGCGTCGGCGCTGGCTTCACTTTTACGACACATTGCACATCCTGCTGCAAAACACATATACAAGAGCAAGAACAGGCAATGGTATCCAGGCCGACTTTTTGAATCAGGTTGCTTGCAGTTACTCTGCTGCTTCAGCTGTGACTGCAACTTGCTCAAGTCATACTCTTCCAATGCAGTTCTTCACTGAGGAGTCCTTGGACTTCCAAGAACGCATCTCCCAGCGCAATGGGCTGGGCAACAACACCTTCTTTCCACCCAGCCTGCACGAGGAGCCACCCAATTGCAACATGACCACAGCTCGTGAAGAAGCAGAGCTGGTCTTGTTTGGGGTTGTACAGGAAGTCTTGGACAAGACAGGTCAATGCAGCTTCCTTTGGCCTGTTCAGTGTGCAGGCAGACCTCTCTTTGCTAGTATCTGTTGGCTCAACTAGTTCATTTTGTATGAGCTTTCCTGCAGAACGCACAGTATTCTAGCTGTTTTGATCAGCATAGGATCTTGCATATTGCAGCTGTGCACATCTCAGTCCGTAAATGAGTCCATGGTGCTCTGACCTCAGAATCCAACACTGCTTGAACAGCATTACCGAAGTTTGACAGGCTGTATGCTGCTGTCTGGCATGTGGCAAGCTTTCCAACCTGTGCAGCCACATTGCATGATTCATGTCACAAATATCACACCACAAGTAGCAGCGCATTCAGGGCACACCAGCTGTTGAGATTGCCCCAATGGTGCTGAGGACTGCTACAGCTGCTGACATATCTGCTACAGATGCTGACATCAAAGCTTCTGCGCAGGCTTGAAGGCAAGAGACATTGACATACTGGTGGTGAATTGCAGCCTTTTCAATCCCACGCCTTCCTTGTCAGCCATGATTGTCAATCACTTCAAGATGCGCTCTAGTGTCATCTCGTACAATTTAGCTGGTGCGCCCCTGCCTTGGGTTTCAGTGTCGTTTGCTTTCAGTATCCTACCCATTGCAGATGCTTGTCTGAGTAGCTTGGTGCGTTGTGCGTGGGACGTTCATCATGTCAGTACAAGCTCAGTATCTGACAGACAGCTTGTCTTGCCGTCGGCTTCTGTCAACCATGCCACTTATCATGTCTGCTTGAGGTATCCAAAACTCTGGCCGTTTGTGAGTGGGAGCATATCCCAATCGTTATAGACTGAGCACACTGTTTGACATTACAATTGCCATACACTGAGCACAGTGTTTGATGTACATAACCATTTTCAGATACTGAGCACACTATATGTCATACACCACAGGTATGGGATGCTCTGCGGGAGTGATCGCAGTTGGCTTGGCCCAGAGGCTCCTAGCAGGCGAGCCCAACAGCAGGGCCTTGGTAGTCTCAACAGAAAACATCACACTCAACTGGTACTCTGGCAACGAACGCTCCATGCTCATCCCCAACACCCTCTTCAGGATGGGGGGGGCGGGGGTGCTCCTCACCAACAGGCCCAGCGACCGCTGGCAAGCCAAGTACTCACTGCAGCACATAGTTAGAGTGCACCTAGGCAGTGATGAAGCTGCATACAGGTGAGCTGTCTGCCAACACTCTCGGCCAAACACCCTAGGTCAGACAGTCAACGCATAGTGCAATGTAATGCATGACTGGCTGCAGTCGATAGTGAGCGTACATGCCTGAGCCTGCTTAGCAGTGTTCCTCCCTGGGTGAGTGGCTGGTGCTGAGCAAAGTTTTGCTGTTATCTTGTGTCTCATGCTTGGATGGTATCACAGATTTCACCTAGCAGCTTTGCACAACTGGCAAAGCATAGCTGCAGCAGAGGGACTTGCAGTTTCTTGCTGCTTGTGCCATCTGCCACATCCTTCGCTGAATCTTTCACACTGACTGCAGCCATACTGAGCAGTCAGCCAATGGACCTCTGCTGTGCTGCAAAGGTACATCCTGCTGTTACAGGTGTGTGTATCAGCATCCAGATTCCAAAGGCAAGATAGGCGTAGAGCTTAGTCGTGATTTGGTCAAGGTTGCTGCAAAGGCCTTGACCCACAACTTGACCAAGCTAGGGCCAAAAGTACTGCCGTGGTCAGAGAAGCTGCTGTTTGCTGCCAACTGGGTGGGACGCAAGGTGTCTCCCGGCAAATGGAAGGAGTATGTGCCAGACTTCCGGGAGGCTTTCGACCATTTCTGCCTCCATGCTGGTATGATGCTGCCTTTCAGACTCACTTAGCCCTCATATGCAGTGCGCTGTACATACAAGTCGCCACGAAGCGTATTGCACCACTTGATCAAAGTTGTGCAAGTCAAGGTGCATTGCACAGGCCTGCTTGCATAACATTTGACTGCAGAGTCATATTGTACAGAATACATATTAGCTTGGTGTCATCCCTGGGCAGCCCAAAATAATACTGGGCCAAGCCCAGTGGGCTTCTCGCCAAATTGACACCTAAACGCGCAGTCTTCTTTTTCATTTCTTGGTTCCATCAATTCGACTGTTGGGTCATTGCCCATGCAGGTGGTAGAGGCGTCATTGAGGGTTTAGGATCACAGTTGGGTCTGTCGCAAAGACAGCTAGAGCCCAGCAGCAGCACTTTGTACTGGTATGGAAACACCAGCAGCAGCAGTCTCTGGTATGCTCTGTCCTACATAGAGTCCAGGCAGACTGTCCACAAAGGAGACCGTGTGTGGCAGGTGCTCCTGCATATCCTCTGTCAGTATCTTTGGTCTTGATCTTGGCTTTGGCAATGATTCCCGGCTGCCAGTTTGGCATGCGCTGTTGCACACTGTATGCGGCGTCAACTGTCGTTTGATTACTCATAAGCAGCTGACAAGGGATGGGTATACATGCTGTGCCAGTCAGTGCTTTGTGTGTGTCTTGATTGCCCAGTCTTTGTCTGCTGATGAGTCCCCAAGGCAGGAAACAGCACCCTGCCTTCGATGCTGCTGTTGATGTATCACGCTTCAGGTTGAGTCTGCTAGTTGTTATTTGCCTCCCGCTCAGTTTGAGTTTGCAATGTTGCCTGTGCGCCTTGGTTTACAGTCCCCATGCGGCAGCTGAGGTTTTTGTACCAAAGTTGGTTGCACACTGTCCTTTCATACTGTCCTCAACTGCAGTGAGAGATTGTACCTTGACTTGACTTGCTTGTGATCCTCAGGTTGGCTTCGGCAGTGGCTTCAAGTGCAACAGTGCAGTGTGGAAGGCCCTGCGCACCATCAACAGCCAGCACACAGCCTGGAAGCACCTCAGCAAGAATGGATCCACTGAGCAAGACAGCAAGCTGCGAGTTGAGAACAACACAGCAGATGAGGGCAAGACAGCTGCAGAGAAGCCCTCCTCAGATCAGCCCTTACGCAATGGTCAGAACGGCGTGAGCCATGACTTCATTGAGAAGGAGAACAAGTCGTGCAATGGTCATTTGAAGGCTGAGCAGGAACTCAAGGTTGGGCTCAAGGATGATGCTCACATGAGTGGGGATGCTCACATGGCTGAGGCAAAGGCAGGCAAGAATGGCCAGCTCAAGGATGAGGAATCTGGCAGTGGTGAGATCAAGGCGCACAGCCAGCCATTGAATGGCAAGGCCGGCGCAGTTGCCGTTTTGTGAGCTCGCGTAGCAAGCTGGTTGAGTTGCAGCAAACAGCCCTGCCCTTGGAAGCTGGCCCACCATGGTCAAAAAGCCTGTTGATCGTGGCTTTGAAAGAAAGCTGTAGCTGCTGAAGCAGGAAAGCTTGCTAGTACATTGTGGTTCAGACATATCTCAGAACAGCATTGTGTCAGATTTCAGGTAGTAATATATGATCCATGATTGTTAGCCTGATTATGTTGTCACAGATTGAGGCAGCACAGTCTGAACTTTGGTCACCAATTATTTTTGGGAATCCATGGAGCGTCTTGTGAGTTGTTGGGCTTGTCTCAAAGGCAAACACATCAACCCTATTTTATCATCCCTTTTTCAAAGTGTGGCCAATGTTCGCATTTTATTTTTCACGTTCAGAGGCAAGACAATGGTACCCTGTTACTCTCACCTGACAGCATCATGCAAGTGAGACCATGAAACATGTCACAGGCATTAGTGATCGTTTGTAACCAGTACTGTCGTCAGTTTGTTAGTATTTGAACGTTCATCGTCGTGACACAGTCAGATTCGTCATTCAAGCAATGTGGAGTGGACCTGAGACGTCACTTCGTCCGTGCACAGTCGTGCCATGTGTTTCATGCAGTAGTGAAGTAGCATGGCATACGGGCAGCTGCAGCTAGCTGTTCAGCTGCACATATATGCAAGGTCAACATGCGAGATACTAGGGGACATGTGCAGCATGCTCAGATAGCGTGGTGATGTGTATGAAGAAATAAACATAGTATGAAGAAACAAATATAGTATGAAGAAATAACCATGGAGAATGCTCCCAGTGCAGACTAAGCAATCAAAGCTAGGCAAGACAGCAACACAGCTGCTGACATAATGGAAGGTCTATTCCCAAGTCATGCTGCAATGCAGCTTTCTATAGGTCAAATTCAATCACAGGGCTTTCAATGTTGATAACTGCAGAAGTTCCTACCAGATTCAACAACATAGCAGCTTGGCAAACAAACTGCGGCAAGAAATGACCCAAGCAAAGAATGGAGCAGAACAGACCTAGCAATGAACAAAGCTGAGCTGACACAGATAACTGAAATTGTACTTGGAGTTGGACCAAGACATGTCTACGCCTTTCAGCGATCATAACAGGAGCCTTCCTCCGAGATGACGGCCTGAAAGACTTGGACCAACACTGAACAAAACAGCTGCAAGCTGCCACAGGCTAACTGTAGAATACTGAAGCTGCTAATCTAGAGTAACCAGTGTTGAACCTCTGTGCACTTAGGTATCAGTGCTTTATTGAACGTATTACCGGGTGCTTTGCATAGCCGACAATACATACCATACGTGCAGCATGCAAGCAATAGTCACACAGTAATGGAGGAAGTGATGGTCGCACATGCCAGGCCACCTGTGATGTCCTCTATTTCTGCAAATCACAAATGGAGTTGATTATCTGCACCAAAGCATGTATGACGCCGCTGTGATTGTGCAGCAAATAGACTTTGTCTAGGGTGTCCTGCAATGACATAACATACAGCCAGTGTGAAAACAAAACCGAGATGATTGTCAATCAATGACTCACCTGAGGAATGATATGCCGCCGGTGAGGTAGAGGGCTAGCTGAGCTACCAAGTTCAAATTCATGATTGTCTGGTAGTGGAATGCTATGATGACACCAATGCCAGAGGCAAAGCCCAAGACTCGAGCAGTGGGGGGCAGAAAGGCAGCTATTAGCATTCCCAGTGAAGACCACATTAGGTCTGTGGGCACATACCCATGCTCCTTAGCCTACACAACAGTTGCAATTGTCAGCTTGTCAATGTGCTGCTGCCATGTGCTGCTGAACAGTCATCCAGCAGACAGGGAGGTGTGAGCAAGCAGGTCTTGCAGGACAGGCTGCTCCAGTCATAGAGCAATACTGGACAGGAAGCCTACCAGAAGAGCTGTGATGGGAGTTCCTAGTATGAGAGCTATGATGCCAACATGGTCCAGTTTTTCCTGCAGCAGCCAAATAGGGTAAAACTCATGCGATGGTCATAGCAAGAACAGCTCAAATGGTATCATATCTCGGATGCCAGTTGCATTGCATCTCACCAGGACATGTGAGTCTGGGTACACATGGCCTAGAGCAGAGAAGATGTGTGTGCAGGCTGCACAGAAGCAGAACGTTGCAAGAGTGGCGCCGCCACCAGTGCCTCCAAACAAAGAAATCACCCTGCACAGGCAGAAAGTTCAAAGGCTGCCAGGTGTACCTTTACTTATACTTGCAGTGATATATTGTTATCACACAATGCAACACTGACCCTAAAACCAAGAAAGCTACTCCAGGGATGGTGTGGCTCCATACATTAATGCGTTCATACTCATCATAGAAAACACCTGCAGACAAGCAGCTTGTGTGGTTGAGATGTCCGGTTTGGACTTGTTGGCTTGCAGAAGGTACAGTGCTAGCTGATTGTATAGCAAGATGGCACAAATAGTGAAAAAGCTGTCATGATACGTTCAGAAGGGAGCAATCACAGCATAGATACTTACAGTGCCACCAGGGTGTGTGCGGGAACGACCCCGCGGGCGAGCCAGGCTGCCTAAAGGTCAGATCTGATTTGCTTGTTGGAAGGTTTTCTTTCAGCGGCGGCAACCTGGCATCCACTTGTATCGCGCTGTGAAACGACTTATTCGTCGAAGGTTTGACCATGATGTTACTCCAAGTCCGAAGCGGCGCGCGAGTCCGGAATTGACGCACCAGCTGCAGGTCAACTAGGGACACAACAGCCCCCTTTTTGCGGCCAGCGAGGGCCTCGACATTCCGCACGATCAGCCATGGAATCTGCTGGGCGGTTGCGTTCAAGCATGGCTTCTGCAATAGCCTCGTCGTCGATGTGCTACCGGTACTCTTCTTTAAAATCAGTAAGATGAGTGCAACGTAAGGGCAAGGGCAAGGGCAAGAATGCTGATCTGAACTTACTGAGTCACAAGGCCAAAGTGCTACAAGGTAAGCAGATAAAATCTTAGCAAGGCACAGAACAAAGTGCCATCAACATCACGAGGTTTGCCCACTTGAAATGCACACAACCAAGTCACAGGACAGACTGTCTCAGGACAATTTGTCCTGCATGCATGCCAGATATTCCCAACACCTCACAGTTCATGTACTAAAGAGGTAGTAGCATACAGCAACTGACTTTCAGCACACTGCGGAACATCAGCCTGCACCTTGCTTCTTGAACAGGTTTTTGGCCAATACCAGGGTACCATATGTTGCCAACTAGTTCGCAATGGCATTGTTACAAGTGACGTCAAGTACTTCAATACCCCATTCAACATGCCAATTTGTGCCTCTGTACGGATTAGTCAAATACATCACACATACATTACATATATTTTGGCCCCATTCTGTGAGCCCCGTTTCGATGATTGACGTGCGATCTTCTACCTGGCTTCTGGGCTGTCTTCTTCACACCAAGTTCCTCATAATGCTCCTGCTGGGTACACAAGTATAAAGCGTGGTGTCATTTACCTGCTGACAAAAATGCGTTAGGTGCTGTTGCATCAGGGAAGAGAGAGTGTGTAAAGCACACTTGTGCTGTCACTGATGTGTTTTTGTGGCAAACAAAGCAGGTACAGCAAGAAACACAAGCATATCCAGCGCAGAGCAGCAAAGTCTGGCAAACAACAGCCGCCTTTGGCTTGTGGCCACACCGAATTCACCACATGATTTGCACATGTATGTACATACTCAGCTCAGTAATGATGCAGATTGTCACAGCTGAGTTGCTTTGTGCGTCGTCCACGTCAGACTCCAGCTCAATCATAAAGCAACTTGCACTGGCATGCCGCAGGAAAACTGCACAGTGCACACTTGCATGAGATGATGACATACATATACAGTGTCTGAGCTGCAAGATTGTACGAACAAACTAATCAGGTATGCTGTTTAAGTGTGGGCAGGCATGCTGCACATGTGTTTGCTATTCAGACCCAATATGCACTTTTGCCAGTTCTTCTTCAACGGTCTCAACATGAGAGACAACCATCTCCCACAAAACAAAAGCCTCATAAGCACCATTGACAAACTTTACGCTGCCCTCAAGCCCATTTTCAGGCTTGAGTGGGGACAAGATCTGATCCAAAAGCTCATTTCCATCAGGTACTGATCTGACTGTTTTTTTGAGAACCGCCACAAATCTATGAAGAGCTGGCCAAGAGTTTCTTTCTTTGCTTGCTGAAGTCACAGGTTTGATAATTGTTAAGGTTTTCTGACAGGCGTTGCACAATTGGCGGAGGGCCTGCTCTTGATTGGCATCTTCAAAACAGGTTGCCAGCTCTTCGCTGTACGTAGCAGCAGTCGCTATAACGATGAGAATTTCTGCCTGAGCAAGCGTGAGGGTACCTGCTGAGTCCAGCAGATGTTCAGTGTCCTAGGTGCAAGATGGGTGCGCCAGAAGTCTGAGAAGCTGTAAGATCAATGCAAGAGAACTTAGTTCATGAGCCTCAGAGGTGCATATGTAGAAATGCAGCTGCCTTGCAGACAGGGGGGGCATTGCCGAGTGGAGAAGCAACTGTGCAGACAGATTATGTTGTCAGCAGACAGTCCACCTGTAGTATTTGCATGGGCTTGAAAGTGGTCCATGTGCCCCTGTACCATGTCACACTTCAGATATTGGTGCTCTGCAAAGGCTGTTGTGGTGCTCTGATACCTTGTAACCACAATGATCACACTCTGGGTCAAGCTTGCCCAGTCCTGCAGTTTTGCAGATGATGCAAATGCAGCAGGCTCATGTTATTGTACACACAGGGAAGGGGTGCAGTTGGTGGATATCACAACGGACTCAACACTTCAGGCACGGCATTCTTGTCGTGTTCAGATGAGATTGTAAGGCGATCTTGCCACACGAAGTCGAAACAACAGTTTTTGTAGCTTGCAAAACGTCAGGCTCTACCTGAAGCTAGACCTGAGCGTCAGGGCTAAGTCAGAGGTGCTGGCACGCAGCATCAGACGTTGTGGCTGAAGACTCAAGAGGTTGAGATGTAGCAAATCTTTGAATTCACATGAGCTGACAAATGCTCACCTGCTTGGGCTTTGCTTGCGCTGCAAGTGCAGCAAGCTGGCGCTTATTCAGAGGTGCCTTCTTAGGCTGTTCTTTTGGTGTGGCAAGGACTGATTTGGGCAGTGGTTTTGCTGCTGGAGCCTCAGCTGGCTTGGTGTGAACTGCCATGATTCTATCCCCAGCAGGAGTCTGCATAGCATGGAAAAATTCAGTGCTGCTATCTCCAAGCAACAAAGTCGCGTATGCAAAGATTGCTTATGCAAAGTGCAGTGGACTGACAGGTGACAGTGGGACATCAGAGAGGCGTACCTCATCTTTGCCAGGAACGCCAGCGGATTGGGCAGACTTTGCCTTCACGTCTTCGGTTGCCTCAGCCTGCAAGTCAGCCGGCATCAAACATTAGTAACAAAGCAAAGGCAAGCATCACTTGTTTTCACAATTGAAAATACAATTGCAGCGTGGAGACTCTGCATTTACACATTGTGTTTAAGGCATGCATCTGGCAACACCAACAATCAAACAAGTGACCAATCACTGCAGTTGACGATTCATTGCAGGAACACAGAGAATGCACATCAAGGGCTCTGGACACACAGTAGAGCAAGTGCTGGCAAGCTCTTGTTTGTGTCTCACCTCAGCAAGCATCGTCTGCAACCTTTTCACTTCTGCTCTCTCGTTTGCCTCTAGCTCCTCCAGAGCCTTCAACTGGTCCTTGGGCACTGAGCCTTGTGCCTTCAGAGCCTGCATCTCTGCCTGGTACTTCTGAATCTTAGTCTGAGCGGCTGTGATTTGTGTCTTGAGTTCAGCAATCCTCTGCTGCTTCCCCTGACACACTTTCTGCAGGTTGAGGTGAATGTTAATAGGCCCATGTGTGCAAGTCCATGACGAGCGTACTCAATCGTACCTGAGACAAAGCCGTTCGGGAACCCTCATTATCATGTGGATTTCTCTTAGACCTAGATGGCTGTAGCGCACCCATCACATTTGCCAACTGCAGGAGAGTGTGATGTCAGGTGCAACAGCATCTGAAGAGTAGCTCAAGTACATTGGTAGCATCTGCCACACAAGAACAGCTTACCTTGCGCCTGTCAGAATTAGACTGCTCAGCCACCTTGCGCATTTTGGTGGCAGTCTTTTGTTGCTGCTCCTGTAGCCGGCCCATTGCCCTTCTCGTACTTCGATTTTCAAGACTTTCAGGCCCATCCTGCAAAAAGTTGGTCAGCACGCACACCTGCCTAACCTTGCTCAGGACATTTTCTTGTGCTGGTTCACACATACCTTGGTGACTTTCACAACAGAAAGGTCTTCCAGAAGGGTGTTGTCATGACAACTACTCGTCTCATCTACTGCTGTGAGCCCTTCCTCACCAGTGCCGTCCCTATAGAGAGGCACAGCCAGGTCTGGTCCCGCCTGGTTGACAGGACAGATCGCAGACCCGTCTACAAATGCGCCGGTTTGGTTGGAACGCCCGGCATGCTCCACGGAAGCCGCATCCGACTCTGATGGTGGTTGAGACTGATGATGAGCATCACCATCACCAACAAGCAGCCTGTGCACACTGAGTGGAGCGTCACCGCCGCCAACCTGCTGCTCGATCTGTCCGTCGACATCTGCTGCTAGCGAAGCGTTCTGCGGTGGGGGCGACAGGATAGTCTGCGTAGAGGCAGCCGTTAGGTCAAGCGGGGTATGGCACGCAAGGACGACGTCGACAAGTGTGATCATGCTGCACTCCCGAAGATGATGCAGTCCACTCGTCGACCGATGCTCGTCTATAGAACACTGACCTCCAAGCAGCGACTGACTTAGTAAACTTACGCATAAGTGAAGCTTCTGCGGGCTTTCGCTCAATGAGCTTGACCGTCACGATCGATAGCAGACAGTGTTGAGGTAAGAATTGGTATGTGGGCAGAGCGCAGCGATCAGTTTCGTGCAAAGTCTCTCTCTACAGAGCTCACCCCACTAGTTACGATGTAACCGAGAACTCTGCCGTATCACGTAATTGAATTTGCGCTGCAGCAAAAAACCCGCAAAAAGCTTGGCGATGCCGTGAGATAGTTGCCGGAGAGCTCTGTCGACAGGTGCCTACTCAAAGTTGCACGTGATGGAAGTCGTAGGGCGATACAGACGATACTTGCCTGACACAACAGGCAAAGGTTTTCTATTGGGCGCCGGGGGCTGCTCTACTCGGGTTGAAAGGTGACACGACAAGGCTCCGGACTTTTCTTACCGCGTTCCCTACTCTGAGCACCTCAAGATCTTGCAGGTACTACAAGGAAGGAACGAAAAAAGCTTTCGCCATCAAGAGAGTGCCAAAAGATCAAAATGAAGAGCTTGCTTGCCTTTTTGACAACGAAGTCGCTGCTCTTGAGGCGGCCAACGTTTTCAGAATTCCAAGAGTGTCCACATTCATTGAACAAGCCTTGTGCCAGAATGGAGACAGATGTCTTGTTCTACAGTAAGTTTGCGTTTGCTGCGCAACTTTCTGGCACCGGCAGATGCATACTTGCACTAAGCGCTTATTGAGCTTTCCAACTCTGCTTACTGTGTGCTGAAGGTTGGTGGAGGGTGAGGATGTGTACAAGCAGTTGTTGCTCAATGACATTCACAATGCTGCTGACAAAGAGAAGCAGGTGCTTAAAGTGGCAGCAGAGCTTCTGGACGTGAGTCATATTGGACCTGCAGTCGCGAAAGCTTGTAGCATGTATAGCGGCATGCAATTTGCTGACAAATTTCTTGTTGCAGACACTGTGCCAACTGCATATCATGAAATGGTGTCATCTGGATGTGTCTTCTAGGAATGTCATGCTTCAGTGGCACAGTGACCACCCCTGGGATATGCTACGGCTTGTGGACTTTGGCTTTGCCAAACACTACGAGACAGGTCAGTTCAGTTACAGATCAAGTTGCCTGGAAAGCAGATTGGAAAACACATCCTTTCGTGCACACAGCAAAGCTGCTGCTCACACGTCTCTTTCTGCAAAAGTTGCAATGCACATCAAAGTATTGGCATTGTAGTGTTTTGCCAGCATCATCTGAGCCCAGACATGGCAGCCCAAATTAGGTTCGCTGGTTTGTTGAGCCTGGCAGAAACACTAAATGGACCATGTGTGATGGACAGGAACGCATGCATAACATAGCATCTGTAAAGTTCTTGGCATTCCTTGCTGCAGGCGATTTGTCTGACCTTCAAGGTATAGATGTTCAAATCAGGGATGTGAAGCCAGAAGGGGCAACCATGCCATACGCCTCACCAGAACAGCTGCGCTCACTGCTGCATCAGTGGAGAGGCGACGATACGCATGATGAAGTGCTGATCAACGGGCATGCATCTGACATGTTCTCCGCTGGTGTTGTGCTGTATGAAGCCTTGACAGGAGAATTGCCATTCCCGCCCACAGCCAACTTGGATCACTCATCACATGCTGAGTCATCAACTGCTGGGGCATCGACTGCTGGGGCATCAAATGCTGCGGCATCAATTGCTGAGTCATCAACTGTTGGGGCATCAAGTGCTGGGGCATCAACTGCTGAGGCATCAAATGCTGGGTCACCAACAGCTGAGTCATCAACTGCTGAGTCATCAACTGCTGGCGCATCAACTGCACAAGGGTCATCTGGTGATGTCTCTGAGCAGTCCTTCAGGGCTTGGGGGGCTCATGCATCTGTCATGAAGTTGCATGATGCTTGGGTGAGAAAAACACACATTTGCTTCTTGGGACAAAGCAAACCACTCTGTTGCATGTAACAGACTAAGCACAAGGCTGCATTAGGCTGATCTGGAACATACTGCTCTACCGCCTGTCTACTGGTCAGCTTGCCTGGTTGTTGGTGTATGCTTTCACAACACAGAAGTCAGATGTCGCTGTGCACATTGATGACCTGCTCGTTTGTTTCTTGAGTTCATCATCTGTTGTGCTATGACGCATGCCTGCTTGGGCAACACCGCAGCTGCAGACATGTGACTTCACAACATTTTTTGTAATCTTGTGCAGGAGGATGCTGTACTAACAGCAAGGGAGGCAGATGAACCAGTCAAGCATCCCTTGTTGGACAAGGTCAGAGAATGCAGCGCCAACCCAGATGCTGCTGCTGACTTCTTCTTGCAAATGTTGGACCCCATTCCGTCATGGCGCATGAGCATTGAGGCTGCAGGTCATTCATATGTGGCAGAGACCTGTGCTGAGATGGAGGCATATTGTGAGCATGCACCTGTGACGACGGAGCCACTGTGGTTGAGTCGCTACAATGAAGACCAGCCTTCAGGTGAGCCCAGCATCTGGTACATCACAGGCCAGCATAGTTACATCAAAGATGCTAGCATCACTAAAATCTCAATTTGTGAAGGCAAAAGAGCAGCATGGGTTTCTTGCAGTGAGCAATGTCCATGAGCAACAGTTCTGCATTCTCTGCACAAAAGCCTGACAAGCTGATTGAGAGCATGATTTTGCATAAGGATAATTGCGGTGCTTTCCTTTATGATTGGCATACTTGGTGTTCTTGTACTTTGGTCTAAAGTCTGGGTAAGCTTACAGAGGCACCTGCTGTAGCTTTGTGATGCCGCCACACAAGCGTAACAGCCAGAAAACACTGCACCAACTATACCTACATCGCTAAGTCCCCTGCCCTTTGCGCAGGTTTGGCCACAGCCATAGTCAGCCAGGGTGGTGACGACACTGACAAGCAGCAGATTCAACCAGAGCCTGCAGAAGGTCAGGCTGCCTTTCCAGCCGCTCAGCTTGCTGGTGCCCAGAAGTCAGTTGAAGCCGTGCTTACTGGTAGCCTGCACCAGCCGAGGTCACAGGATAAGACAATTGGCGTCTCAGCTGCATTTACAGGCTCTCCCAGTACGTCACCGTACACTCCAGTTCCTGATGTGGACAGGAGCACAGCCCAGCGCACTGCTTCGCCGATTGGCAGCCAGCACAACGCGATCTGCAGTGATCACCAGGTGCTGACACTTCCGGCAGACGATCAGGGGCACAGCTACAGCGTCAACGGATCAGTGTACTTGAACGGCCAGGCACAGCACTCAGAGCCGCAGCACGTCACAGGCTTGGCACCTGAAGCAAGGCGATCTGGGCTGCCGCTGCAAAGGCCGACAACTTTCAGCCCGAAGCAGAAAACCACACAGCGAAAGCCAGTAACCAAGCTGCTCAACATATTCCGGCGACCAGGCAGAAGCCTCGAAGCTGACCAGGCGTCGAGGGACACGCTGAGTAGCATAGCAGAGCCAGGCACTGCTGGCTTGTTCAGGATCTCTGCAACTGCAAGTGAGGTACCCAAGCAGGGTTTCAAGCCTTCTCACGTTGAAATCAAGCTGGATGCTGATGCCTCCTTGCAGCAAAACACTCAGCCAGGCTATCAGGTTGGCAGTGCACCACAGCACAGCTTGCAGCTCTGCAGCGCTGAAGACTCAGAGCAAGGCTTGGCAAACTGTAAGAGTCCAAGTTCGTTGCAGCAGGCTTTATCACAAGGAGTGAGTGTCTCAGCTGTCAGAGTGACAGAGCAGTCACAGGCTGAACAGACACCCCTTGGGGCTGGTACCATGTCTGTGGACAATGCAGAGTCAGCAGGTGTGCAGCCTGCAGTCAAACAGGAAGCACAAGGGCAGCCGACTGCACAGACCAATGACAGGTACATTATGCTGCAACTGTGCTTGCCACTTGGTGAAGGTGTGTCTAACAACTCAAATGCTCTATGAAGCTGCCTCTCAATTAGCTTATATTGCAACCTAGCTGAGTTCAGTCTAGCAAGAGCTTTCTTCCACCATGTGCGGATTCACCAGCTTGTCTCGCTGTGTTTGTTGCTGCATGAAGCAAGCCTGTTATGTTGTTCAGCAGGGATCAGACTGGAACCAGTTGCAAGAAGTACAGATGGTTGAAGAAACCCAAAGCTGTGGCTGTCAAGGCTGGCAAGGGCTTCTCTGCAGCTGGGGCAGCTCTGGGCAAGGCCCTGTCCTTTGGACCCTCCTGCTGCCGCTCTTAGGTGGGCCATGATGCAATACTTGATGCTAGTGGCATCAGTAACTGTATCTGTACAGCAACTGAGCACACACTGTGAATTGTGTAGTCCTTGTGCTCTTTGTAACCTCAAATTGTCTATCATAATTCAGCAACGTCATCCCTACACTGGGAATCTAAACTCACAAATTTCTGGGGACAGTAAGAACGCCTTTTTTCATTTGGGAGATGCTTTAGGCCTTGCCTTCAATGCCACAATGCTGCAATGGATATGTATGGCTTGGAACCAATAGTCAGTTGACACAGTTCATGACCCCATAAGCTTTTCCTCAAACAACACAAAGCATGCACTCAAGGTGTTGCTGCACTGCACTCTTGCTGCCACAGACAGTCGTACGAGATCCTGCAGCTCATGTCAGGTACATGCAAGTGCCTGGCTTCAGCCAGGTTTTCACTACTTCCTTTGCTCACTGCTCATGTTTGCCTGCAGGAGGTATGCCTCAGCATGCTGGTGCAGCTATGATGGCCTGCTGCCCCAGCCATCTCTTTAGCCATCTTCTAGGATTGTGTTTTAGCAGTTGCTGGAGTCTTGTGCCATGTGAGAGTCTAGAGCAGCCTAATTTGCAGCTTTTTTGGAGCAGTCACCTTTGGCAGTTGCTAAGGGTTTCATCAGCCAGGCTCTTAGTCTAGCCCTCAGTTTGCCCCCAAGCTGAGCCCTGTTCAGGCTCCTGCGATATACTTAGTCAGCCACCAAGTACGCCTTGTTCACTTGCTCGCTGAGGCCTACTTAATGCTTCAGTCCAGTCAGCCCCCACTCAGGCTCCAGAACCCTGCCCAGAACCTGCACAGAACCCTTGATCAAGCACTGAGTCTGGACCCCATTCAGGCTCCTAGTTGGGGCACCAGCTGGTCATCCCCTCACACAGGCCTCCACTCAGCCTCATAGTCAGGACTCGCCATGCTCCCACTTAGGCTGACAGTCATATCTCAGCTCTCTGCCAGAGCCAGTTGAGCCCTTGTCCTGCTTCCCACTCAGGCTCCTATGCAGGGCCCATCCAGGCTACTAGGCAGGGCCCATCCAGGCTACTAGGCAGGGCCCATCCAGGCTCTTAGGCAGGGCCCATCCAGGCTACTAGGCAGAGCCCATCCAGGCTCCTAGGCAGGGCCCATCCAGGCTCCTAGACAAGGGCCATTCAGGCTACTAGGCAGGGCCCATACAGTCTGCTAGGCAGGGCCCATCCAGGCTGCTAGGCAGGGCCCATCCAGGCTCCTGATCAGAAACCAAGCCACACCCATACTCGGGCCATTACTTGGGCAAAGTTAGGATTGCACTCAGGCGTCATGTCTGCGGTGCAATCAGGTTCTATCACTCAACTGCTCAGAGGCGCTGCTCGCAAAGCCAGCGCCCCATTGAAGCTCGGGTAATTTACTGTGGCTCCTTTCAAATGATTGCTGCTGACTGGGGTGTTACCTAGGACTCTTCCTGTGTCTGCACATATGCTGTATGCCAGCCATCCAGTGTTGTCATCTCAAAAGCTTTCCAGCTCTCAGCTGAGTATCACGCCAAAATGCGATGGTAAGACTTTCCAGCAAGTCTCATTCCCTGTCATCCGAACAAGTACAGGCAACAGCTTTGTGTCTGTCTCAGTGCGTGAAGTATGCTCAGTTCACGCTGGTCCAACAGTGCCTCTTGCCCTACTACACATGCCATGTGGCATAACAGACATAGACATGCTGAATGCAATGTTGACGCTCATTGCTTTTTTGTGATTAAAGCTTGAGTTCAGCTTCTTATCAAAGATGTGCCATGCAGGCTTAGCAGCACGTGCAGAGTTTCAGGGGTGAGATGAGTCGGAAGGGAGATGTTGATGGGCTACCCTGGCAGCCTACCCTGACAGCCTACCCTGACAGGCTACCCCTGCCACAGCCTCTCAGAGCGCAGGTCAGTGCAGTTACTTGGCATAAGCCAACACTGCAACAACTTCACGGCAAATTGATGTTGTGCATGCTATCTGACTGGCAGTTGGATGCTTGCATTCTGCTGCTTCGTACACACCAGGAACATTTTGCCTACCTCCGTCCCTTGCATGCTGAATCCTGTTAGATGCACCGTGCAATGGCAGGATCAGGGACGCCTTTCTGCTTGCCTTTGTTTCTAGGTGTGTTCTTTTTAGGCCTGTACAGCTGCTGTAATGCCCAGTCGCAAAGTGTGCACAACTACACCTGTGATGCTAGCACCTCATATTCCTCTCTGTTATCATCAAGCAACAGACACTACCTTCAGTAGCTCCATCTGCAGCACTTGAAAATCATCGGCGCTTCAGGATTCACTGTCTAAATGTGTGTGTTTGGTTGCCTACAGGAAAGATGCAGTGTGGGATGTGTTGTCTGAGATACCTGTGGCTGCCTCTTCTGCAGCTGTATACAGCGCTACCCTAAGACCCAGCACCTTTGCTGCTGCTGGTTCACCACACAGTAAGCACCTTATGGTCCATTTGGCATTTGCCCTTCTTGGGCCTTCTTGTTGCAAACTGTTGCATTTGGCATGCACCCCACATGCACAACAGGCCGCATGCACAGTATTACCAGTCATGCCTAAGCCTTTCAGGCCTTGCACTTCAAGGAGTATCCTGGCCTATTTGAAAACCTGCAAAGAAGCGTCCGAGCAAGGCCTTTACTGCTGCAGTCTATGTTGGATCTGGCTTACTTCCTTTAATATCTCTGCACCAGTGTCTGTGCTCTGAGACGTTGGCCCAGATATCAGGTCTGCATGCTACAGTCCCCTGCATCACACCACTCAACATGTTGCAGGTTTGCTGTAAGAGGGCACTGTCACCAGGGCTGGCGGTGCTGCTGGCTGCAGCAAGCTTTTGCTTGTGACGCATGCCACACTAGCTGCTGGACGCTGCCAGATCTGCAAAGGCTGGCTTGTGTGAGATGCTGCCTGTGTCCTGCCAGGAAGCACATACTTGTACTGTGGCATTCCTAGATGATAAAGTCAATAAGTATCAAGCTACCAACGGGTTCTGAGTCGACAAATGGATGCTGTCAGGCTTGGCGTTCCATGCAAGCATCGTTTTGGGATCAAAGGGCGCAAGGCAGCCATGTCGGATCATACGTGTATGCAGTTGACATCATGCTGCATCAATGTACAGAGATGTGGAGCAGGCTGCAACACAGTCAAGACAGATGGTGTATAGGGTCCAATTCTTGAGACGCCCACAATAAGGCTGGGCTGCTGTAGAGCTATGCTGCCTAACACAAGCAAAGCTGCAGTGCTAAGGGTAGCAGGTCTCTAGCTGGCAGGCTGTTCTGTGATATTGCCTGGCAAAAGATACTTCTGGTTTTGTTTTTGGAGTCAGCTGAAAGTCGCCAAGGATTGAGCCCAAGAATGGTGTGTTATATGCTAGTGTGCTTCAAGCATCATAGGCTTGAGCCTGCTTTTCCTTTCATGAACTTCAAAGCATGAGTGATACTGTGCTTCAATGATTTGATATCACTTTTCACGTCAAGTCTGTTATCAGTGCTGACTAGTCAAGCTTTACTGGCACAGGCCCCACTAGCACGTACAGCAAGATCATTGTTTGTTGGAGACATGGTGAGCATGCCTGAGCCTGAGTGCTGCCCTGTCAGCTTGACTGTCTTTGTCGCTTAGTGCCCCAATGTGTGACCCGTTTCTTACTTCAGTTATTGCATCAATTCTGGGTCGAATCTGCATGGCTATTGCAATGTGACCACTGCGTGCCATTGTAAAAACATGACTCTTGCGGAAAAGTATTTGTTCTTGGCATACAGCTTCTGATGTGATGCAGCTCGTTTGCTGAATGTGCACGACCCTTACCTTGTCTTATATCCATTGTCAATCATAGTCTCAATACAAAGCTTGCCATCAGAAGTCGTGCATTACATTATTGAGTCAGGAAATGCTTTCTGACCTGTATTGATCCTCATGAGGATGATGATGTGTGGGGGTTTCAGCTTGCTCAAGCTTTCCTGATGGGCCTTTCATGCTTTTGACACAGCTTTCAACTTGCGCATGTCATGTCAAAGACAGACATCTGGAGTTTGTTCTGCTTACATGCTGGGCTTTGCTGTGTGAAAGGTGAAACGCGCTTTGGGGCCTCGCACTTCAGTCAAACGCGGTAGGTATCATGTAACAGATTTCGCAAGGCTCGATTCAGGCCTTATTTTGGGCCAGCAGCTTTGTATTGCATGAGCTGAAAAAGCACAGCTTGGACTTCAAGAGATGGTACTGTCAGATGGCTTGTGCACAAGACCTGTACTGTGTGCCGCATTTGTAACATGACTACTTCTGGCGACCTGTCTTGAGGGCTGGATTGAGGTGGAACACAAGCCAGAAGTCTCTCTGTGGCACCCTCACTTACACCGTCAGGACTCTCCTATATCACATGCGTGTGTGTATGGACCACGAAGGGTTCGGTCACTGAGTGTACAGGGCAGACTCAGTACCGCAATCAACCAGTCTCAGCACCGCGCTGACTGTTCTTTCTTGTCGTGCTTCCAGACAGCGGCCGTGTCAGTCGTCGTGCCACAGCCTACGTATTGAGCTACCTCTGAGGCTATGAGTACTGAGCGCAATACGCCTGTGGTTAGATAGGGACACAGCCAGTGTAGAGCTGCAACGGCGGCCTTCTTGCCTAGGACCATCGCGGTGTTTGACAAAGCCAGCGCTGATCAGGTATTGCTCCTAGATACCGACACTCCGCTGTGTTTGCACTCTGCCTCTGGCGGCCTGCATGTACTTTGCTTATCCTTCTAGACCAGGATAGAGGTACCGAATATTTCGAAAGTCAGAGTCGTGTCTCAGTATGCCTGTATGATGTTGCCTACAAGTTGCGTTTGAGGATCATCTATCTGCAGGCTTGCTATGGGTGTAGTAGCACGCTGCATTAGTTAGTTAAGGACACTTGCTCACAACCGACGACATTTGAACGCTGTGGCCCTGAGCAATACAACGATAGTAGTTGTTGCATGCAGAGTAGCTCAGCGCCGTTGCACGAAAGCTTCAGATATGCCTGCTCAAACTCAGCTTTACCCTCCATTTACTGGGGTGGAGTTGTCCTATAAGCCTGTCTGGCCTAGTCAATTTGTTTCAGAAAGTTACCTATAGTGTCTGAATAGGCACTCGTTGTTAAATCTGCCTTCTGAAGTAACTCTCAGAGGCACTGCTGCAAAAGACTAGTTTTTGGGGTTGCATGCACGTGAGGCATGCACCGCAGGGGATGTTGTGTGTGCGTAACACCAGGTCTTCTATTGCAGGAAAGAGGCATGTCAACAGCTCAGTGCTGAGCAACAGCACAATGGACATGTGAACTTCCACAGCGGGGCCTCATAGAGGCAGCTTGCTTTTAGCAACAGCAGTACAGTTTCCCCATCTTCTTCACATTACTCCAGGCAGCTTTCATCACAAGTTGCCGTGACAGCTCAGCGGTGAACTGCGTCCCTTGCACAGCGCCAAATCCATCCATCTCTTTTTTGGAATCAGACAATCTGCATCAGCATGGGTCTTCCCAGAAAGGGCAAAGCCGGTAGCAAAAGCAAGAGCAGCAAGAAGACTGAAGGGAAGACCAAGGAACCTAAGAAGCCACAGACTCAGGTCAGCTGACATCCCTGAGAGCGCAGTTTCCTCACTTGCTGTTGGCAGCTTGTCCACTTTTGTCCCAGTCATTCATCTTCATGATTGTTCTGCACTGCAGCTGGATGCAAACAAGGAAGCACAGCTGCAGCTATTGCCACAAGAGAGGGTGCTGAATGTCAAGCCCTGTTGGGAAACCATCCCGGATGAAGACAGAGTTGAGTTGCTCAGTGTGGACTTGAATGATCTGAGGCTCAGAGCCATTGACCTTGCGGACAAGGCTAAAAAGCAAGCAGGTCAGATATTGTGTCATGGATGTGCTGTGCATCATACTGGTTGCGCAGTCTGAATATGTAGCATGCAGCTCTGTGCTGCCTGCTGTTTTTGTTGGCTGTGTGTCTCAGCATGTAGGCAAGCTGCTCAATCTCATGCACCTGTGCTAAGTCATCTTCCTGTGTTGATGGCCTTACCTCACCTCAATCTGGCAGTTTCACAGTCATAAGGACTCTACCCTTGCTGCACACTGCGATCGTGCATTGCTGCAGCTCTTGAGGCTCAGGAAGCTGCTGAGCTGAACGACGGCACCACCATCACCGTCAGCTTGGAACCAGGCCTAGATGAGATCTTTGAGGAAGGTACCAGGCGGCTGCTGGAGAAGTCCACCTGGAAGTTGTGGCAGTGGCCTCCAGAGGAGCGCGAGTTCTTTGATGCTGACTCCTTTAGGTACTGACTCCCCTCTCGACTCTTTGTCCAGCGCAGCTGTGACATAGAGCAGGGTAAAAGAGAGTTGAAAGAGAGTTGAAAGAGAGTTGAATGAGAGTTGAAAGTTCTTGCAAACTCAGTACACAGCATCTGGTTTTTTGCATCAGCAATGCCTTGTTGAGTATCAATGTGTCTCCCAGTGCTGGCTCCCAGCGTTGCACCAAAGCTATGTATGACCTAGTGTGTTGCTGTGTGTTGCATTCATGCTGATGCGCTGTGCTGCAGAACATACGCTGAGGAGCAGCGCATTGATCCAGAGCTGCGCAAACTGCTGCCCAGAGATGAGGGCAAGCCTATTGAGAAGCCAGCTGAGCTGGCTCTGCGTGAACGCATGTAAGCGCACTTTCACGTCACACTGTTGGCACCTAAGCCATCGCACAAGCCTGTGTGCTTTAAAGTCGCTGCATCTGATGCTGTTGCAGCCATCATCTGTGTGACACCATTTTACACCATGGCATATGGTGTCACAGAGTAGATAGCACCCCTACACCTGTCATTTATCACCACATAGATGTGTGCAGTGGGCAGCAAGACGCCTGAGTGGTGCTGCAGGGCTGAGCTGCTGCAGAAGGTACATGCAACCAACAGGCAGCTGCAGGATAACATGCAGACGCAGCAAACCAGGCGCATTGGCCGGCGGGACAGGAGCAGTTCCACTGACCAAGTGCCTGACCAGATCAGGGACAGCAACATTGAGCTCATCACCATCATCCTTGAAGCGCTTGAGAAGGAGCATGAATATTTGTAAGCCCTGACAAAGCCTGACAAACTGCTCAACATACTGTTTGCAGTCCCCAGGACGCTTCAGTACACTACAGCAAGTGCTTGCTGAGTGCATAGGTTTGTTCTGCTGTCACCAGTTGCATTCGTCTGGTCTGCATGGGAAGTGAAAGCTCTGGTTTGGGTAAGAAAAGCCCCAGTGTGGGAAGTGCAAGCTTTGGTATCAAAACAGACACAACAATACACTGTAAGGCTCACATCACAGAGTTTGTCGACGTCAGTGGTTGTTACTGCTGTTGCATTGAATGTGGCATGGCTGCTGCAGGTACAATGCTGTGCTGTACCCAGTGACCCACTTTGTGTGTGAGATGCTGCCGGAGCAGATGCGTGAGAGCACACGCACAGAGCTGTTTTTCGACGATCTGGAGAAGCTGCCCAGCATGGAGGTGTCCAGGATCTGCGAGTGGCTCACTGAGAAGGTTGACGGCTTCAGCTCCAAGACTAGAGCTGAGCACAAAGAGGCTGAAGAAGAGGTAGCATGCTTGCTTTGCTAGACATGCAGCTCTGTTGCAGGCTGTCTCGCATCACAGATGTTGCATGCATAGATGCTAGTCTATGCTTGTGAAGCAGAGGTTGCTTCTCAGCACTGGCTGCATACATCTCACAGTGTGGCTTTGATTTTGCTATGTCATGTAGTTTATGAAAGCCTGTGCCTTGTGTCTCTGCCTACTTTGCATCTGACGCCCAGCAGAGAAGCATTGTGTGCCTGCCGCAGACAATTTTGACTGCAAGCTACATCACAATGTACAGCTGTGTTGTGTGTCAGGAATGATAGTCAGTAAATCCCTTGCAGGAAGAAGAGGAGGGCATTGGGGATGTGGACCTGTTCACGCTCACTGAAGACCGCAACAAGCTGGTGGTCAATGTCAAATGGCTTCAACACCTTCAGGCATGTACCTGCTCACTAGGACATCTTGGTAGATGTGCACAGATTGGTTTCATTCTGCATGTTGAAGCAATTGCAAATGCTAATTGCACCCTGAAAACTTTGGTAACAAGCATACAGGCAGCATTCGTGCTTGCCTCACGCAAGCAGAGTTGCCAATCTGTTCAGTTGCATATAAATGTTCCCAGCAACACTTCTCCGCAACGCATTAGTTTAAGTGCCTGATGCAATGAGCTACTGTTCACAGGGCTCTCTGTCAGGCAGTGCAGCATATAAGTGTGTCAGCAAGCAGCAGCAGTTTTGACTTGCTACTCAAATGTCTCGAGAGCGAATTACCAACCTTTAATGCCCGCCCTACCTGCTCATGTATCTGCAACCCTAACCTGCATGCTTGCTTGTTCATCAAATCTTTTCTCAAATACCGCCAACATGAAGGCATTAGACCTCACATGTGTCAGCTGGGTGTACAGGAACGGCTGCTGGGCGATGATGGGCACCCCAGGAAGGTGCATGAGGGGGAGGACCCCAACCGCATAGGCCTGGTCCTGGAGTGGGTGTATGGCACCATTGTCTCCACTGCTGAGAAGGCCCGGGATGGAGCCAAGCGAGCTCTAGGTCAGTTGTTGCTTTCCTTGATCTGTAGACCTTGCAGCAAGCCCTACTGATGCATCAGTAGGGCTTGCTGCCTGCACTCTTGACATTATGCCCTTCCCGGTGCTCCTGTTACAATCACTCTATAGCGTGTTTGCTGTCTCAAGCTATGCACAAGTCCAGTCATTCTATTGTCACGGGCATTGCCCAGCTTGTCCAGCAAGCATCACACATGATCTTTGGGAATGTTATCACGGGAGCATTTGTGATGGCCATTGCTTACATATAGTAAGTTCACTGTAAGACTATGATGCATCAGCACAAATAGGAGATGAGTCATTTGTGTAGACTAGTCCTGAGTGGTGTGGGTGTGTGAGTGCAGGCATGCAGCCTCCTACAGTACACCAGGCACACGACCAGCTGCTGACTGCCTTGCAAGACATGCTGTCCTGGGAAGCAAGAGCCAAGACTGCCAAGGAGCTGCTCAATGACATGCTCAAGAGCAGAAGAGAAGCGGCAGAGCTTGCTACTCAGTATGATATAAGGTAGAGCTACTCACCCTGTCCAAGTCTTTTGGTACTGAAAGGCTTATCCAGCTTATGTGGCTAGGCTGGTGTTAAAGTGGCATATCTGCATTGGTACCCTTTCCATTGGTTCCATAGGTGTCAACAGACCAAGTCAAGCCCTTTTACCTCTGCTGTCGCTGCAGCAACAATGTCAAGCTGGTACTCTGGCTATTCTACCAAGTCTTGATTTCAACCCTCATTTCTCGCATTGAGCAATGCATCAACTGTATAGCAGTCTGCGTATGTTTCAGCCACAGGCCTTTACTGCTGCTGCTGCTGCTGCTGCCTTACTGCTTGGCTCATGCAGGCCTGATGCTGGCAGAGCTGGCATTCCACGCCATGCCTTGATGGCAATGGACGGCCAGGAAGATTCGTTTGTGAACGAGTCTGCTGAGCTGCCAGACCATGCCATCATAGCTCTGCTCAAGCGTGAGCACCTGCTGACCAGAGCTAAGCTGAATGCCCTGTACTTTGAGCACATCACAGGGGAGCGTCGCCTCAGAAGTCTGAAGACCCAGCTGCGGCAGGTTAGTATCTGTGCCCCTCACGTGGCTCATGTCGCTTGCATTGTGTACTCCTCTGCTTGAGCTGCCGATGCTGTGCTATGACATTCAATGAAGTGTCGGTGAGAATCCTTTTTTGGGTTATGCTTTGTGGGCAGTGATCTGCTGGGTCCGCTTCTGAGCTGTCGGCAGAGCCTGCGTCTGAGTGAAGGTGCATATGTGCACAGCTTTAGGTTGCAAGTCCATGCATGCACGTGACGAATTTTCCATGATCCTGCAGCAGTCAACAGCTTGTGATTGGCCATGTTTTACATCAAGCCTGTGAGTATGCAGGGTGAGCCAGAGTTTGACCGCCTGAAACGGGAGCTGGAGGAGGTCAAGAACCAGCCGCGTGGCTTGGAAGGCACCTTCCGCACAGCAGCAGAGATGGAGCGGCACCGTGCTCAGCTTGCTGACGCTGCCATTGAAGAGCAGCTGGAGGTCCAAACGGCCTTCAGAGAGCATGGCGCCCGCTTGCAGGTGGTGCTCAGGGCTGCAATGTTTATGCCACTGTTGTTCATCGGCAGCAATGATTATCTCGTCCAGTTGATGGCAGTCTTGGTGCACATCTTACTGACATCACTGCTATGCTGTACATCACGTAGAATGTATGTCACAAGGGCCTATGTCATTTCTCTCAGGAAAACACAAACTGGATGCAGTAGGTCCATCTCATATACACCTGTTGCACCCGCTCTGTGTTTTCCTGAGAGAAGGGACATGAGCCTGCCGTGTTTGCTGTATTCTGCACTGTATCCTGCTCAGCCGGACGTCAACCAACTGAACCTTGTTTGGAACGCTAGTGTGATGTTTCCCAGGGCATTTATGACAAGCGGCAGCGCACAGAGCACGAGATGGTCCACCGTGAGCAGGAGATCAAGCAGTTGCAAGGCTGGGCTCAGACAGTCCTGAACCTGATCAACAAGTTTGAGGATGGCCTCAAGGAGTTGGGGCCCTTGGCAGCCATTGAGGAAGCTGAAAGCAGACCGGCCTCTCCTGATGAGGATGGATTCCCTCCAGAAGAGGAGGTGCCGTCGGCAGCTGTGGCCACTGCCAGGGCTCTGACCAGCCGTGCCCGGGACCTGACGGCCCACCGCCAGGGCATTGCTAAGCTCAGGCAGCACTTCAGCAAGGTAACCAGCTTGCTTTAGCAGTTCACCCTTGTTGCATCGTTTGATCTTGCAAGAGCATTGAATGCTTCATGAACAGATTTCAGATGGTCACTGCAGTGCAGTCTCTCAGCTCGTGCTATATCTTCCTCTGTGTCTGGGCGCATGCTGTTCCTACACCCACAGGCAATCAGATTTCTCTGGTGAATCCCATAGTCACGTAGCTTAACTTCTGCTCGACAGGATGTGCGACGCCAGCTGTATGGCGACGAGGATGACCGCAAGTTCTTCCAGTGGGTCCAGTCTCAGCTGAAGCAGACAGAAAAACGCCTAGAGGATGGGCGAGCAGTGCTGCACCACCTGGAAGCCCAGCTCATCAATGTGGCCTGTGATGACCCTGGAGCAGCCATCGGCGCCCAGCTGGCACTGCCACTGCTTCAAGAGCGGCTGGACGCCAAGGCACAGGACTTTGCCAGGCAAAAGGCTGCCCAGGCTGAGGAGGACATCATCAAAATGGAGGTAAGCCAACTGTGCATTGTGTGATGTCAAGGATTGCCATAAACAGTCTGTCTGCATGTGGTTTTCACCACAAATCTCAACCCCAAATGTGCAGTATCAGAGAACTTGACCCAAATTTCAAGGACTAGCGCTGCATGCTGATGGTATTCAATCTAAACTGAACCTGTGGTAGCAGAGCATGATTGACCGCATGCAGAGTAAAAGCAAACTTCACAGGCTGGCCTGCATGTGGTGCATGCTCATCTCTGCTCAGTCTGAAGAAGAGAAACACAGAATTTATTCAAGGAAGTCAAGTTCCACCAGGCCAGAGACAATGCACAAGAGCTTATCATTGACTTTGCTTGCTGAGATCAGATTTGTGATGTGCAGGAAGAGAAGCTGGAGAAGGAGCGCAGTGAGAGGGAACGCAAGCTGAAGCAGAAGCAGAAGGCCAAGGACAAGGTGCGCAGTGAGAAGGAGAAGCTCGCTGCTGAGAAGGAAGCAGCTGAGAGGGAAGCTCGTGAACGCAATGAAGAGCAACAGCGCCAGCAGGAAGAGCAGAGTTTAGCTGCTAGGTACATCCTTCCTCACTTCAACCTTACCCCCTTGTCTGTTCTTTGTTGCTGTGCTTATCCTATGACTATACCATGGAGTTTAAGCAACCTTCTGTGCATGTCTATCTTGCCATGACGTGACTGCAGCACATAGTGCATGGAAACATCACTGCTGTTGTCACATTCTGACTACACCAGCAACTGGCTTAACCACCGTAACAGGTTGCATGCGTCAATGCAAGGAGAGGCTGGATTACTGCTTCACATTGTTGGCAGCGCAGGTGAGCTTTCTGGGACTGCAGTCCTGAGCTTGCCATGCATAACGCTGCGAAATGTGGCTGTCTGGCAAGGTGTGGCATGATCGAGTCAGCCGTCCTGTATACTTTGCTTGACCGCATTTAGCTTGACCGCATCCAGCTTGCCTAATGTATTTGACAGATTGCCACTGTGATATGTTCTGCAGGGAAGCAGCTGCCACAAAGCGTGAAGAGCTGAAGCGTGCTGAAGAAGAGCTGATGGAAGCGCGCAGGCAGGAGCTGCTGAGCGAAGAGGATGGGTACTGGCGGCAGCGCATGGACCAGCAGCAGCTGGTGGAGAAGCTCAAGGCAGAAGTGGCTGAACAGGAAGAGCTCAAGGGCCATTCTGAGGTCAGTCTTGACCCACATATGAGCTGCAACAGTCCATGAGGATGCCTCTGAAGCAAAATTGTCTCTTTGTTCATTGGATTAGCCGTGTCGATGCAAAGCATGCTCATAGCTCAAACAAGTTCGCATGATGGAAAAAAACCCTGGGCAGTGCGTCAAACTGGCTTCATGGTAGCCTAACACCCCACAAGACCTGTGTGTCCCTGCCCAATCATGCTACAGTGTGCCCACCAGCATTCTCAGACTGCATAAATGCAGGCTGATGACATTTGTTGACGCATCTGCAGGATGGTACAGATGACACCACTCCATCTTCTGCCACACCTGCTGACGATGCCTCTGACATCAGCCCTGTTGACATCCCTCATCCCAAGCCCAGCAGCGTCAAGGACAATGACTCTGCAGCTGCCAGCTCCCCCATGGCCAATGGCTTCCATCTGCCAAATGGGTCTGCTGCAACAGATAGTGATGGCTTCAGACGTCAACATGAGCGACGGCCATCAGCTGCAAACGGACGCGCTGGAGCGCACAATCGCTTTGATCCCCGCATCCCAAACCAGCAAGCTGATGACAGTTTCAGGTACGCTCGCCTGCTGCTGCATTCCTTCATGCAATTCCTGTAGCAGCAATGTGGCAGAGTCGCGTTGGCTGCATTACCTCTGCTGCTGGTTGACAGCTCACAAGACGTTGTCCTCAGCCAAGTAGAGCAATAAGCTCAGGACCTGCTTTGCATGGTTGCCTTTGTCTACTTCATATAGGCTGTTCAGTTTGTGGATGTGCTACTGGCTATATGCATCTCTGCAAGGGGGCTTGCTATAAGCTGAGATACACCTTGGTGGGCTGCTTATGCATGTCATTGTGTCTGAATAGCATCAGCGCACAGTGCTGGCTATCAGAGGACACCATTTCAACTGGTCAAAGATCGCCTGGCATATGAACTGTTCGTTCTGCAGGCAACGCCCCAGAGGAGTCAATCAACGCTGCGGCAGCCGTGACAGAAGTGATGGCATGCCCAACAGGGGCTCAAGCGCAGAAGGCCGTGACAGAGTCCCCAGACAAGGTTTTACTCCCCACAGAGATGGCAGCACGGAACGCTCAGACCAGGACAGATTTGGCCCTCGCCGTTTCAACAGAGACATGGGCCGCAATCGCCGCATGGATAGGGGCCATCCTAGCAAGGAAGCAAGCCGCCCCTTGCCTGCCACCCGCCAGCCCAGTGCCAACAGCACTGTCAGTGCAAGCAGAGGCGCTGATGGGCGCATTGAGATTGCTGCAGAGCCTCCCAGTGCCCCCAGCGCTACACCATTAGTCACCAGAGAAGCTGCTGCAGCAAATGCCAAGCCAGCAGCTGTGAAACCAACACTGCTGCCTGCTGACACCTCCCCCACCAGTCCCTTGCCCCTAGAGGCAGAGCTCGCAGCTGCAGCAGGAAGCTTCCCTTCTGCCTCCACTCCTTTTGCATCACAGGCACCAGCTGAAGTTGTACCTGCTGAAGGGCACACTGAGTCAGGTCATAGCCCAGTGACTCATGCCGGAAGCTTGCTGGCACGGCATGCTTCAGCTGCCATTGCGCCACCTGCTGCTGAACCATCTGATGCTGCTAAGCCATTGCCGCCGCCTCAGGGCGGCGACACCTTGAAGTTGCGTGCAGAGCCATCAGCTCAGGCATCTGCAGCTCCTCACCTGACCTTGCATCCTGCAAGCGCAGAGACCTCTCATGCCAACGGTCCTGTGACCCCTCAGTCAGCGTCACACAGCCCCCTGGCAGTTCCCGCCATGATGCAGGCAGCCCAGCATGCACAGCAGCCTAGTCAGCAGCCTCAGGCGATCCACCAACTTGATGTCATGCAGTCTGTCCCCATGCCACATCAAGTTTCTCTTAGCGACCCTGCCTCTGAGGCTGATGCTCTACAGTTGCCCTCACAAGCATCTGCTCCTCTTCAGCAAGCACCCCCTTTCAGGCCCAAAGTAGCCCCTGGGGGCGTCCCAGGCGGGTCTCAGCTGCCCAATGGATACGGTGGACCTCAGCAGCATCAACATCCTTCAGGACTTCAGGCCAATCTGCCTGGGCCTAGAATGTGCACATTCCCACCTCAGCAGCAGCAGCAACAGCAGCAGCAGCTGCTGCAGCAGCTTCCCCGGCGCCAGCCTGAAAAGTCTCAGATGCAATTCATGCCAGGGCAAGGGCACCATCACCTTCAGAGTCCTGTTCTCCCACCACACATGCAGGGCCATGCTGGTCCACAGGCAGGCGCTGAGGCACAAGGGCAGGGCATGCAGACTGGCCCTCTAGGCCAGGGCAGAAGCATGCAACAGGCCCACTTCCAGCAGCCAGGGTCCCGCAGCTCCTCCATTGGCCAGAAGCGCCCCATGCCTAGTCAGGATCCCCAAGACGCCCTGCCCCATCAGCTGACCTCCCCTCAGCAGCAGAGGGGGCAGCCTTCACCCTCAGGGCCACCAACAATGGGCCACCTGCCCTTTCCCAATGGCATGCCCCATTACATGCCATCTCCCAATGGCATGCCCCCTAATCTGTCCATGCCCATGAACAGAGCACTCAATGGCATGCCATACTCCGTCATGCCAAATCAGCGCCCCTCCATGATGAATCACGTGCCCATGATGCAAGCCAACATGGCCATGGCCAAACCTGGGCCCATGCATCATCAAGGCGGCATGCCCTACGGAACCAACCCATACATGCCAGGTATGGGACAGATGCCGACATCCATCAATACCTCCAGTCCACACTCACAGCACCCCACTGGCTCAGCTCATAGTGGGCCTCAGCCACACTCACAGCTCCACACCCAGCCGCAGATGCAGTCACCAGGGGTCACTCAGGGGGCACCCCCCTTTGCACCCCCGCAGCGTACAGCCTCGACCGCTGGCAGCCTCCCTAACGGTCACACTAGGCCCAACAGCTTGGGCCTTTCGCCTGCCTCCTCTTTAGGCAACGCAGCCAGCAAGGGCAGCAGCATTCTGCGTGCAACTGCCCTGCCCTTTGTGCCCGGTGGCATGCCACAGCCCGCATCACCCATGTCTGCGCAGTTCACTCCTGCTGCGCAGCATCCCCAGGCTCTACTTCAGAGGGGCCCTCGGCAGTTGCAGCCAGGGTCAGTCATGGCGTCTGCTGCCCCCTTCTTTCCAGGCTCTGATATTGCAGGTGAGCTCTTGATTCTGTCACAACCATAAGTGTTAAAGTGACAAAATCACCATCAGAGCTCCATGCTGGAGTTGCTCATAGTCAGTAAACATCTGGCAGTACGTTTGTGATTGCGACTTGATGATCATCCATGGTCATGATGTTGGCCTGTCTAGCTGTTGAGTGCTGATGTGCACGCCTACAGGATCCAGAGCCTTCCCATCAGATGCAGCCCAGCGCCCTGCTGAGTCAGCACAAGGCCAGCTGGACCCAGCCTCCTCCACTGGTCACATGGCTCAGCCAAGCTTGCTGGAAGCTCAGCACGACTCTGCATCCAATCTTCATGGTGCAGTGCCAAGCTTTATGGCATCCCTACTCCCACAGGTCAGTCAGTCATTGCTTGCTGAGCATGTCATTGTACTGGTCCTTCAGGGTAGTTCAACTAATTGCCCAGCCCATCTGATGCATACATCACTTGTGGGATATGAGTGACTTGTAAGCTGATGTGTTGAAAAGCAGTTGATCATGTGTTGTATGTGCAGGGGCAATGATGATTACTTAGGCTCGTTGGCTGAGCATTTTGCTGTGAAGCATCAACTATGGTGTAGACTGAGCTCCTGCAAAAATCGTGTATTATGCTGTAAAGACCCAAGAGACCTTCAACCTGTCAGCGCAAGCATGTCAGGCACCATCCAGTAAACGCATGAAATGTCACATGCATTTTCAGTGGTGCTGCAAATGTCTCAACATAAGTGTTTGCTGTTCAGGATGTGCCATCTGCTGCATCAGTGTTCAGCAGGCACCAACCTTCCTCCTCCTCTGAACCGTCCATAGCACCCCCATCTACCCCACACCCCCAATCAGCCCCCACGCCTGCGTCACAGCCAATTCACCCCCACAGGCTCAATGACAGCCAGACAAGCAATGCCAGCACGCTCACAGCTGACACCTCCCAGGCAAGCATACCTGATCCGGCACAGTCAGACAGGGGCAGGGCTGCAGCGGATGCCCCAGAGGCATCCACAAGTGGCCCCCAGGGCGACAGCCCAAAGACGCGCTGGTCTCAGGTTGCAGCTGCCACAGAAGCTGGTCAAGAAGCTGGCAGGCCTCGGGGCAACAGCCCTTCAGGCTCAAATAACAGAGGCGAAAGCAGGCCAGCACATGCTCCTAGTGGCACTAGCAGTGCTTCTGCTGCCACTCAAGATGGTGTTGCAGAGTACAGCAGATCTGACTCTGCCGGGAGCCTGAATAGGGATGTTGGGGTCAGCGAAAGGCGTGCATCTCATGCTGCAGCTGGTATGTACACGCATCTCCCTAGGTACTTGTGTGCATCACAGACACATTTTATGAGTGTCACACTGACTGAGCTCAGTGTAAAGGCTGTCTGGCTCTGTCAGGAGATATTGTGTTCTTATTTCGGTTGCTACAAGACCTAGCATGGGAGCCTGTAAGTGTGCAGCAAGGTGGTCTCCCCCATGCGTAGTGACCCGCAGTACTGTCACTCTTGCTGTTGTCAGCATTATAAGACCGTCTGTCCTTGCTGCAGGCACATCCAGCAGTCTACCGAGGGACAGCAGTGCATCAAGCTTCACGTCTGCACCTCATAAGCACTCAACAGGTGTGTCACGACACTTGTTATAGTATTGATCTTGTCCAGGACCATGTTGTGCAAACCCAGACAGCCGCATGCGCATGTGGCTACTTTACTAGCAAAAATTTGCGCCTACGAGCCGACATTCAAGCCTGCTTGACACTGGCATGTTTGTTCTTTTCAGTGTGCTCACATCCACAGACTGAGACTGTACTGGAGAGTCCTTTGTTTGCCTGAGCACTAAGTTTGCTGCCATGGTCCTTGTAGGTGGTAGGTGTAAGATTGTGAAGAGGCATGGCTTGGTGTATGAGGACAGACACGACGGCATGAGGCGCCTGAAGCTAGTGCGTGGCCTCAGCAACATGTTTGGCCAGTACAACTGCTTCCTCAACGTCATCATTCAGTCCTTGTGGCATCTGCCAGCATTCAGAACAGCCCTCCTCACCCTTCCAAGTGCCGTGGACAATGGGAAATCCTCAACAGCCAATGGGGCATCCCCAAGGGATGCTGCAGTCGTTCGCGCCCTCCATAATGTCTTTGCAGCGTTCTCAAAAGCGCCTTCAGATGCTCAGCAAACAGCTGCGCAACGAGATGCGCAGGTCCAGTCAGCATCTGGTGACTCAGCACCTGCACAGCGGCTTCAGCAGCAGGAGCGGGCTGAGTCATCAGCGTCTGCATCAGCTTCTGAGACAGATTCGGCTGTGAGGCAGAGCGTGTCTCCAGATGAACTCAGGGAAGCCTTGAGTGATTTGGAGAAGGGTCAGAGTCCTGTTGAGTTTGAGCTTTCCGAAATGCATGATGCTGCAGAGGTGATTTACACTTTCTTTTGCTTGAAGTCTCAAGCTCAAGAACTCTGCTCTTGTTCGGTTTGAGGGTATATGCTAATGTGTCTGGCACTGGGTGCCTGCCCTTTGCACACATACAGGCAGCTCTGTTGATTGCTCATTCTAAGTTTGTATTGCTACCAGACCCATCAGACTGTCCAACATTCCTCTCAATGTTCCGCAAGAAACGATAACAACATTTCTAATAGAAACGACGATAACAATAGCAGTGAAAACAATAACAATTCTTTCCAGCTCATGATTAGCGAGGTGCATGCTCTGGAGAGCTGTGGCTGTCTTGTGCATCCTTGTCAGGCTCACTAACACAACAGTTATGACGGTCATGTGATACAACGCCTTTGAATCTTGCGCAAGTGCAGCCTACTAAGCTCATTCTATGTCCGCAGGTTTTGGGTGAGGTGTTCAATTGTCTGCACAGAGCCCAGCTGGGGTCAGCAGCCACCGGGGGTCTGGACCCCCAGCTCCCCCAGCTGGTGAGGGTCCCAACAGCCAGCTCCTCAGGCAGCCTCTCAGCCCTGGCCACCCCTTCTGACCCCACCCCCCGCCACCACTGTGCCTCCAGCATGGCTCAGGATGTCTTTGGCCAGAAAGTGCAGGTAGGCTGTTTGGTGTACAACACTCACAGCCTTCACCAGGCTGCTGGTTTGACCTTTGTTTCGCTTGACGCGCTATCTCAGACTATGAGAGTCTCTGCAGACACAGGAGTGTCTGCAGAGACTGTTGATCAGCACCACCCCTGGTGTGACAGCAAGACAGCACCACTTGTAGCTACTGTCAGCATCTTGCACTGCTGACTTTCCAGTGAACCTGCTTTCAACATGGTCATCCTGTATATGCAAACTCAGCATTTCACACGTCATATTGCTCCGGTCCCACCCCACACTTGGCACACGCATGTTGTGTAAAAAGACTCTGCCAATGTAGTGCCAGTAGCTGCATCCTTATAAAGCCCTTGAACACCATAACAGTGTCATGAGTTTCGCTTGGATGCCACAGCAATTGCGGGCTTCAGCACCCAACCACATCCTGTCAGTGAGTGAGTCGGGTCTACAAGCATCACAACATCTATCAGCACAATTCTGTATGACATTTGCCATATACTGTCAGTCTTTAGGCATTTCTAAGACATTCCCCCCATGTACAAATTCGTTCTTACTGTCCCCGTGCAGTTCTGAGTTCAGGTTTTCACTGTAGAATGGACGCTGCTGTATCTTCACAGCTGTCACTCTGCTTCTCTGCATCCCTAGAGACACTTTGTGCAAAGAAGTTGTGAGCAGCCCCTCTGTCTGCAATCTCCTCTGCTTATGCGTAGTAGACGCAGAGATAGTGCTGTCAATCTGCTGACATGCTTACCCATGTGGTTCTCTCCCACAGGTTCCATGTCCGCCTGATGACCTGGACTCCCCGGTGTCCAAGAAGGCACGTGCCGAGGTGGGCCAGTGGCAGCAGCAGCAGAGCCGCTCCACTGCCAGCCAGCAGCGCCAGCAGGCCCAGCAGCAGCAGCAACAGCAGGCAGCAGCCAAGAGGCAGAGCAAAGATAGCAGCATGGTGGACATGCACCAGTTCTGGAAGTACTTCCACCTTGTGCCTGCTCAGGTGGGCATACAATCACGTCAGGCACTGTGACTGCTTGTGGCCCATGCCATTAGGTCCTACTACCTCCTGTGCTAATGTTCACGCGTGCATGCAAGTGTGTCTGGAGCACCGTCTTTGCCGAGACTAAAGTTCTGTGGGCAGATGTGTCAGTTGAACATGAGTCAAGCACAGCATTACATCTTTCAAGCAGTCAAATTGAGGAGGAGCTGTGCAGAATTGCAGCAAGCCTGTGATTGTGAATGGAGCTGTTGTGCTGGTGCAGGCAATGCGCGTAGCATACGATGGCCTGAACAGGCAAGGCAGTTTTGAGGCAGTGCTGCGTGAGGCAGACTCGGCTGAGGCTCTGCTGAAGCGTAGCCGCCAGAGTGGTGCTGCCCCACTGCTAGACATCACCCTCCTCAACCAGCCTAAAGTCTTCACCCTGGCCCTCGTCTGGGAGTCTGCAAAGGTATGCTTCTGACAGCAGACTGTATCTCTGTCAGGGACGCCATGCATAGCCTTGCTGACTTTCGCATTCAGTGTGTCTTTTCGGACTGGACATTTCCGCCTGAGATGGTGCTGTCCTGTCGTGAGCACAATGTGTGTTCTCCTTCAGCAATCAGGTTTAGCAGCCATGCTTTTGCTGTTTGCTGTCCTCATGTTGATAGCGCCAGTGACGTTCACAACTGTGCATCAGCAGCAGAATGTGCAGGTTTTGACCCCTCTGATGCAATGGTGTGTCTTGCAGGTGGCTGAGGAAGCCATCACCACCACAGTAGATGCACTTCAGGACAGAGTTGACCTCAGCAACCTCTTCAGAGGTGTCTCGCCCCAGAGCAATGCTCGCTACATATTGAAGAGCATCATCTGCTACTTTGGTCACCATTACCAGGCCTATGCTTTCAGTGAAGAGCTGGAGCAGTGGCTGCTGTTTGATGACACCAACATTCAGCTCATCGGAGACTGGCAGGATGTGAAGCACATGGTCAGAAGCAGCAGACTGCAGCCCTCTGTGCTGTTTTATGAGCGATCGTCAGCTTAATCCAGTCGTTCAGTAATACTGGTGTGTCATCAGGAGTAATCTGTATGCTAGTGTTGTGGATTATGCTGCTGGATTGTGTACAAGCTAATGCCCAATGTTACTTGAAATTAGGCAACCTGTTGCAAGGTCAAGCAACAGTGCCTAGTTTGATCCACCATTTTGTTTCTCTGCCTCAGCCCAATTTGTAATAATCGATCTTAACATATGCAAGCAAACTCATACCAATGATGACTGCGCTGCATGCTGCAATCATTATGAACGTCTCTCGCCTCAAGACAAACGTGCTGCTTGTACACTAGCGATCCCAACAGTGAGATGTCAACCTGCTGTTTGAGCTTCTTGTCAGCTTTGGGTTTGAGACAGTCAGCTTGCATTGAATTTCACTATCACATTCAAATTTGCGCATGTGCCGTCATCATCATGATCCTTTATCTATATGTGACCTTCTTCAGCATAGTACTTCCTAGAAAAAGATTCAGCATTCAGTAAAACTTGATGATGGTAGTCAGGTGAGCTGCCAGATTCCAATTTTGCGTAGCTGCATAGCGCAGTTGGTGGTTGCTTTTAACCGGATGCTTGTGCCTCAGCAACAGTCATGAAGCAGAAAGACCTGGCAACAACCCAATGCATATTGTCTGTTCACAACTTCCTAACTAAAATAAATTCGACTACGTCATGCGTGCCATGTCGTGCTTTCATAGACGTGTTGTTCAGTGAGGATGCCCGTGTCTTGCGTTGACATGCCCCACAGCCTACAAGCATTCACAAGCAACTGTTTTGCGGCTGCTGCTGCTACTGCTGCTGCTGCTATTGCAGTGCCTTCGTTACTGCACACGAACCCATATACTACTGTAGTCCTACACTCATGCTACTGCTGCTGCTGCATCTGCTGTTGCACTGCGCAACTGCCATGCTCTGCCTTGAGGACCTGCTGCAGCTGCAGCAGTGCCCCTACATGACAGCACACTATTCAAAAGGTGCAATGGTTCCGTCAAACCAAGACATGACCCAGAAAGACATTACGTTTGCTGTGACTTGAGTTGAGACTGCACTGCTGACAAACAGCAGTATTTACTATACCTCAGCACATTGCCTCAGTAACATGAAGACGTATGTGCACACAGCATGCCAGAGGTGGGAACAAAATAGCTGTAACTGTGCACAGCGGTGACATCAGACAGTCCAATAAAGCATTTGCACAGGAACACTGCATGCCTGGTGCGTCCAGAGCAGCAGAGCGCAAGCATCTGATGGCAAGCAATGCAGCAATTTGGTTGAGACGCTGTAGTGTCGCAATCGTGCATAGTGACTGCACTGACCTGCATGCTGAGAGGCTGTGGCAGAGGGGTAGGCTGTCAGGGTAGCCCATCAATATCTCCCTTCCAACTCGTCTCACCCCCCGACTCGTCTCGCCCCCAAACTCTGTATGTGCTGCTATGCTGGGTTCCAGGGCAACGCTGCATGCAGCTGCAGAAGAGGCAGCCACAGGCAATTTACGAAACACCCCACACTGCAAGCTTCCTGTGGACAATCAGCACACACATCTCAAAACACTGAATCCTGAAGCACTGATGATGTTCAAGTACTGCAGACTGTGCTACTTAAGGTATTGTCTGTTGCTTGATGATAACAGAGAGGTATGAGATGACAACATTGCAGGTGTGGTTGTGGACATATTTGAGACTGGGCAGTACAGCACCTGCACAGGCCCAAACATAAGACACCCAGAAACAAAGTAAAAACAGGAAGGCGTTCCTGATCCTGCCACTGCACGGTGCATCTAGTAGGATTCAGCATGCCAGGGAGGGAGGTAGGCAAGACATTCCTGGTGTGTCCAAAGCAGCGAAAATTGCAACAAGTTCACAGCAAATTGGTGTTGTGCATGCCATCTGACCAGCAGATGGATGCTTGGACCATGCAAAGTGACTGCACTGACCTGCGCTCTGAGAGGCTATGGCAGGGGTGGCCTGTCAGGGTAGCCTGTGGCAGGGTAGGCTGTCAGAGTGGCTCGTCAACATCTCCCTTGCAACTCATCTCACCCCTGGAATTCTGCATGTGCTGCTGCGCCTGCGTGACAACTCTTTGATGAGAAGCTGATCTCAAGCCCTGATCCAAACAAACAATGAGCGTCGAGATTGCATCCAGCATGTCTACGTTTGTCATGCCAGATGCAATGGGGCAAGAGGCATTTTGAAAAGCAGCATGAAATGAGCACGCTTCATGTGCTGAGACAGACACCAAGCTGTTGCCTGTACTTGTTCGGATGACAGGGAATGAGACTTGCTGGAAAGTCCACCATTGCATTTTGGCATGGTACTCAGCCCAGAGCTGAAGAGCTCTTCAACTGACAACAACAATGGGTGGCATACAGCATATGTGCAGACCCTAGGTCAACAACCCAGTTAGCAGTAATCATGAAAAGAAGTCACAGTACATTACCAGAGCTTCACTGGGGCGCTGCCGCTGTGAGTGGGGCCCCTGGGCAGATGAGTAATAGAACCTGATTGCACCGCCAACATGATGCCTGAGTGCAGTTCTGAGTTTGCCCAAGTTAGAGCCTGAGTATGGGTGTGGCTTGGGTTCTGATCAGGAGCCTGGATGGGCCCTGTCTAGGAGCCTGAATGGCCCTTGTCTAGGAGCCTGGATGGGCCCTGTTCACAGGACTGGATGGGCCCTGCCTAGGAGCCTGAATGGCCCTTGTCTAGGAGCCTGGATGGGCCCTGTTCACAGGACTGGATGGGCCCTGCCTAGGAGCCTGAATGGCCCTTGTCTAGGAGCCTGGAGGGGCCCTGCCTAAAAGCCTGGATGGGCCCTGCCTAGTAGCCTGGATGGGGCCTGCCTATGAGCCTGAATGGGCCCTGCCTAGCAGCCTGAGTAGGAAGCAGGACAAGGGCTCAACTGGCTCTGGCTGAGAGCTGAGCTGTGAGCTAACTGTCAGCCTGAGTGGGAGCATGGCAAGTCCTGACTATGAGGCTGAGTGGAGGCCTGCGTGTGGAGGTGACCAGCTGGTGCCCCGACTAGGAGGAGAATGGGGTCCAGACTCAGTGCTTGATCAAGGTTCTGAGCAGGTTCTAGGCAGGGTTTTGGAGCCTGAGTGGGGGCTGACCGGACTGAAGCATTGAGTAGGTCTCAGCAAGCAAGCGAACAAGGCGTACTTGGGAAGCTGACTAAGGATATCGCAGGAGCCTGAACAGGGCTCAGCTTTGGGGCAAACTGAGGGCTAGACTAAGAGCCTGGCTGATGAAACTCTTAGCAACTGCCAAAGGCAATTGCTCCATACAGGCTGCAGATGAGACCGCTCTAGACTCACATGGCACAAAACTCTAGCAATTGCTGAAACAAGGTCCTAGAAGATGGCTGAAGAGATGGCTGGGGCAGCAGGCTATTCTATTAAAGCTGCACCAGCATGCTGAGGCGTACATCCTGCAGGCAAACATGAGCAATGAGCAAAGGAAGTAGTGGGAACCTGCATGAATTCAGGCACTTGCATTTACCTGACATGAGCTGCAAGATCTCGTACGACTGTCTGTAGCAGCAAGAGTGCAGCCCAGCACCAGGTTGGATGCATGCTGTGTGTTGTTTGAGGTAAAGCTTATGGGGTCCTCAGCTGTGTCAACTGACTATTGGTTCCAGGACACACATATCCATCAGCATTGTGGCTGTGAAGGCACAGCTAGGATGTGGCTCACATTGGTAACTATGACATTATGTACGTAAGTCATGTGCTGCACTATATGTGCCTAAAGCATCTCCCCAATGCAGAAAGGCGTTTTTGCTGTCCCCAGGTTTTTGTGAGTTTAGATGTCCAGTGTAGGGATGATGTTTCTGAATCAGAAAGACATTTCGGAATTGAAAAGAGCACAAGCACTGAACAATTGGGACTGTGTGCTCAGCTGCTGTGCAAGTACAACTGCTGATGTCACTAGCATCAAGTGTTGCATCATGGCCTACCTAATGGCGGCAGCAGGAGGGTCCAAAGCAGAGGGCCTTGCCCAGAGCTGCCCCAGCTGCAGAGAAGCCCTTGCCAGCCCTGACAGCCACAGCTTTGCGCTTCTTCAACCATCTGCGCTTCTGGCAACTGGCTCCAGTCTGATCCCTGCTGAACAACAAACCAGGCATGCTTCATGCAGCAACAAACACAGCCTGACAAGCTGGTGTATCTGCGCATGGTGGAAGAAAGCTCATGCCAGGCACACTCAACTAAGTTGCCAACAAAGCTCATTGAGAGGCAGCTTGATAGAGTCATTGAGTGACCAGACACACCTTCACCAAGCACAGTTGCAGCATGATGTACCTGTCACTGGTCTGTGCAGTTGGCTGCCCTTGTGCTTCCTGTTTGGATGCAGGCTGCACACCTGCTGACTCTGAATCATCCACAGACATGGTACCCGCCCCAGAGGGTGTCTGTTCAGCCTGAGACTGCTCTGTCACTCTGACAGCTGAGACACTCACTCCTTGTGATAGGGCATGCTGCAAGGAGCTCGGACTCTTGCACTTTGCTGCACCTTGCTCTGAGTCTTTAGCGCTGCAAAGCTGCAAGCTGTGCTGTGGTGCACTGCCAACCTGACAGCCTGGCTGAGTGTTTTGCTGCAAGGAGGCGTCAGCATCCAGCGTGAATCCACCTTGGGAAGGCCTGAAACCCTGCTTGGCTACCTCACTTGCAGAGGTCCTGATCAAGCCAGCAGTGTCTGGCTCTGCTATGCCACTCAGAGTGCCCCTCGACCCCTGGTCAGCTTCGGCGCTTCTGCCTGGTCGCCGGAATATGTTGAGCAGCTTGGTGACTCGCTGTGTGGTTTTCTGCTTCGTGCTGAGAGTTGTCGGCCTTTGCAGCGGTAGACCAGATCGCCTTGCTTCAGTTGCTGCGACGTGCTGCGGCTCTGACTGCTCTGCCTGGCCGTTCACGCACATTGATCCGCTCACGCTGTGGCTGTGCCCCTGACCGTCTGCCGCAAGTGTCAGCACCTGGCGATCACAACAGATTGCGTTGTGCCGGCTGCCAGTAGGCGAAGCAGCGCTCTGGGCCGTGCTACTGTCCACATCAGGAACCGCAATGTGCGGTGACGTACTGGGAGAGCCTGTAAGTGCAGCTGAGACGCCGGTATCCTCTGACCTCGGCTGGTGTGATCTGTGCGTCCCACCAGCAGACACTGCTTCAGCTGACTTCTGGGCATCAGCAAGGCTGACTGTGGCTCGGGCCAAACCTGCGCAAAGGGCAGGGGTCTGAGAGATGTAGGCATAGTTGGTGCAAGGTTTACTTCTTGTAATGTTGCTTGTGTAGCAAATTGTTGAGCATGCAAATCAAAGTCCAAAGCAATTGTTGAACAGGAACACCAGTTTTGCTGGTCACGATGGGCACCACTGTCTACGCTGCTGTCACTGAGCTCACTGAACTGTTAAGCTGAGAATGCAGAACTGTTGCCAATGCATTTGGACTGCATTCAAGTAATGCTGCTCTCTTGCCTCCCAAAGTTGGAGGTTAGGGACATGTGAGAACTGCAGTGATGCTGGAATCATGACATGTGCTTGATGAACAACAACAGCATGTGAATTGCACATGTTTAGCTCACCTGCGCGGATATTCTCATCCAAGACACTCAAAATGTATGGCATGGGTGTTGTCGCGGGTGTATCCTTGCAATACTCTTCCATCTCAGCACAGGTCTCTGCCACATAAGGATGGTCAAATGCATCGGCGCTCATGCGTCTTGATGGATAAGGGTGCAAGATCTGTAAGAAGAAGTCAGCAGCAGCATCTGGGTTGGCGCTGCAGTCTCTGACCTTGTCTAACAAGGGATGCTTGACCGGTTCATCAGCATCCATTGCTGCTATTACGGCGTCCTCCTGCACAACATTGCGCACACATAAGTCACATGCTGACAACTGCATTGTTGCACAAGCAAGCATGCATTAATCAGACCAGAACAACATCAAAACCCTCAGCAATATGCACATCAACATCTGCCTCCGTATCATGTGATGGCATGCATCAACAGCCAGATTAACAGCGCAATATGTTTAAAGATGAGACACACACAGTCCTGTGCTGAGTCTGCCAGCTGCAACAAAATGATAAACAAACATGTGTTGCACTGACCCAAGCGTCGTGTGACTCCATCACGATCTCATGAGCATTCAGCGCTATCTCGATCTCCTCTGTACTGCCAGCGGATGATGAGTCAGCAGCTGTTGACTCAGCAGCTGAAGACTGGTCCCTGCTGGCTCTTGGCCGGAATGGCAGTTCCCCTGTCAAGGCCTCATACAGTACAACACCAGCAGAGAAAATGTCAGATGCATGCCCATCAATCAGCAATTCATCATACAAGTCTGCGCCTCCCCACTGAATCTTTAACGAGCGCAGCTGTTCTGGTGAGGCATATGGCATTGTGGCCCCATCTGGCTTCACGTCTCTGATACAGACGTCAAAATCGTCAGTCAGATCGCCTGCAGCACGGGGTGCCAAAAATTCTAAGGATGCTGTGTCATGCATATGTTTGTGCTCACCAGTGCATCAAAGCTAAGGCAGGCCATCATCCCCTTGAGAGTTCCAGGCACAGATGATGCTGTCACAAGCTTGCAATCGCAGTGCACTGAAATTGCTTGCAAAGTTGTTTTGAAGACCAAGAGCTGTCCGCTCAGCAGCTGTGATAGGTGTAAAATATTCATGTCTACGTCAGAACATACCTGCTTCAAACTGTTTGGCAAAACCAAAGTCTACAAGTCGCAGCGTATCCCAAGGGTGGTCACTGTGCCACTGAAGCATAACGTTCCCTGGAGACACGTCCAGATGACACCACTTTGCCACGTTCAAGTGGAACAGCGTCTGCAGCAAACTCTTTTCAGCAACCTGTGCGTCATAAGTTACATACACATACGCCTTTGTGACTGCAGGTCAAAGATGACTTACGTCCAGAAGCTGTGCTGCCACTACAAGCACCTGCTTCTCTTTATCAACAGGACTGTGGCTGTCGAGGGATGACATGTGATCGTACAAGTTGCCACCTTCTACCAATCTACACAACAAGATTAGCAGACTTAATGAGCTCAATCCAGATTCAGCGCAGACATGCTTCAGGTGCTTGCGGAGACTCAGGCAGCTCACTCCAGAACAAGACATCTGTCGCCATTCTCGCAAAAGGCCTCTTCAAGAAAAGTTGATACCCTTCTGAACCCACAAGCGATGGCTGCTGTCAGAGCAGCGACCTCGTTATCGAAAAGACCAGCAAGGGCCTCGATATCAGCCTTTGGCACTCTCTTGACGGCGACAGCCTTTTTCGTTCCTTGCTGATAATACCTAGAATTTGTCAGATTAATCAGCAGAATTGAAGTTGTACTTAAAGCGCGCAAACTTGTTGTACTTAAAGCGCGCAAACCTTGCCACTTGTGAAGAGCAGCCACCGGTGCCCAGTAGAAATCCTTGACTTGTTGTATCGGGGACGTATCGTCTAAATCGCCCGACGGCTGCCATTGCATACGTTTGCATCAACTGACGTGCAAGTCCGAGATAAAGCCAGGACCGAGCAAGTAGTAGCAGTATGAGCAAGATGGCATCAGCGCCAAGCTTTTGCGCCAAGCTTTTTGCGCATTTAGTCATTTGCATTTAGTCATTCGCATTTAGTCATTCGCATTTAGTCATGCGCTTTAGCACTTACGCAGACTTTATTCTGTGCTGCACATCGCTGCGCTTTTTGCAGACTATCTGATTCGTGAGCACGACATGTCACGCATACAAGGTCTGCTACCGTGCAAATAGGCTGACGAGCGAGTCACTGCCACAAGAATGCGTGACTTGGTGAAATCTTTCGCTGCTGTCGCGTGGAGGTCAGTCTTCCCCAGACGAGCAACGCCCACTCAACGGAGCGTCTCAACTGCAGCAAAGCAGCAGGATGTAAGACATGGCGCTGGAATCACTCATAGTATTTGTTTGTATCACGCTCCGCTTGACCTAACAGATTCCTTTATGCAGACTGCCGATTCTCCCTCGCCGCAGCACTCTTCAGTAGCAGCGGAAACCGATAGAGGGATCGCTAAGAAGGCTGGCAGCGCCGATACTCCACTCGCGGTGCCTGGGCTCGTTGATGATGGTGACGCTCACCCACTAGTAGTACCACTAGCTATAGCAACTGATAGAGCTGCGGGGACAGGTCACGACCCTTTCGCGGAAATTGCCAGGCAGGCTTGCCAAAATGCCACGATCACGAACGGATCTAAGACGGAGGTACCAGATCTGGCTGTGCCCCAAATCGAGGACGATATTGGTGAGCAAAGCTTTGCAGCTGGAGTGGACTCGGCTGTGCCCCATATCGAGGACAGTATCGGTGAGCAAAGCTGTGCAGCTGGAGTGGAGCAGCAGCACAACAGTGTCCTTCTGGAAGATGCATCTTCTGTAAAAATTACCAAGGTATGGCTGAGCTGGCGCATGAGACAGTCTCGAGCATGTCTGGCAGGTGTGCATATTGACTGACTGGTTGCAGGATGAACTTGAAAGCTTTGGCAACAGAGGTTTGAAGAGAGCGCAGGTTCAACAACAGGAGAAGCAGAGAAAGGCGTCAGACAGGACAGTACGCACTGCGGCAACCCAGTCTAGATCTGACAGGCGCAAGGTAAGCTGATTTACTGCTGATAATGGCACAAGTATGTATGAGCCATCCTTTGCGTGCTACTGCATCCCATATCTTGCTTGCAGGTGAAAGATGCACTGGGGGTGTTAAAGCCACCGGGGGTGAAGAACCCACATGACAATGAGCTCTTCAGAATTGGTTGTTCTCAGGTATGGTATGAAGTGAGTTTCTTTGATGTTCACCTGCGTTCAGCGGCCACTTACATCCGTGTCAACTTGCAGAGATCAATACAGTCACAGCAGGAGAGACTAGCGGAAATCAAGCTGCAGATCACAGCTATTGGGGCTGAAATACAGATCTGCCAAGCAGTAATCGAAGCTCCTAAATTGCCCGAGGAACTGTTGAAGGCTCAGGAGGAGTTGAAGGGAATGGCAGCTGAGCTGAAAAGCTTGCAAATGCAGCTTTCCAAGGTGACACACAGTTTGTTAGGTTGATTTTACTTGCTCTGTCGAGAGCGTTGTGATCATGGGCCAGACACACCCTTGACATGCATTTTGCGTTGCCGCACCTCCTTTGTTCTGGTCTCTTGTCTGATTGTCAGTGTTGCCAAATGCGCACCTGAACACTGAGCATGTGCTGTGCATCGTGTTCATGCCTTTCTGAGGTGTGCCTCTCTGAGGTTTGCATGTATGACTGCCAGTCTGAGCTCAGCGCTGCAAGTTGCAACTGATTGTATCGAGCCATCAGCTTCACGCCATGTTTTTTTGAGAAAGCCAGTGCTGCTTGGCTTGGCTCACTTGCTCAATTTTCATGATGGCTGACTTGCAGGGTGAGGCAAGCAAAGACTTGGAGGGAAAGTCTTCCAAAAGCACTGGCGCTCCTGTCAACGATGAGGTATGCCTCTCTGACATCCAACTGTCACTTGTCAGTCAATTGGACTTTGCACAAGCTTTTCTCATTGCTCAAAAGCACTGACTTTTGCCATGCTATGCAGGCTCCGCCTGCCTCAGACAGAATCATGGCAGTTCACACCAAGCCAGCTGAGGCTCCGACCAAAAAACCCCCGCCCAAATCACTCACTGCCAAACTAAAAGAACAGCCCAAGAAACCACCCCTGAATAAGCGACAGCTTGCTGCACGTGCAGCGCAGGCAAAGCCCAAGCAGGTGAGGTGCAACTTTTGAGAATTCGAGGATTTGCTACATCTCAACCTCAATTAGCTGTTTGCCTGTTTCTGATCATCAATGCTCGCGTCGCAGGTGAGATGGAAGCCTCAGACTGCTGAGGATTTCCTCAGGGTAAGAGGCCCCCTTGACTGAAGTCTGGACCATACATTGCGACTACTAATGCAAAATCATGCTTCTTGTCGCTCGTTTGATCAAGGCTCATGGTGTACAGTTGCACTCTGAATGTGCTGTTTTGATGCAGGTGGTTGCTGAGCATGACAGCGTGTTTCAGCCCAAGTCTAAGCCTGAGGCAGAAGTACCTCAGGAGATGGCAGCAGAGGAACTAGAGGTGAATGCTGTCATGTCTTTGCCATTGCCATTGCCACAGCAGTTGCCACTGCCAGCTGTGAGTTCAAGTGATTGATGTCTCTCTTGTTCTGTCTGTAAGCCTGCATGCCATGACATGTACAAGAGCCAGCTTGTGCTGCTTCAGGGTTTGGCAGAGCTGATTGAATTCAACCTGCACCACTACCCTGACTTGTTCAAGAGTCAGATGAAAGCTGCCAAGCCAGCTCGCAAGCAGGCCCCACCCAAATCAACACCAGTCTTGAGCGTACGTACTGTGCACCCTCGTTGCTTGCCAAGTCAAACACCTAACTGGCATCCTGCGGTGCTATTGCCATTCATCAACATGCTGTGTAGCTTGCTATTGGGTTTGAGGTTGCTCTGGTGGTATTTTGTTTCATGTGTGTGTGGAGCTGATGCATTCAGGTCGACTGATTGCAGCTGGCTCCCACCATTTTTGACCATGTGACACCACTCACTCACTCACTCACTCACTCACTCACTCACTCACTCACTCACTCACTCACTCACTCACTCACTCACTCACTCACTCACTCACTCACTCACTCACTCACTCACTCACTCACT
>JAABUP010001443.1_pt1 | contig 49889 bp, 77 predicted proteins | sample 5559201 | NCBI WGS metagenome assembly JAABUP01 (sample SAMN10711887, study PRJNA513373) | rock metagenome | isolation source: Antarctica rocks | place: Antarctica | reverse complement strand
TGTCACAAAATATCAGCCTGTTCTGCAGTCACATCAGGAGCTGCAGGCACGACTTTGCCTGTGATGCAAAAGATGTATGCTACTTGATGTGTATGCTGCTCAGGATGTGTTTTGACGCTGCTTTTTGCCTGTGGATGATGAGCATTGAACAATCTGACAGTGGCAAAATTCTTGCTTGGCATAATATTGTCTTCACATACATGCTGAATGCATGTGCCCAGCTGATTCCCACCTGCTGCTTTGCGGTGAGGAAGGCAGAGCCTGCAGTGCTGAGCAGGCGGATCTTACTGAACTCAGAGAATATGACTCCTACATACAGGTTGAGCAGGCAGAAGGCACAGATGACAATGAAGGCGGCGTAGAAGAGAAACCCAATGATGCCATTGCTGGTGGCCTTTGGCTGATCATCCTTATCGCCTGGTGCAGCCATTGCTGCATACATGGCAGCTGCATCACACATAGGCCAGGTCAGTCTACTGATCCGCAGAACACAGAGCATGTGCTGTTGCTGCCAGACTTGTACTTCATTCCAACTTTTTGCCATTGCTGCAAACATGGCAGCTGCATAAGGTACAGCTTGCATCCCTACGGTGCCGGGTTAATGAGAGCTGGAAGTAGTGGACAACTGACAATGTTGACCACAACGCTCAAATGCTGTAGGGTCCCTTGCAGATATGGCAGCTGCTCTCAACACGACCCTTGCTGCTTGATGCAGTACAAAAGCTGCTTTGTATACAGGGTGTTTCAAAGCTTTTGCAAATGGCATGTATGCCTCATCCTTGAGCACAAACATTGCTTTTCCTGCAGATTGCAGCTGTAATGCATGGTCACTGACCTCTTGCGCATTGCATCAAGGCCACACAATCTATGAGTACTTGATTGACGGTGTTGCACCAGTGGCTTGGGTGCATGTCACATGTAACATCCCAACAGGTGCAGTACTTCAGATACTTGGCAGGCGCTTACGAGAGTAGCCGTTGAGGGTGACAGCAATGAAGAGGCTGAGTATGGCCTTGCCAACATTGTCGTAGTTCTGGTAAGGATTGGTCCACGCCCTTTCCGTCAAAACACTGCTGTCAACAAAATACCCTGTGCAAGCTGCCTGCAGGATTATTGACACCTTGAGCCGGCTGTCCATCAGGCAGCTTTTGTTGATGCTATTTGTTCCACTTGTTTACCTGTGCTATGCTTCTTCCTTGTGAACTGGTCAACTTATTTCCTACGATGCATTCAACGCATGCATCACAGCATGCAAGATTTGCTTCTATAAGCATACAGGTTGAGCATGCAAATAAGCTGCCATGCCCGCTGCTGCGTTGACAAGAGAAGCACAACATGCGGTGCAGGTTGAGCATGCTGGTGTGCAAGGCAGTGTGCAATCTGTCCTTGCTGGTCTGAAAGAGCATGGCATTGGTCGTGCTCAACACACCATGCTCACCGGTCTGGCACATGCATAGCAGATGGGTATGAGACCTTGTTAGCCACAGAGATGTCATTGCAGGTCCAAAAGCGGCCACCAAAGAGCTGCACCCCCATGATGGCAAAGATCAAGAAGAACAATCCCACCACAATGGAGACATTGGCCATGGATGCCAGTGACAGGGTGACTGATCGGAAGACCAGCATCATGCCTGGGCTCCTTGTCAATGTCCTGCAGCAGAGGGCGCCCGTCACACGCATCGAAGCAAAGGGTCACTGGTGTCGAACAGAGGGTCACACGGGCACTACGCAAGACAGAGCAGCAAAGCATGGCGCAAGGCACCATGGGACAGCACAATAGCGTAGCTCATGCCACGGGGCCTTGTCATCTCACAAAGCTGATAGCTGTCCTGACTATCAAGAGATGGCTTTTGCATCACAGGGAAGAAGCAGCCCTGTGTAGCACAGCAAAGCCCAAAGCCACTGCTGCACCCAGCTTCAAAGAGCACATACAGCAACAGCATGCATGCGTGCTGCTACACCAAACGAGCTGAATGCTAGACACAGGTGTGTTGCAATTTGCTAAAATCAAACTCTGAATAGCGTGGGACAGCTGGGACACAGAGTCCCTTGTGCAAATGAGTACAGCAAGCACTGTTGGTGAAGAGGTATGACCTGAGAGGCTTGAGAGCCCTGAGCACTCGCAGGCCCTTGAGCCACTGCACACTGGGCAGCAGGGCGTCCAGCGCCAGCACCACAATGGACACCACTACAATGGAGAAGTCCAGCTGCAGACCAGAAAGCAAGTCGGGAAATTGTGACACAGGTCTGTTGATGTACTGTAACCCTATTCTGTGTTTTGCTCCAGCATGACACCAGTGATGACGAGGCAAGGAGACAAGTGCTGCCTAGTGACATGAGTCAGCATGTACAGCTGATGTCCAGTGAACCATCTTGTTGGAAAACCCCAGGTGGAGTCAGACCGGCTGGTTGCTCATTTGTTCACATGGTGAGGCATTGGGGTGATTGCATAGTTCTATGCAGTGCTCTGCGAGAGAAAAATGCCAAGTATGTATCATTGGACCAATGCAGAATGCTGAGCTCATGTGCAGCAGTGATGGTTGGACTAAGCAGCGTAAGCAGTGCTGCACCTTATTGCTGTTCAGTCTGATGTAGGCTGTGAAGGTGAAGGCGATGATCTTGAGGAGGGCTTCCACACCAAAGATAGCTGTGATGCCAGCATCCAATCCATTGACGATCTGAACAATAAGCAGCCATACCAAGAGTTGATGTACCTGTTCATCCTCAATCCATATCAAGAGCAAGGCCATGGCTTGCCTATCATTCAGTGTCTCATGCATGACATTTTTCTTCTCAGGACAGCATATGCAAGCACAGGACAAAAGTCAATCATCAACTGGGTGACATGGTTCTTAGACATCATCACAGCATCAAGGTAATTGTCTCAGGGAAAGAGGAACACCTTGTACGGCAAGGAGGTCCGGGCAAAAGATGGCCGCTCTGCCATCATTTGCCCACAGCTCATGAGGATCCAGAAAAACATGAAGTACTCAAAGCTCCTGTTGATGACCAGGTCATATATCTGCATTACAATGCACAAAGGTCATGAACGTGAGGACATGTCAGGCAACGTACTGCACAAAGTCTTTCAGTCAGACAAACACTCAAGTAGCTGTCATGACAGGTCAAACGAGCCTGGCGTGTGCACATTTAACACATACTTGAGCAGTGCAAGAATGAGCAAGACCGTCTAAGTATTCAAACCCAGCAGAGCACCAAGATACAAATGCAGCAGAGGGAATGGCTGTATCCAGCCTTGCTTGTTGTGCTTGCGCTTACATGCATGCGCCAGTTTGCAACACAGTCAGTCTGACAGGCAACAGGCACAATCATACATGTGGTTGAGCTAGACCTGCATCCGGGCAAGGTTGTCAGCTTTGATGTACCCAAATGATTTGCCAGTCAGTGGAGGGTAATCCCGGCGTCCTATAGAGCTTGCTCTGCAACCAGGCACGGAAATCCCCAGCAGCCAGGTCAAATAACAACAGCTCGTGCATAGAGGCAACAGACTATCGTAGTCTTGTCTTGCTGCCATGGAGACAACATGGCAACTACCTGCAGAGCAATGTAGCAGAGTAATTCTGCACCGCCTCCAAGATCAAAATAGGAGATCATGTGCACATAATCAGATACAGGAAACGAGCAGTGCAATTTTGCAGCATTCCCACCTGCTGGCCGAGCTGTGGCCAGAGCCTTGGGAGGCAGCATCATCATCCCGGCGAGAGCCTGTGCGTGAGAAGCGTCTGCTGCCCCCAAGCTGCTTGTTGGTGTTGGTGGCTGTCAGGCTGGTGGGTACTGTAGCCAGGGTGCTGGGCAGAGGAGCTATCTGTTGCACACCAGCATGTCAAACATGGGTGTAAAGAACAGGACAAAGTCATTAAAAAGGGCAAGTCAGACATAAATGGTATCGACTACTGAATTTATTGGAAACAAACAGATGATAGATGATAGCCCAGCCAGGGCGCTGAGCATGCAAACTTCATTGTGCAGAAGGGGTAGCTGATGTGTGCACGGTTTACTGACAACATGTCAGAGGTAATATATGCTGTCCTTGCAGCAAGGCTCAATGGCTTACCAAGACTAGTCAGCTGCACGTGCGTATTGCACCTGCAGCTGCCTGTATTGGTCAAAATAACTGTAAGTGGCAGTGTCAATGCACGCGATTTCTATGGCAGCATGCTGCGCAGCTGTAAGCCAGGCATACCTTGTCCTTGGACTTGAAAGGGGAGGAACCGTACTGTGCATCCTCTTGCAGCTTGAAGGCCTCCTTGGACTTGCGCACCGCCTGCACATCAAATGCGCGAGCTGTTGACCATGCACATCATCTCCATTATTCTTCTGCTCATCTCACAAAAATATCTGGTTGGGGAAATCATTTGATACTCAGAGTAGTAGGATTGGCGCCTGCAATTTTCTGTTTGGATAGGTAGGTTACTCTGTGGCCCCCTCACAACCTTAAGTGCAACTTGAGATGAGAGGCAGAGGGCTGCTGTGAGGTAGCATAATGCACACTGCATGCTGCGCCTCTCCACACACACCACACTGTGCTCAAAGGTCATACCAACATGCAAAGCCAGTCACCATCAGCTTCACAGTGTCAGCCTACAGATGAGACCAATGACCGTGTGCTTCTCATGATGTAGCAGTCAGACACAACAATGTGCTTATCAAGCCGGCGCCTGCTGCGGTTCCAGGGCAGACATTTGTGCAGTTGGCCCATGCAGCTTTTGGCACACATCAAGCAGACTATATGAATGGCTTGCCTTCTCTACTAGAGGGTGTGTCATGGCCTGCATAGGCATATCCACGCTTTCCTTGCTGCTCATATCATTCCCAGTGGTTGCCAGCAGTGGCACTCCCTCAAGGCCCCTGCCCCCAAGACCCCTGGGGTCACCCAGGATTGATTGTGGGAGCGGCATCTCATCTGCAGCTCCTGGGATGTCGTATAGTGCTGGATCCTCTGCAAACGATTAACACTCTGTATGAAAAAAATTCCCCAAGAACGCTCCTGCTGCTCACTAATATGACTGTACTATGTGACTGAAAATAGTTTATAACTGTGAAAATAGCATGTATATTTCAGTATCAATGGTATACTTAACGTAGGAGCGACAAGTTGTGGCAAATGTGTTATCACACGGTGCTGCACCTGCCCAGTCAAAAGTACATCCATGCAGATGCATGCAAGCCTACGATTGAAAGACGACAGGTGGCTCACCGTTTTTGGCATCAGCAGCATCACTGATGGTTGGAATGAGCGCTTCCGCTTCATCAGCAGCCATGGAGTGCATTTGAGCTGCATGCAGTTGGTCATCTCCCATGAGCATAAAACGCTCCATTGGCGACAAAGCTCCGGCCAGCTCATCAGGCAGGACGCCAGGCAGCAGCCCTTGCTGACCCCCCTCCCTAGGGCTGGTCAGTGGGTCTGTCTGTATGTCAGCTGCTGGTGCAGCTGCAATGGCAGGTGTCTGGGCAGTTACTCCTCGCCCAGTAGAAGCGCTTGACATGAACCCTGGTGCATTCTTGGGGATGGATCTGGTGCGTGCTGTGGCATTTGAAGCAGACTTGCCTTCAACGCCTTCTGCCACTGGCATGCCGATGTTACTGCCAGTTTGTCTAGGTTGAGAGGCGGCTGACATAAGGTTTGCAGAGATCAGGTCAGGGGGTGAATCGCTGTGGTCGACTGGCCAGTGACTCCTGAGAGCCATAGAAGAAGCAGAACGGGAAGGCTGTGCGGCTATGATGTCCTGAAACAGTGACACTGCATCATTGGATCTTGCTGTGTCACAGCAGTCATCAGACATGGCCAGCAAAGACTCTGCATGGGCACTCTGAGGACTGCTGCACAGCCGTTTATGAGGTGACATTGTGTTAGTTGTGGAATTATAGACGGTGAAGCGATCAAGCAGCCCAGCATGACCCTCAGCAACAGTTCCTGAAGAGGTTCTGCCCTGCAGGGCTTTGCTAGATGTCCCACCAGCCAGCGCTGATTTGAGAGCCCCCTTGGACCCCACATCCTGGGTGCCCTTTGGAGGGGGTGGTCCCAGCAAGGGTTGAGTGCCTTGTCTTGATGTAGGCTCAGATTGCTCAAGATCTTGCGTGGGACCTCTGCTAGGGGTCCTGCTATTAGCCCTACTGGTGGCAGCACCTGTCTTTACCAGATCTGTCAGCTGTCTGAACCTGCTCTTTTTGCCCTTGTCTGCATCATACAGGAATGCTTCAAACTTCTGATCACCTCTGGTGAATGAAAGCGAGCTGTGTTATTGTGGGCAAAAGGGTGCAATTGAAATGCATCCTGATTGCACAGGGACACATCAAAGTTGCAGAATGGATATTGGTGTCAGCAGAGCATGATGCAGGCAAAATGCAGCGCAGCAATGCATCTATAATGTTGCAACAGAGCAGTGCATGCACTGTAAGGCGGCATACAAGGTGCTGCAGCAGACATGTAGGGTAGTGAACTCACATGCCAGGTATGCATCCTGAATGGCGCCCTTGTCGTATTTGGACTCAAAGGCCTCAAGAATGATGGCCATGAACAGCACCAGCAACACATAGTAGCCAAACACAACCCACGCCAGTATGAAGATCAGTGCTCCAAAGTTGGTGTCGTCTGCCAGCTGGAACTGGACATTGTCATAGTTTTCCAATGACAACACCTGCAGAGGTGTTTTGCAGTGGTTACAAAGAAGATTCGTGTGCCCACCTAAACCTGCGCAGGCAGGTGCCTTATCCCCTTTGGGCAAAGGCCAGATGCGGGCAGCCCCTCCAAATACGGGCTGTCTGCGGTACTGTACTGCATATTGACAGGGCAAACACCTCAAAACCCGCCTCAGGGCAAGCCCCTCGCACGATCTAACCCTGTTTTCAGGTGCCCTGTCAATCAGGTGCCCTGTCAACTTCCATCATGCGTTGTGACAGCGAGTCCAATGGGCTCATTCTGCTGGAGCAACCTATGTGAGGTGGAGAATAACTTCCTCAATACAAGGTTGTGATGCAGCAATTGGTCCCTGGGCATTTGTCAAGCCTTCAGTCATCCCACACAGGTCCACACCCCACAGAGGCTGAGCTTCACTAAAATTACAAATGACATGCGAAGGATGCAACATAGTAATGACAGACAGCAGCAACAAGAGACAATATTGAATGTCACGAGGGCAAGGTGATGTGCCTGGCATCTGAGCAAGACTGACACGCTGGCCGGCTGAGTGTAGGCCTACCTGAAACATGGTAGTCACCGACAGCAGGAAGGTACTAAAGTTGGGGTACTCATCACTTTGCTGTGTACCCCCGTAGACATGCAACCCGATGATGGCAAAGACGATCATGAACAGCAGGATGAGGCTGGCAATGGCCAGGAAGGATGCCGCAGACGCCAGCAGCACTTCAGTGATCTTACGCAAGCTCTGCAGAGGCAGCACAATTTCAATGATCCAGATTTATTTACCAGGCTCTCCAGAGGCAACGCAATTTCCATAAACCAGGCAATTCACCGGGCTTTGCAGAGGCAACACAAATCCTGTGATCCAGGCAATTTACCAGGCTGTGCAGATCAGTGCATTCTTGGGAACATGTTTCTGAGATCCAATCTACCAAGGAACGGCAACACATCCGTTGAAAGCAGCTGTGATGTGTAATTGAGCTGTTCATGTCTGCCTGTTACGTAGAGAGGAAGGCACAACGGAGAGCATGAGCTATCTGGCAGCATCAGCTGTATCTTGCTCACGCTGATGCATCATGCTGATGCATGCAGATGTTGTAATGTGGCTGATTGGTCAGGCATGAATGCACTACAGTACTTTGCATGCTTGCAGCTTCAGCACCTTGATGTACTTGAAGACTTTAAAGAGCCGTAGCACTCTAAAAGCCCTGAGGACCCTGATTCCTGCAAAGCCTTTGCTGGACACATTGAGGACCTGCAAGTAAACGGACTTGTCATCAAAGCTATCAGCGCTGTCAGCAACCCTGTCAGCAACCCTGTCAGCAGCGAGCTGCTGATGTTAGACGCCAGACGCATGAACTGCGTGTAAAAGCCAAATCTGAAGCACTTCAAGAGGTGCAACAACCTGCCTTTGTGAACCAGGAGCAGAACACTGCAGCATGATGTGATTTGAGAGGGCTACCTTGAAGATACATGCAACATCTGTATACCAGTGCAAATGGCGTAAAGCAGCAGAAAGCATGCAAGAACAGCTGGGCATGAGTAAGGCAGACGTGTAGACCTGACCAAACAGTCAATACTGGCAGGCTTGACAACAAGCAGAACGCAAAAGGGCAGGCCATGGCACGCATCAAAGACTGCACTATAGTGGCATGCTTACATCAAGAAAGATCTCCGTAATGGACAAAATGACCACGACACCATCAAATATGTTGAAGCTGTCTGCCATGTACTCAAAGAAGCCCAAAGCAAACAGCTTGAGGATCATCTCCATGGTGAAAAGGCCCGTGAAGATGTAGTTGCTGATGCTCAACGTCTCAGCAAGGGCATTGGACATTCCTGTGGGCGCAAGCAACACCGTGGGATGCTGTGGAGGCATTTGACAACATGAACAGCTCAAGCACACTGTTAATCTGCCATGAGCATTGGAGTTTGATTGGTCACGCAAGCGGCCACCATCATTGATGGTGACACCTTTCAGTTGTTGATTCACAGTGTACGCACAACCATCTCAACTGTCGGCAACCAGCTACACATTCAACATGAAAGCACGACTGCTTGATTTGTGTAATGCATACCATCATAGGACAGTGCAAGGAAGAAGGTGTTGAGTATGGTGATGCCTAGGAAGGCCTGGTTGAAGCGGTTGTCCTCCACCAGCTGTCTAACCAGCCACCGCTGGTCAAAGATGAACTGCTTAAGCGGAGCCATTTCATCTCCATCCTCTGGTCGGACCATGCCCGTTTCCAGTCCCTGCACAGCCATACCAAGCAGTGAAAAGGATGATTATCTGGACTTGAAAATGACTGAGGGCCTTTTCTTGCATTGATGCTTTGACCTAAAGAGCGACAATTGAGTGAAGCCAAGTGATCGTTGAGGCACACCGCAGCCTCCCTTGCAATGTTGGAGTGGTTTGCAGACATGGCACATGCAGAAAGCTATACTGCATTGCATTGCAATTGTTACCAGCAGCAACAACATCTTGTAGAGAAGGTGGCTACTGAAGGGGGAACAGTGAAGGTCATCTGCATCACTGCAGATGAGTGTCATTAATTGGAAATGCCCAGCAGGATAGACAAAGCCAGAGGAAGCGGGGAACATACTGTTGAAGTCCTGCTGCTGTCACTGGCAAAGGTGCTCCCTCCCTCACTGAAGTTGGCTGTCCCAGAACCGCTGCCAAAATCCCCAGTAGCGCCTCTGCTCATGCTACGATTGGTAGACATGCGGCTCCAGCTCGCCTGCAACAAACACGCTGACGAGCAGTGCCACATGCACAACAGTCTGACCGCAGAGGCTTAGCATTTGATAAGATGCGTCTGTGTCAGCCCTTGAGTTCAGGCTCCAACAACTCATGTATGCACCTGCCATGCCTAGAGAGTGTGCAGCAGTCAACCTGTAAGTGAGCAGAGCATGTAGCCAACAGACATCAGCAGCAGGAACAGCTGCAAGCATCAGCAGCAATCATTAGCAGCAAGCGTCAGCAGCAACTGCTGCAAGGGACGGCTGTTGCTGCTACGGTTGCTCCTTCAACAACAGCAGCAGCAGCATCTCTACACTAGTTCCTGCGTACCTCACTGGCGTCCCTCCTCTTCTTGACCTGGTCCTTGACGCGTTTTTTGCCTTTCTCCATGACCCGACCCAGGATGTTTTTGCGCTTCTTCTTGCTCATCTTGGCCAGCTTGCTGTGGAACAGCGTCTGGGCTTTGGCAAACTTGATCTTCAACACCGCAATGAACAGGTTCACCTGGAAAGTGCACAATGTTGCATGTTGACATATAGTATCCTGCATCTATGGAGAGCAGTTTTGGTGATGCCAGGTATGCAAAAAAAAACATGTGAATGCATACTGATGTATAACATACCCAGGTATGGCATACTTGCAGTGCAGTCTTGCAGCATGCCACAGGATTGCTTACACTGAGCTTGCCTGCGTGACTGGTTACGGTGCTGCAGCTGCAAAATGCAAATCTAGTTGACCCCAGAGTCTGCATTGGGTCAGATGTGCATGTTTCAATGATCCTAATTGAGACACAGACTAGTTTACATGACTTACCACAAAGTAGCATCCAATGATGATGCAGAGCACAGAGTAGATGATTGCGTAGATGCCATAGGTGTCTGTGAAGCGGTACATCTGGTAGGACCAGGCAGCATAGGTCAAGATCTGAATGACCGATACCATGGCTGCTGCTATGTTGTTGAAACCAATGCCATCGGTCAGAACCACATCAGAGAATGTCTGCAACACAGGACACGTCCTGTGAGGTCCGAAGAGTGTAGAATGTGATACATGTTAGATTGCTTAGCTGCAGCAACCTTTCAAGCCATGAATGCTTGGTCACTCATTGCCATGGTTCAGTCCAGCTTCATCACGTACATGAGCAAGAGCTTTAACAGATTGGCAACATATGTAAGATGGATGACAGGCAACATGCACAAGGCAGAATCACAGACAGCATACAATGTGCACAGACTTGCATTGGGAGATGGAGACAGAGGCTCACGGTACATATGTAGTTGGAGGGGCAGTGGCGGTGGCCACAGCCCCACTCATCCGAGTTCTCTGTCAGCGCAGGATCAGGGTAGGTGCCATCCACGTTGTTGCAGCAGGTCTGATGTGCTGCATCTTGGAACAGCTGGATGCCAGCGACCCCAAACACGAAGGCAAAGATCAGCAGCAAGAGCACTGCTGAGGATAACAGAGGCAGTGCCTGCATGGCAAGCAAGACATACGCTTCATCCCCATCGCAACACACGATATGACTGGTCCTTGGAGTACATCAGCCATTTGCGTTGACATAGAGTCAGACTCACAGGACACAGCTAGAGCAGCTATGCATCCGGACACCTGTAAAGTGATGATGATGATGAAGCATGCACGGCCAACCAGTGTTGGCTTGCGCACTGCAACGGTGGATCTTTTTGTGCATGCAGAGAAAGCAGTCTCAAGGACTTTACCATGAAGGCAAAGAGTTGCAGAGAGGCGTAGTCAGGAATGCCTCAGTATACTCAACTCAACTCACGAGCAAAGTATTGCTGGGTAGGGTATACACACCTCCAAGAAGCAGACAACAATGGCACGTAGGGAGTCAAACCGTGTGATGGTCCTCAGAGGACGCAACGCACGTAACGCCCGTAACGCCTTCACACTCTGGGTGTTGTTGCCTGCAAGCCATGCTCCAAGCATGATCATTCTTGTCCGCCACGAAGTTGCAATTTGTGTTACACACTGACATTTGTTGCTGCATGCTGCACGACCCTGCTGATAGTGGCAGGATTGGGATGATGCATCTTGCATACTCAGATCAGGGTTCTGCGAGGATGCTAAATCAGAACAGAGATGTCGCAGCACGCTGAGTTTGAGTCGACATCTAACGGTGTTTGTAGGGCCTTACCAAACCAGGAAGCAGGCAGGAATTCTGTGTAACCTGCCAGGACCATGAGCAGGTCAAAGATGTTCCAGGCATTGCTAAGGTAGGCTTTGGGGCCACCACTGGCAACAGCCCTGAGTATCAGCTCCAGGGTGAAGAAAGCATTGAAACCCAACTCTGCACATAGGCAAGAGATTCAAATGTCAGGTGCACAGTTGGAATGGCAGTCTGATGCTCTTGCCAATCATGTTGAACTGAAGCTGAGGCCAGCAATAGATTGTACACTCAAGCCAGAGTGGATGAGGGCAATGAAGAGCTCTTGTGCAGTATCCACAAGAACACAAACTTAAGGTGAAGTGTCAAATCAGCATCAGGCAAGGTTGCAGGCTCACGTATCCGGTCCAGAATGAAGTTGTAGCGGCTTGAGTCTGACTTCAGTGGGTTGTACATCGCCAAGGTGACAATGTTGGCAAAGATCAGGACGAAGACCACAAACTCAAAATCCTCGTGGGTGGAGATCTTGACACACCACCTCCTGACCACATTCATCTTCTTTAGGGTCTCTAGCTGAGCAAGCTTGAGAGCCTCAGCTTCTGCGTCAGCTGCTGCTTTGACAGGATCTACTTGGGGTGGTGGGGGTACAGCTACAGCTGGGCCTTCAGCTTGAGTCACAGCACCTTCACAGCAACATGAGAACATTGCTCAGTGCTATGCTATGGTGCATGCACTTGTCTTTTCTTGAGGCCAGACCATGCGGCAGAATCTCATGCAATTTCAGGATGGATGCAACAATGGAAAAGCATAAAGCAAACCCAGGCTGCTGACAGTGATTGCTCCCACAACCGGCAGATGAAAGTATTGAACAACAGCTGCTGCACATTGAGCCAGGAGCAGCCAAGGATGCAGTCATGTCAGCATTGCGAACTTTGGAGACCAAGATAGTAAGTAGCAGAGTCTGATGCGTCTTTCTGGCTGCAGTTGGTCCACAGATACAATAGAAGCCAAACAGAGGACATTGGAGCATGCACAGCTGGGTGGGAGACACTTGGATACCCTGCAGCAGACTGTATGTGACTGCAATCAAATTGTACATTTGCAACTTGAAGTACGCTATGACTGGAGAGATGCCAGGAGATTTCCACCCATTGTGGAACAGCAGATCAAAGCTCAAAGCGCCTGTGCAGCTTGGCTGACCTGCAGTCATTGATACTTGCCTGTGTGCGCAAGCTCATTACAGGGCATGCAAGCTGAGTGCCAGCAAGAGGTTGTAGCTTGCAGGTGCTTCCCTTGAGGTTTGCAGGGTCGTTACATCAGCTACTAAAAGTGCTTATCTCACAACAAACAAAGTCTCACAAAACGCGCAAAAATCAGGACAGGAATCAGTATTGTGTTCTTGATCAACCTACACATTTGAGGCGCACAATGAACGATTGCAGGCTGTTGCTGCTGCACAAGAGGTTTTGTTTGCAGATGTTCAGCTGCTATGGCACAGACATGTTTATTGCAGACGAGTCTGTGAGGAAGATCAAGAGTCTTCTGTACCTGCCGCCCCCCCTGCTACCCCTCTCTTCATGGCACCTTTGGGCTTTGGCTTAGGCAGCACCAGCTGCAAGGGCACTGCTGTAAGGCGGCCATTCACAATCTGGTAGCACTGCCGCAGGTCTGGCTCTGGGAGTGGCTCTGACTGTGATTCTACAGCAGGGGGCGGCAGGCGAGGTGACCCAAGGCCAGATCCTTGGGGGATGTGTGACAGGAGGGCTTGTGCAATTGCCTCCGGGCTGTTGCTGTCAGGATCAGTGGTCATCACAGGTAGAGGAGCCATGGGTCTGATGTTGCCTGCAGCAGCAAAAGAACAGCATCATGCAGCTGAGGGGGTTGTATCAGCGTGGCGAAGCTTTGTGTGCAGATCAGAACTGCACTGCATGTATAGTATAGAAATGCATGCAGACTTTTCATGCAGCACTCATTGAAAGATGCCCATGACAAACAGACACGTCATCATCGACACACTTCACTGTTGGCCTAGCATAGAAATGTAAAGCTGGAGACAGACTGCGAAAGGTGTCAGTGAATACCTTCCATTCTGCGCTCTAGCCTCTCCATCATCTGGGCCTCCTTGTTCTGCTTGTACAGCTCATGCTTGTTCAGCCCTGAAGGCTCCTCTGCTGCAAACAAGTCTCTCATGTCCTGCTCATCCCCTGTAGTGTCAACAGTAAGTATCAGTTTGTCCTCATCCAACAGCATGAGGTTCCTGAAGGAGGTATGTGTGCCTCATTCAGCGCAGAGTATGAAGCGCAACGAAGCAAGAAGTCAACACCACATGTTCCACACACTGAATTGGACATGTTTAACATCCTGCATGCCTACACTGCCACTGCCAGCGTCGGCACCACAAATGGGACTGCTTAGCACATGTCATGGCACAGCAATCACAGACTGTTTACCTGCACCTGCTGCTAGCTTCTGAAACAGAGCATTGTTGCCCCTTCTGGCTGTGGTGCGTGGCATTGCAGGAACAGCAGGAATGTAAGCTGGCTGAAACAAATCAGCCACTCCAGGGCCATTCATGCCAGTGATATCTGAACCTTCCTCTCCACCTGCCTCATCAGCTATTTCAGCAGCTACAGCAGCATGTGCCTGTCTGACTTCCTCTTGCTCTCCAATCATATTTACATAGTCCCTCTGGACTGCTGTCAAAGTTGACCGTATTTGTTCGTGACTCTCAGTCTCTGCTGATGGCATGAGGATACTCGCATCTGGTCTTCCAGAGGTCTCAGACTGTGTGCGCTGCGTGTATGAGCTGGGCTCGCTGGCTTGTGCAGACATGGGCATAAAGTTGGCTTGCGCCCTGCCACTAGATCTGAGCACTGACATCTCCAAGCTACCACCTGTCACCTCTTGTGGTGGTGAAGTTGGCTTGTGTGGGACAGAGGGCTGAGTTTGATTGCGGCCAGGTGCACGGGGTGAAGGCTCCCTTGGCTGTAGTAGTGGAATCTTGGGAAAGCTTGCAAGAGCTGCAGGACCATGTGAAGAGGGATTGGAAGGCTGATCAGCTGACTGGCGAGATTCACCAGCAGCAGTGGTCCCTGGGACCAAAATCTGTCCTTGGAATGGCAGCTGTTGAGGAATGCTAGCTGTGACAACCCCAGCTGGAGCATCTGCGGCTGCAAGTGATGCAAAAGAAGAGTCAGTAGGCACTGTTATTGAAGAAGATGGCTGTGTGGCACCATCTACAGCAGAAGGTGTGGCTTGTTGTGAGGCTCTTGAAAAGGCTGCAGAAATTGCAGGAGCAGTAGTTGCTCTTGAAGCAGCAGTGGATGATTGTCGCCTTGGGCCTGCTTTCTGTGGGGAGTAGCTGTCAGAGGCTCTAGACCCTTGGAAGGAAATGTCAGAGCCACCTGAGCCTTGACGTGCCAGGTCAGCAGCTTTGGAGAACTGGCGGGAGATGTCAGCAACCTTTGAGCCTTGACGTGTGATGTCTGCAGCTTTGACTGGCGATGTCAAGCTTTTCTGAGACTGGACTGCAGAATCAGGCCTAGGAGCTTGAGGCTTGGCAGCTGCTGCTGCTGCTGCTGCATCTGCAGGGTGGGGCCTGTGAGCTTTCTCACCTGGACACAGAACGAGATGTTGGTGCAGAACAAGCAGGCTAAGTCTGCAGCTGAACACTCGAGACAATGTTATGCTACCTGCTTCTGTTGAGGCATTCCTTGGCTGAGGGGAACCGGCTTTGCCAGGCGCAGGACTGCGAGGCCTGGAGGCTGAGGCTGGCAGGGGCTCCCTAATCTTCAGACCACCCCGAGAAGCCTTGTCGTAAGTTGACTTGGACTTCTCGTAAAGCTCCTGTTGACGCTTCATCTAGCCAGCGTCCACGCCGTGCCCGGCAAAGAAGCAGCTACAATTGGAACACTACAGCCGTATTGTGGTTGCTATGATTGCTGCATTTACCACTTGTAGTCAAGCAGACCGTCTGATCTCTAAAATCAGGCTGAGATCATCGACGCGCAAGTTGCTGCCTGAAGCTTTGGTGGATGTCATTGACAGCCGCAACGTCACTTTCATGCTCCCTGACTATCCATGAGGGACACACAAAGGTCCACATACCTCTCCAGCATTGCTCCAACAAAAAGTAATAGCTTGCATGGGTATGTGATCACGCATCACGTAGACTAACGGCAGCCGTACCGAAGTGCCGAGGACTACACAAGGACACCGTTGTCCCGCTGTGGGCTGCCACTGTTTGTGACTCAGGCATGAGTCTTTAGCACTTTGATACAGCAGTAGACCAAATCGCCTTTGCCGTCGCGCGCGCGTCAAGCGAGACCAAACGCCTTCTGGATGTCCGGACAAGTGATCGGTCAACCTAACCTGACTGTCAGCAGAGACGCGGTACCTGCAAAGCTTCCTTGGCGTTGCAGCTGCTTCTCGGCTCGGCCTGGCACATCCAGATCATTCAGTAAATTTGTGCGGCTCACATTGGTTTCATCCCCTTGCGCGAGAGCTGTACCACTTGAGCAAGTGTTTGACTTGCAGAAAATTATGCGCAAAACCGCAAGCAGCAACGGTCACGCATGCCTATCATGGCAGCTAAGGGTAAGCAAAAACTGCATATGCGATTGTTTAGCTTCCTGTCGCTTGCAGGCTGCGACAGCCGTGCTTTGCAGGTGATCGGCAGTCCACCACCTGGGACTTCGGTAGGTTTGTGAAGACAGTCACATATTTCAATGAGCCGCCTTCTGCAGAGCAAGTGCTACAAGCTCTTGTAGAACAGCCAGCTAAGCTCGTTCGCCAGCTTACTGGTCAAGATGAGGTGCCATTGTCTTTTGACACTGACCTTTTTTGCAAACAGCATACTTTGCTCGTAGCTTTCTCGCCGTACATGTCCTTCCTTGACCTCTGCATGTGTACAGGAAAAGCAGAGTGCTGTACTCAAGCTGCTGGCAGCAAACGGAGCACCTTCTCCCATCTCCAGTGGCAGTGTGGTCATTGTGGCAGGTGAAAAGCGATTTGCCTTGTTGTCTATGCAGCTTGCCACACTTTCAGTTGAAAGGTCACAACAGTGGGGTTCCTTTGTGGGTTGACCAGCAAAGCAAGTCAGTAGAGCTCGTTCGTGTTTTTTGCAGGGGCAACGGGAGGTGTAGGCAAAAGGGTTGTACAGACGCTATTGAACAAAGGCAAGGCAGTGAGAGCCTTGGTCAGGGATGAACAGAAAGCCAGGACGCTCCTGGTAGGGTACACAAAACATACATGAGTTTGCTGAGCGGTGCACTAGTGCAGCAGCATAAGCCAAGTGAGGATCATCATAGTGCCATGAGTCGGTGTGCCAGCATATGCTACATCATGGCCAGACCCATGTTGCCACCACCTTGGCCTGCTGTCTGAACACATACTGTAGCATATGCTGGCACATCCACTCATGGCACTGTGATGGTCCGCACTGGGTCTGCTGACCTGCCACGTAAGGTCAACTGTTATGTAACTACAGTGTGATGGGTAATGACCGTCAACTGTTCCTTTCAACTGTTGTTGTTGATGTGCTTATTTACAATATGTTATGTCGGCATGCTTTGTTGCACGTCTCTAGACAGCAGCCTGCTCTGGTTGTGTGCATAGTCTTGACTAACAGTCAGCATAGTCTCGCTGTGGCCTCAAACAGTCTCAAAATGATTGTTGTCTGATGAATGGTGAGTGGATATTTGATAAGGCAAGATCAATGATCTGAGTTATGTATCACTTGTCTCCATGTTGAGTCTCACCATAACTGCAACCTGCAGGGCGACCTGAGAACGGCCCCAGGTGGCAGCCTTGAGCTGATAGTGGCAGACATCACCAAGCCTGACAGTCTGAAGCCGGAGATGTTTCAGGGTGTGCGTGCTGTCATCTGCTGCACAGCTGTCAAAGTCAGCCCAAAAGAGGGTGACAATGCCAACAGAGACAAGTACAATCAGGTGGGTATCAGCTTGCCGGCCACGTCTCTGTTACGCCACCTGCAGTTGCATGTAGGCTGTCAGCATCTCTATGTGTATCTGAGGTCCTTTGTGGCAGCTGTGATCATCAGCATCACTGATGCGATGAAAATCTCTGTCAAATCAGCTCTGATTTGAGCTGCATGCATGTCCACATCACACGTCCTTCTCAAACTGCTCAGCAAAGCATGTCTGGTCTTTCATACACAATGCTCTGAAATGCATTGCAGCTGATGCAACAAATGCACTGAGTGTTGACGTATGCCCTTGTCAGTACCAGCTGGAACGAGGCCATCTTGACCAGGTTCCTACATCAGCTGAAAATGAGGACCATGCAGGGCATCAAATTCTACGAGCCTGAGGTGGTGGGGGACACCCCTGAAGCTGTCGAGTACCTTGGTATGCAGAACCTGCTGACAGCTGTGAAAGAGCATGTGGGTTACAGACATGGAAAGCTCATCTTCTCAGCAGATGGTCAGGTGGGCTTTGTATGCTGAGCTGAAAGAGATGCCCAACAACAAAAAGAGAGAAACATCATGCCAGTTTCTTGCTGCTTCTCCATATTGTGCCACCTGTGCATCTTGTTGCTCTTGTCAAGGCTCTTTGTGGATCACACAGATTTGCAACACATCAACTTTGGGATTAGTGCTGACGGCCAATGGCTGTCAAAGTCCCACATGCGTTTCAGTTGTAACACAATTTGTGCACACTGAAGGGCATGGCAGACACCTTGCATCTCTCTGCTCACCTCACAAACTTAAGTGACCAGTCATAGGGGACTACATAACCAAATGCCTCTGGAACTGCAGCAGCCCAACGATGCTTTGCAAAACACAGGCAATGGGGTCATGATAGCACGTATCTCGTTTGCTGTAATGTCTGCTTGTCAGTTCTTTCGTAAGCTGTAAGCCACTGGTACTGATGTGCACAGGGCTTGGCAAATGTGTGGGGTCCATTGGATGATGTCGTGATGGGTGGGGTGTCAGAGTCTGGCTTTGCGGTGGTCCCGGGCGCAGGGGAAGACGGCCGGCCTGCAGGCATCTTCAGCGGCCTTGTCTCCTCCTCAAACAATGGCGGATTTGCCTCAGTGAGCCCTGCTTGCTTCCTGATGGTTCTGTGTGTAAGCCCATTGAAGAAGTGCACTCGTTCCATGTTGTTCTGGTGACAGTCCAACTTCTGGTTGCTACATTGTTGGCTGCAGTTTGTGTGCGACGCGTATACATCATGCAGTGCATCTTGCAGCTGCTGGAGCTGCCCAACAGCATTTGCATGCAGGAGTAGGGCATCTGTTGCATCATCCCCATCCCCAATACATATTCCTGTGCCAATTTGCTGTGCCAGCAGCTGATAATGTCATGCGCAGAAGCAGGCATGACTTGCATCTCAGCCGCCTTGTCATGCATTACTTAACCTGAGCTCATGTGATGTCTCACAGCATGATGCAGGTGCGCACCAAGAACTTCACGCCGCCCATGGATCTGAAGTCGTATGGCGGGCTGGCTTTCAGAATCAAGGGTGATGGGTTGAGATACAAGTGCACCATCAGGACAGACACCAACTGGGATGGCATTGGCTACACATTGTGAGTATCTACCATGCTCCCTGCTCTCACCTGCAGTCCAAAGCTTTGCAGGCTCTCTGAGTGGACTTTCTGCGCAGCAACTGTGCTGCAAATCACGGCGCTGGTAATCATCCCACTTGCTCTGTGTGCAATATGCACACCTTGTTTGTGGCATACATTGTAACATGAAACCCACGCTGGCACCAAACCCAGAGTCAAGGTTTGAAGTGAGCAAGCAACTACTGATGTTTGGTGTCTTGCAAGCTCACATACCTTATGATATTGTGATAGGAGGTATTGGCTCATGGGTACAGCAGTTCAGCATCACAGGGCATGTCAGTACTGTCACGTTGATAGCCACCTACCAGTGCAATAATCATGCACAGCAAAACCATCTATATCTAGCTGTGCTACATGAAATTCACCAAGAGCTGGGGGCAAGGCACAATCTTGAGCTTCTGTTGTATTTGTCCGGCAACTAGAGCTGAATTTATCGTGCTATGCATCAGTGTGCTGCTTTCTTGCTCCTGTGTACATGCAAATGCCTGTGACCATCCTGCTGCCACTTCACAACATCTGACTCGGGCCAGAGTCTGATCAAGCTTCCAGCTGATAGGAAGCTACTCAGCAGTCAGCGCTGCAGACCCTGGAGAAAGATATTCATTTTATGATTGTCGTTGGATAGGGATCAGTGGGGGATGAGCTCTATGCCTCTTCATGTGTTTACTGTCCACATCAAGAGTGTAAAGTCCACCATGAACAAGCCAGCAGCTTTGCTCTCACATGCCAAATGCGGTCCTGCAGGAGCTTTGACACCAAGGCTGGTGAGTGGCACGATGTGCAGCTGCCTTTTGAGGAGTTCATCCCCCTCTTCAGAGCCAAGACAGTCAAAGATGGTGCCAAGCTGGACCCGTCCACAGTCACATCCATACAGGTCTGCATACCATCATTCTGGTTTTGTTTTTGAGGACTTGATCTTTGCAAGTTCTCACCACTTCTCAGCCATCCCTTGTGTCATTGCCTTGCACAGCTGTATGATTGTCTCAGCAACATGCCCCTGCAATTTGACTGTCTCGCCACTGCATCAACAACGCCACATTGGTTGGAAATGACTAGCATCAATTCTTGGGTGCACTCTAAACCATTAAGTCAATAAATGGATCCATTAGGTTTTCCATCTGTACAGGCACACTAGAAAGCACTATTCAGGCACATGTATGCTGTCATCCTTGGTACGGAGGGCAACAATAGCCTTTTGGTACAGAAGGCTACAATAGCTTTTCATGATGCACAGTGAAGCCATGACTACCAAGGCCTGACACACAATCAGACATCACAGGCACACCACAGACGATAGTGCTTCTTCTGGTTTGCTTGTGGACTTTGATTGGGCGTCAGACCTTGGTACTCCTGGCTTCATTGTGCATCATGAAAGGCTACTGTAATTCTCTAAGCCAATGATGAAAGCATATTATCCTTGAGAGTCTGACTGTACCAACAGTCACAATAAACGCACTTGTGGTCTCAGAAACAGTCATGGTATCAATGTTAAGGGCTTGCTGCATTCGCTCAGTGCTCTGCTCATGCATCCAGTATGTTGCTGCAGTTGATGCTGTCCAAGTTTGAGAATGATGGCAAGCTGAACCCCAGCTTCAAGACTGGGCCCTTCAAGCTGCCTGTAGCCAAGATCTGGGGCTACCCCAAGGAACCCCAGTCACCCAGATTTGTGCTTGTCAGCTCAGCTGGAGTCACCCGGCCCAACAGGTATGAGGGCTTATGATAATCATTAGCGTTTAGGGTTTGAAATCCATGTACTCAACCAGCATAATGCCTTTGTCTTCAAACACATTTCTTCCACAAAGCACACTGGTCTGTTGCTGTCTCTCATACTGTCTGTCATATGACGTTATCAAAAGTTGGTCGCTTGTCATCACATTCTCAGCTGTCAGATACAGCCTGATTATCATTATCATTATTAATACGACTGTCACTATCATGCCTATTGGTTTGAATCCAATATTTTAAGGTATGCATATGCTTGCCATGATGACTGTGCTTGTTAGTGTGCTTCAATGGTGTTGTACTGGCAGGCCAGGCATTGATCTGAGCCAGGAGCCTCCAGCAGTGAGGATGAATGATGAGCTGGGCGGCATACTCACCTACAAACTCAAGGTAGTTTGCAATCAGATATCAGTCTCACCAGTCGCCAAACCCCACCAAGCCTGTTGTCTGCACAGCTAGAGTGTCTAGAGTCCATGTGTCTGACTGTTCATTGCAGATTGTCACAACTGTTGTTGCAGAGTGTCACAGCAGCCATTGATTTGAAGCAGGTCAGGTCGTCAATCAGCAGCACTGGTTGGCCAGGAAAACGCGTTGCAGAGCAGGCTAAACATGTGTGTGTTCAGCCAGCTGAAGCATATCCGATAAATAGCGTGAGCACAGGTTTTGTGTGATAACAGGCCTCAACAGGCATCATGTGTTGAGTGCTGCTGCAGGGTGAAGATGAAGTACGGCAGAGTGGGGTGCCGTATGCAATTGTCAGGCCTTGTGCCCTGACAGAAGAGCCGGCCGGGGCTGAATTGGTCATCAGTCAAGGCGACACAATCAAGGTACTCTGCTGTGCATCAACACCTGGCCTTGTAGCCCATTTAGTCACATGCAGTGTATGTGCTCTGTGCTGGCAAGGTGCAAACACTGCATGGGAGTTGCTGCGGCATCACTGTGGATTGTGCATGCTCCTGCAGGCCTGCTTATGCCTGTGACCAGTAGTTGTGGCCGAACAGGTTTTCGCCCATGTGTACTCAATTCAATTAGCTTTGGTAGACTATGAACAGCAGCAAACAAGAGAACTGCCATGCAGGGCAAATTGAGTAGACAGGATGTGGCTGAGCTTTGTGTTGAGCTGCTGTCACAAAAGCTAGCGCTTGACAAAACCTTTGAGGTCAAATCGACCGTGCCCTTCAGCCAGCCGTTCAAAGTGGATCCACAGAGCCCTCCACTGTCCAGAGATTGGCAGGTGCAGCTTCCTTGACTGTAAAGACAATATCAGCTAGAGACAAGAGAGTGCTGTCCTGCGTGATGTCTCCTTCCTTGCAGAAAACAATGCTTTGCTAGCTGCAGCTACTTCAGGCTACAATGTGCTCTTGCACTGTCCTAAATGGTAGTGGTGAATGCAGGCTCTGTTGGTTAGTGCAGACTTGAAAGAGAATGTTACAGGCAAGTCCGAGCCTGTAGCGGCTGCAACCAGATAAGCTGATTGTCATGGGGCTTGATCATAGTCACTGCAAAGTGATGAAGGATGTAGCTGCTTGTCTGTGAACAGGAGCTTGGGGATCACACCTGAGTGTGCACGGCAGAGTGTAGTAGTATGGTGCGACAGATTCATTTCGTTCACCACACATATGGCAATGTCTGTACTGTATGTGGTGTACACATATGGTAGCTGATCAACATCAAGGTCGACACTGTCTGTCAAACCAGAGATCTGGATGTTGTCTTCTTCTTCTGCCGTTCTAGCATGCATGTCGTCACAAATCAGAATCTGTGCTCATTTGCCTTGATGTTGCACAACGCCTTCCTGCAACCACTGGTTGGCATTCAAGCAGGCAAGCTTCAGCAAACTTTGAATCTTTTGGATGGCGTTAACAGTAAAGGCGCAGACATATATCTTGGTATGCCTACAGGATTGCTATCCGTTCTGCATTGTTCAAAGAATGTCCGTCTGTTGCACATTCGCTCATTGCCTGTTGCACACCACAAAGAAAAATATAAATTGGTTTGAGGCAGCTATTGAACCCAGCAGTTAGTGGGTGAATGCGTAAAGCAAGTTGCTTGAACAAGGTAAGGCATAGCTATGCCTATAGGTCAAAGTCGTGAAGTCAAATGGTAACCAACAGTGTGGTGCCTGCTCCATGACAACAAACATGCGGTCAGGAAAAAAGAGGCTTTTGGCTGGCAGCAAGCATGCAGCCTCCGTTCCTCCTCCTTGCAACCAGTAGCTGACTGGCCAGGTCTTCTGCCTTGCATACAACAGGCTCTATCTGCTGTATTCAAGCCCTGGCTAAGAACTCTTAGGGGATAAAGTAGCCAGCATGATGTCAGTTTACTGTCACACATATGCTTTAACAGTAGTGGGATGCACCTTTTGGTCCCCTTTTCAACATTGTTGCTAGCTCCTTGGTTGCATAGGACAGTCTGCCTACAGAGAATCTGCCAATTGCAGCCCAATGGACAGGGTGATGCAACACTACATGCTGCTAGATGGTTATACTAATGCATCAGCTCCCTTATTGGGCAGAATGCACAAGGTAACCTCGTTGCAAGCTGTGAAACACTGGCCTGCGTCTGTAGGACAACAAAATGGCATGATACCCGTTCATGTTTTGCATGGGCTCTGACAGCTCATTTGGAAAGCCATGATGAGATAGCTTAAGCACATACGGTGGGTTCCGTTCAAGAATGTGCTTCAAGCTTGCATTGCTGTGTTGGACCCAATCAGTCAACATGGCTGCCTGCCCTTCTGCTTCACAGTACAAATACGGCACTTGTTGCCATTATCTCAGAAACAGTGGATCAGTCCTCATGAGGACTTGGAAGAGCTCGTCCATCCAAAAGTAGTCATGCATCTCTTTTCTTTTTGTCCAGTAGTCATCCGTTGCTTCTTTCCATTTCTGGATGATGTAAGATGTGTTTGAGGAAGCTAGGAACCAGCTTGCAGGTCCTTTGCCTCCATCTCTCCCATGGTACATGAAGAACTGAGCTGGCATCAGACCTTCATGGATCCAGCTGTCTAATGGAGCAAAGCACAGCATTGTGGCATCTGCCCAAACGCCTCCATGCTTTGCAAGCAGGAACAAACGGATGATGTCTGATTTGGCATGCGATCCAATCTGGGCATTGTGAATGTATGGTATATCCACATATTGCTTGACGTTGCTACTATCCAAAAGATGTATCTTCCAGCCAGGATTATGTCTTCTGTAAGACATTGCAACCTCTTTGACCATCCATGGTGCTGACTCCCATCCGCTGAGCCACAATAACCAGACATTGTTGGGAAATGCGGCTTGGAATGGCATGTATTCTGTGGTGCTATTGCTCCAGATGTTGAGGACGTCCTGAAAACCAACTGCATATTCACCTGCTTTGCCGGTGAGCACCCATTGCGGCTTCTAGCTGATCAGCTGTCTTATCTGATTACCTTGACTTGACTCTCAGGATAGCCTTGCCGCTCAAAGCTTGAGTAGATCTTTTCCCTGAACTTGTCGACCCTTTCACTGGGTGATAGCTGTTGGGCTGCGAGTTCTTCGCGTGCTTGTCGCGCCAGCTCATAATACAAGTCTTCCACTGGCAACTGATTCAAGGTCTGGGAGGCAACGAAGACGCACACGAAACTGAAGACAGTAGTCGTGTATGCGACTCGCACCATCCCCGTGGTCAAGGACTATGCCGCCAGTTCAGCGCTTTACCTGGGTGAAATTCAGGCACTCACCTCAGCACTGACCTCAGCATTTGCTTTTGCGGCTCGACAGTTATAATGCGCATCGTGAACAGCAGTCAACGTTCACTTGCAACGGGTCTGTCAGCGTTTTCAAACCGGTCAATCAGACATTCAGAACTGCTGGACATGTACATGCCAGCATTCACTCTGAAGTTACGAGGGTTTCTGAAGCATGCATGCATGTCAACCCACAAAACACTTTCATGCAATTTGACTCAAGCTCTAGTTGCTGCCGAGAGGCCCCCATTTTAGATCTATTCAGGCTGACCGTACAGGGTTTAGCAAGACAGTCTGTGTACAGCCCATGCAATCATCAGGTCAATTAGAAATTGCACTTGTCAGCAAGGGTTGGTAAAACGTCAGGATCAGTGTACGCAAGAAAGTACAACTGCCAATATGTTGGCAGACATAGAGTGCACTTGTATGCATATTGAAGGTAGTGTATTCTTGGCTGAGTGCTCACATACTGCAAGCTGTTTGCTGTCAGGAAGTCTGAGGCTGAGCTTAGGTCGAATTGATAGAAGCGATGTCGGTCATGAGCTTGAGCACAAAGCACAAAGCTGGTTGCAGGTGGATGTCCAAATCATACGCTCACATACTGGGTTCCGTATGGTACGAATCAGCGCAGTGTGCACTAATTAGCTGACCCGAACGAGCAGCTTATTCTTCTTCCCAGCCGCCAGCAGAAGCAGTCGTCCCTCGATCAGATCTTCCAGGCTGAGCTCATGATCTTCTGAGGTGATGCGCACATTGTTGACTTGCACCCCGCCTCCCTGCATATCACAGAATGATCTTCCACATTCACCCTGCGCATTTGTCACTGCTACACATGCTGCCAACCTGCAATTGAAAGAGAGTGACCTGGACAGGTTGAACAAGCTTGCATACTGGTTGTGTGTGCAAGCCTTACACCCAGTTGCTGCGTTGTGAGCTATGACCGCAGCCATGCAAGTCTGGCCACTCACTTTGATCATACGTTTGCTGGCAGCTTTGCTGGATTGTAGGCCAGAAGCCACCATAACCTGCACCAGGGGCTGTCCCACGACCTGACCCTTGTCTAGGGAAGCTGAGGGCACGTCTTCCGCAATGGCCTCAAGGGTGGCAGCATCTAGGGCTGTTGTAGCGCCTGGCTGCAGAGCCTGCTCATGCCACATGATTGATGACGATGTTACCTTTTGGTACGAAGTTGTTCAGTCTGATTTAGTACACATCAGCGTTGTTGGTATGTTGAATGCTACAAGGGGAACCTCATAGAGGAAGTCGCTCAGGACTGTACATACCTGACCCTGATGGAACACATGTATTTTGATGAAATGAAGAAAAGAAGAAGAAGATTACAACCTGACTGAATGAATGAACGAACAAACGAACAAACGAATGACTGAAGGAATGGCAGTGTAGTGAGGTTCACCACTGGATAGGCCAGGCTCAGAAAGCCTTTCTCATAGCAGTGTCAAACTGCATGAATGGAAGGCAAGCGAGTCAAAATTTGACAGCTTTGGACACACGGAATTGCAGAAAGGGTTGATGAGTGACCTGAGTAGCTGTGAGAGCAGCTAACACACCAACATCCCCATGCACAAAGAGGGTTGATGAGTCACCTGAGTAGCTGTGAGAGCAGCTGATACTCCCTCTTCCCCATGCACAAAGCCGATCACCTCCTCTGCCAGCAGACGCTGAGCTGTGTTGGGCTGATAATCTGACTGCTGCATGTCAGCTTCAAGAGACTGAATCCTGTCCAGCGGTAGGAATGTCAACATTTTCAGGTACCTGCGAGCCAGGAAAGGAACCTCATTGTTGACTTAACAGCACACAGAGCAGGTGCCAACAGGTATGTACAGATGTACGACTCATGCAGGAGCTACCTGAATGGGCCGTCAAGGTGCTTCATGAACAGGCCAAACAGTGAACATGATGATTTTCACTGGAAAGCTGTTAGCTCTTCTAACAGAGGTGGGCACATTGAGACATTCAGACTGGTGCTGAGTTTCTCAATCTTGCAAAGAAAAGAAGCTTACTGCCATGGCAGAGAGAGGGATGCTGTACACAGGGATGCTGTACACCCCCCAGCGCTGCAACAGTGGAGACTAGAGCACATATAAAGCAAAGAGTGATTCAGTGCACACAGTCAAGCAATGCAGTGTGGCATAGCCAGCAAAGCAAGGACTCAAAAAACATTGCATGTGTTGGAAAACTTGCCGGATGACATCCTGGTCTGTGGTGTTGTTCAGGAGATATTGGTACAGCCTGAAGGGAGACATCTTTTCTGCAGACAACAGACATGGCTTGGCTTGAGGTGCAGTACATGCAATCTCATGCGAGCATCAACAGCTTCTGTCAAAAGCAGCACGGATTTTCATGAAGCTGCCTTAGAAGCTTCTGCTCTGTCAAGTTGATGACAACAGAAGCCCCGGCCATAGTTGCTCAGGTTGTGAAATTGTCCAATTTGATCAGACCACATCAACGCATATTCTTTATATTATGCCAACTACTAGAACAGGATCTCATATAGGGAGCTCATCAGGGCTGTGTGTATCTGACTGGGGAGGACACGTGTTCAAGGCATGAATGGATGAACAAATCTCTACAGGTATTGCTATATTGCAGTTAGCCTCCAAATACAGAGCATGCGAGGCCTAGACACATCCTTGGAACTTGGTATCACACCTTGCAGATCAGATTCAGCATGAGGATGCAAATGCATGAATCACATGGCACAATCATGCTTGCCGCCATTGGGTTGGCAAGTTACACGCATAGCATGGATGTGGTGCTGAAGCCATGCTCATGCAGCAGGAATTTTACCAGCACTGAGCCACAGAGCGCCCCCTTCTGATTTCCCCCACTTCTTGCCATCAGAGGAGGTAAGCAGTGGGAAGGTGAGGCCGAAGCATTGGGGAGGTTCCCGCCCATCCTCACTGCCTAACCGGCGAATCAGATCAGTTCCTGCCGTTATGTTGCCCCACTGATCACTACCACCAATCTGCAGCAGCATGACAAGAACAGCAGTCACAAACAATGACATGAAGCTGCCTGTGACATGCTCGGTCTATGGGCTGGGTTGCATCAGATATGACTAATTAGTGATGCATTGACTGAGGCTCCTCTTGTGCTTGCTGATTCAATGCTGCTGATTGTCTTCTTCCATGCATGTAGTGAATGCCATTGGCATTTCAGAACTGATGCAGCCTTCTCTCCCGAAGCAACATTTCTCTGACATAGCAGTGCGAGTGACTACAAGATTGGGAGGGTCACAGTGTAATGTCAATGACGCAAAATATGCAAAATGTGCTGAATATGACCATGCTTGCCAACCACATTTGACTTGCTGTGACACACAAATACATGCACATGCGTGCTTGCACCCAGGGCAACAAAGAAAGAAAAGAAAAGACCAGACAAAACAAGACAAAAAGAAGGAAAGAAACAAAACAAAAAGATTGTGAGCTATGGCAGCACTTTGAGACAGCCCAGCAGCAGTACATGCAGATGCATAGGCACTCATAATTTGACCCCAAACTGTCATGTATCAGCAGACAGCAGTCAGGCAAACACATCACCAATGCTTCGTGCAGCTGACCTGCACTCGACAGCCATGCTCTCTTTGCAGGTGGACAAAGTCGTAACCCTGGAGCAACTGGTAGGTGAACTCTGTGTAGCTGATGCCTGACTCTGACTCCATACGTGACCGCACTGAGTCTTTTGCTAGCATAGACCCAACCCGAGCAAACTTTCCCACCTGCAACACAGCAGCTGGAAGGCATGATGTAACAGCAACAGGCTGCGGGCAGAGACACCGGCGAAGATGAGCCCTCGCAGTTGCTTCGTTGTAAGACAAGCTTTGTGGATGATGGTGAGACGTGGGGGTTCAACTGAGCATTGTTGAACACCAAAGCTTCCATAGACTCTGTGTTACAACAAGCAGCACACATGACTGATCTCTTGACTGCCTACAACTCTTGACGTGCATCCTGATTCACATCTGGTCATGAGAGTCCTGCCCTACTGCTGCTTTCAGCAGATTGGGAATTCAAGCGCTTGATGCGGCTGGAAGTGTTTATCAGCTTGCATGCCATTGCAGCTTGTTGTGTCACAGGGCTCCTAACTAAATTGGAGTTCACCATTTTGCTTGTGAGGGCAACTAAATACATTGGGGTGGACCATTTTGCATGTGAGGGCTATTGAATACATTGGGATGCAGCATTTCGCATATGAGGGCAGCTAAATAGATCGGGGGCATGCAGCGCTCCGCACATGAGGGCGGCTAAATTATTTGGGTGCAGCTTTGCAGAGGCCTATGATAGCTGCAATTTGCTGCACTGCAAGCTGTGCTGCAAACTGTGTCAAAAAAACCATGTGTAAGTGATGTTCCATACTACCAATGATGGGTGCAGAGAGTGCAATTGTTGGTAGTTAACACCTGCTGTGCACTCATACCATGCAATGTTTGATACTTCAGAGCAGCATTTGCTGCCATTGACAACAGATGCACTGAAATGTAGACTACAGAACACCCTTTGCTGCTGCCATGTGACTGCATCAAGGCCAAGCAAAGACATGAAGGCAGAGGTATTGCCCAGACAAGGCAAGCATATGAAGGCACAGCTTATACCTGCCTGAGGAATGTCAGCAAGGGCATGGTGCCAAACCAGTCCAAGTTGTTCAACAGAACAGGCTCAGGAATGCCTTGCTCCCCATTCTGTGACAGCAACCGCTGCAGCAGAGCTTGTATGCTCTGCACATTGTGCTCGATGTTGTCTTCAGATAGTATGGGCCGCTCTGCACTCTTGCCTGTATGCAAACACGTGGACTCTTGGTGAAGATTGCAATACTTGCTCTTACATTTGTCGTAAAAAACTGTTCCACATGCCATACTTGCAATGTGAACTAGCACCCCGAGCTGTAACACGGTTGGCACTGTGTGGAATTGACGCTTTCGATAAGTCGTGAGGAATTCTCAGAGCAATTGAAATACAGCGGGTGTCCCCAAAACTGCAGGCACAGCAATGCCAATCCTCAAGGTGCATACAACCCAGACCAGCCATCAGTACAAGCTGCATGCATATAGATTCTGCCTTATGGGCCGCTGCAGGTAACCTGTGTGTCACCTGAAGGATCTCCCACACGGCCTGTTGCACCACCAAGCAGGGCAACCGGGGTGTGCCCACAGATTGCAAACCATCGCAGCACTACGATGCCAAGCAAGTTCCCCAGATGCAGGCTGTCTGCTGTGGGATCGAAGCCACAGTATACAGGAAAGGTCTCCTGAGATGCAAGCCTCTCAAGATCAGGACTGCTGACTTCCTGAAGCAAGCCTCTGTCTCTTAGTATCTTGACTATATTGTGCAGAGGTTTACCTGCACAGCAAAAATTGCTCAGTCAAACAATCACGCTCAAGGTTAACTGCAGCAAGACGAATGCATGCCTGTATGCTTAGGCCAGCATACACGAGACTGTTGCACCTGCAGTGTTCCTGGTGTGCTCAGAGCTTGCAACAGTTGCAGCTGCAGCTGTGCAAAAAGAGCAACTGGTGACAGATCGAGGACACCGCTGGTTTCTAAGGAAGTCTTGGCGCCAATCACATCGCAAGAGCCTTTTTCTGCAGATAGAATGTTGAGATTCGATTTGAAATGGCAAAAGTTTCCTGTGAACGACTGATCAACTTTGCGTGAGCAGTCAAATCGAAGCTGGACGTGATCACACACTGGTACCTTGTTATACTTGCTGCTGGCACAATGTTGTGTAAAGCAGGAGGTGGTTGATGACGATATGCCGCCAACCTCGCAGCTCGAACGGCATGTTGACAGTTTGCTAGTCTATGCATCAGCCTAATGTACCCTCAAGTCACATAAACGCAACGTTACGCAATGCATGTATAGCCCTGCTCAGCGTATCGGCGTTTGCTTGCCTGCCCAGGTCCATTCCAGCGATTCACATCGCGCACACACCAAATTCGTGCGTCAGTGCGAGGGTGGCAGGCAGATGAGGTAGTAATTGGTTGCTGCGACAGTTGTCGTTAGTCACCGAGAAAGCATCGAAACAACCGCTGCTGTCGCTTAAGCGCTCTGTTGTTGTGTTCGGTCGCTGCACCATCGCGTTGTTCGCAAGCAGCTCAGAAGATTGAGTCGGACAGTCAGGCATGTCTTCCAAAGACGAGGCTGCGAGGATCCTTGACGAAGGTCTCCCAGCTGAAGTTCCCGGCTGGGATCTCACAGATGATTTCCTTGAGGATGTCGGCAGATTTCTGGATACTTCTCTGCACGATCCTGTCCCGGACAATGGTGTGGGGGCTGTCTCTCAGGCACCTGCATACAGCTCTGCTGATCAAACAGGCCTTATCGAGACACAGCTTGATAACAATCTTTCTCCGCCTGTGCCAGCAGCCCTAGCTAGCGACCTAAGCCACACCCAGCGCAGGTTGCACAGCAACCGTTTGGCGCAAGCACGAGCGCGGCAGCGAAAGAAGGTCGGGTCTTGCTGCTGGGAGTCAGTTGAAGTTGAAGCTCAAATTTGCAATGTTGCTGCTGCAATGCATCTTTATTCTGTCTCATCCAGGCCCGGGCAGACAGCATGCAGTCACAACTTGCAGAAACAACAGCGCAGCTCAGAGCTCTGAAGCTGCAGCAAAAGCAGCTTGAAGCCAGGAATGTCTTGCTTGAGCACGTTGCAAAAATAAATCAGGGACCTATGCCCAGCGGTCAGACTGCTTGTAACACTATTGACTCAGACCTTGGGCAGGTAAGAAATAGGACACACGCTTCTCAAAGCATTCTCTACTCTCTTTGGAACCTTGTAAACAATGGTGCAGCAGCATGACAGTCCACTCTGTGTAGCATTTGTTATATCGCCTGTGAGTCTCTGAATGCAAGTTTGATGCATGTGCAGGGAAACATTGACTTGGCAGGCTTGATAGACAACACAGACAACGGCCCAGTGATCAAACTCACTGCCTATGGCAAGCAAGGCAGATGCATGACAATCAAGGAGATCAGCAACATGTCATTTGAAGAGTTGGCTGCAGTGCATACGGTAACACCTTTTTGCCATTGCTTTTGCCACACTGTCATCAGCACAGGAACATGTGCCTACAGGGCATGCCGTACCTGTCAACACCAACTGTTACCAAGGACTTCACTGCACCTGCAGCTACTACGGCATAGCCTGATTGTTCAACAGAAACACCCTTTTGATCATGTGAGCCAGACAGCTGGTGTTGAGGTTGCAGCTGTGTGGTCATGTATCTAGACTTCAAACCCCTTGTAATCTCACTGAGCTTGACCTCCATCAAAGCAGGCGCTGGCCTTCGCATGACAGTCTTACAATAGTGTGCCAAAAACTGCTCTGCCCAATTGTTTGTCAATCACTGTCCAACACTGCCGCACATAGCCTCAACAGCAGGCTGCTCAGGCATACAGCCTTGCTGTCTCAATCCATCTTCAACGCCCTACAAGGTCAAAGTAGGTAGCGCAAGCTTTGCATCTGCTATGCAGGCATACGCACGCAAGCTGGGGCAATGTCTGCTTGAGCTTGCCACACGCACCGACACCAGCAGAGCTGAGGCAGAGATGCAAAGCTGCACCATGGAGACACACGCCCTCAATCTTTGCGTAGCCATGGGTAACCCGAGAACCTTTTCGAAGTTCCATTCTCAGCGACTAGACGGGCTGAGTGGCGCGGACAATTCACACTTGAGTGATACTTTCTATGTTGAAATGCTGGTATGGTGTAGCGTGAAGACTGCTTCTTGTGCAGCAGCATCTGTTTGCACAGTTTACATGCAACACAGTCCCATTCAGATGATTTGGTCTCACAAGCATACTGTCGATGCCAAGCAGCCCCGCCTGTGCCAGCAAAGTCACATCACGCTGTAAAATGCATTGCATGGCATGCAGAAACAAAAGGTCACGCTGCAGCATCTGTCCTTTTGCAAACTCTCCAGGGCGCTGCTAGACTGCTGACAGCTAGAGCTGACGCACTGGGAGCATTCTGTACAGGAAGCAACGCCCAAGCCTGTCTGTCTTGGCTCACTGGTGTGTCTGACTGGTGCTGCACAGGCAGCTATAGACTTGACAGAACCTCAGCAGCTAGACCTGATGCACCTGCGCCGCATCTTCTATGGCAGGCTGGGTCAGCTGCTCAGGGAGCGTAAGCAGCTGCTCAGCAAACTGAGTGGAGACACCAGTGATCTGTATAGGACGATAGAAGCTGTGCCGGAGTCCGCAGACATAGCACCGCGGCTGCGAGAAAATGGGCTTGCTGAGTACCGGGCCTACTGCCAGTTTGCATCAGCGTTCTTCAGAGGGGTCAGCCTGCTCTACGTGCCTGTGCTTTTGTTCGATTCTCTTGTGCCTTGTAAGTTGCTTGAGTCCGTGGCTACTCAGTCAGCATGCTTTTTGCTTGAGTCTCTGGCTGGTCACACAGTACTCTGTTGGTGCTTCTCGCAGCTTCGATTGCAGGACACTTCTACATGGATGCACTTGAGGTTTCACTGTGCCCACGCGCAGTGTCCCTGCCAGCAGATGTTTGAGCATGCCAGCACCAAATGCAACCTGCTGCTGCAGAAGTGACATGTGATGTATCAGCTGATATGTACCTGTTGGCCTTCACCAAGACATGACAGTGGTCATGTTACGTGCAGATTTTCAGCTGCAAACAGCATTCTGTCACCACGGTGTACTCCTATCCTTGGATCCCAGTCAAGCACAAAATGCTTGAGGTGTTGGCAGCACAGCGTCACCAGCCATCAGTGGAACGCTACATGGATGGTGATGGCCTTGAAGACTTGCAGCATGTCATCAACTGGCAGCAACTTTCAGAGTATCTGAAGACACTGAACACTGCCAATCTCACACAACATGTGCCTCTCATAAGCTGCAAACGTGCCAGTATACATCCAGACACTGCCAAGCCTGCTTTCCCCAAAACCCCATTTGATCTGCTGATATAAAGACTGTTGGCGATCGCTACCTGCCGTGCTATAGATTTGCCAAAAAAGCAGATAGTTCTCTTTGGACAATGATGCGGCATGCTGATTGTCACATGCCACCCAGAAGCATGCATGTATCAATGCACAGGTGATGTGCACGGATCAGCGACACAATGTCAATGCTGACATAGGCCTTCCATGCTTGCGCATATATGTATACATACCTCTAGAGCAGACACAACATTGCAATCATAAGGCATGTCCTGTCCATCAGACTGCAAACAAGCAGCAAGCCAAAGACTTTTTAAGTCAATTACCACCGCTCAATCGAAGCCCACAGCTGACAGTCAAAGTGCAGGGTAGGGACCAGAAAGCTTTGCACCAGGTAAAGTTCAGGATTGATTGTTGTTGCATCACAAGACGGGACTCTGCTGCTGCTTTTGCCTTGAGAGGATTGTTGACTGTTTCGTATTTAGAATGAGTAGGTATGCCGCCTGGTGCACGAAACTGCAAGCCCACATATATTTGAAAGTGTTAACATGCTCCAGCACAAGTGCAGACGGTTGCTGCTGGAGCAGGCGACCCAAAGAAAGGGACATTACAATGCTTGCTGATACAGTATTGATCAGGTTGATTGAAGCATCAGGTTGTTTCAGGAAAGGATCAAACACTGACCGTCAGCTTATACCAGCACTGTAGTAGTATACATATATGCTAAAGTTTGCTTTCTTTGCAGTTGTCACGTGACAGTGCACGACGAACAACAGGGATGGCAATGTTGCTTGCGCAAATCCATGTTTGCGACAGAATAAGAACAACAGCAGCTGCAGCGACGGCACGATGAACATTCACATACAGTCAATAACACGAAGTCGCTGAAAGCAAGCAGCTGCAGGGAGTGCTGAGTCGCTGAGTCGCAGGGGGCGTTACGTGACGTGGGATTTTTTTTTTTTTCACCTTAGAAACAATACCGTATCCTATTTTTTTATATAAATAGTACGGTACGTGGATTTGTTTTTCATGAAAGCACACAATTGGTAAAAAATATAGCTTATCAACCCCTCAACGACTACACGCCAAATATGCTAAAATTTTTTAGCATAGTGATATAGTCTGATCTATACAGCGATGTATAGGCAAATAACAGCAAAAATATTGTTGTTTGCGTTAAATTTGTGAAAAATTATATGAAAAAATCTCCTTCAGATAAATTGTCCAACCTTCAACGAAGGGTTAGTTGGCACGCTTTTAGGTGACGCGCATCTCCGCATAGAAAGATAAAGTATAAACGGTTATCAACGAAAACTTCTAAAAACTCCCAAAGACCTGATTGCAGCTGTTGCCATTGCATTGCATCGGTCTGTCCAAGAACACAGGCGGTTGCTACCTGTCTGAATGAGGTCGACTTCGGAACTGGGCATGTATGTTGCGAATCTTGCAGGGGTCCGTTATGCTTGGCCTGCTAGCTGCACGACACCTGATCACACGTGCGAGCTAGGGAAGGATGCAGTCCGACAGGCTGGCGCTGTCTTTACTGACAGTGCTTACCATCTTTGCGCGTCCAAACGTAGCAGACATGGCGTGCGTGAACAGCGGATATTGCAGCCAGGGCAAGCTGACTCCGTTTGTTGGGGACCTATACACAGGTGCGCGGATGCTCGGACACGTGCAGCAGTACAGCTGCAGGATGCAAAGCATCCAGGTCAAGTTGATGTCGAAGCTAATTTTCGCTTTTTACGTTGCAGGCAGCGCGCTTCGAGAGGCTCTGCAGGCGCGAAGCTACAGGAAGGAAGTCATCATCATGGTGTCTGACCTCAACAGGCTAGACAGTTTCCTACAGGCAGCAGATTCCCTGCAGCATCTAGGCCTCAGCAACATCCTTCTCCTCAGTCACACTGAAGCTATGTGTGGAAAAATCAGCCCCATTGTTCCAAGTGTTGGATGTGCCTGGAGCTCACATAAGCACCCAGCAGACCTGGCAGGAAACTTCTATGTCTGGTCTCTGCGCTACAGGATTCTGGCTAGGTAATACCAAATGATTTGCGCAGCCATGGCACATCAATTATATGCTGCCTTGTCTATACTTTGCCGTCATGCAAAAGTGGGGCTCTGCAAGGCTGTGCTGTCACTGCAAAACAGCCAGCTGTTGAGCACTTACTGCCTCAAGGCATGACTGAAGGTCCCGCATGTTAACATCTCAGGGAGCTGCAAAATGCAGCACCAGATCACTGAAGACGCATGCCTGTTGGCGCATGAACTCTCTCACATTGTTATGCAGCTCCTGTTAATATGTCGTCATTCATGCGCAATGACGTCCAGCAAATGATTGTCCATATGTCTAATCCACTGAAAGTGCCGCCACATGTACACGCTGATGGCATGAAAGCAAGCTTGATTCCAAATGATTATGCAGGTCTGTCCGGCTGGGCTACAATGTGCTGATGCTGGATACGGATGTCATGCTCATGGACGACCCATACAAGTATCTCAAACAGCCGCCCTTCAAGGACATCACAGTTCTCAATCAAGCGGAGAGCCCCTTTGACCATTACGGAGGTGTTTTGTATGTGCAAAATGCAGCGCCAGATGGACCTGCGGCCTTCATGTTTGCTGAGATCGTGTCTCGACCATACAGATGGGCGGATGATCACTGGTATACAGCAGGCAAGTACAGTTGTAGCAGTTTTGCCAGGGCCAATTGTCATGGAATATGACGCGCTACCTTTGTTGTCAAGATTGCTGTTCAAAATCACGTGAATTTGAATGTACTGACCCCTGTGACAGACATGCGCAAAGCAAAGTTTGCCATCACCACAAACTATTTGAGAGATTACTTGCCATCTGCCCCTGCCCCTGCCCCTGCCCCTGCCCCTGCCCCTGCCTCCCCATTTCAGCACTATCTTCCCGCTCTGCCCCAGCCCTGCATTCCTGCTCACATGCTTGACCTAAATACAGTCCAAATCTGTACTGACATCATCCATCATGTGTGCAGGCAAGAAATCCATACACCAGATATGCTTGTATGCTGACCAGGACGGCTATGCTGATGTGCTGGCAGACATGGCTTCTGGCTACATGCTCTTTCCCAAGGCTTGGTACTGCCTCGACGAGGTTAGCTGTTACAATCTCACTTCATGCAAACACGCACACACATAACAGTGGTCATGGTTATGTGGGGAAAGCAGTCACATGCAACATGTGACACCCATGGCGCATGCCTGTGGCACCACTTTCCAAGCCTCCTGTATCTACATGCAGCTGGCTGCTGAGGCGTTGCACTGCCGTCTGCATTGCAAGATGCATTACCAGCAAAAGAGCCCCTGATGCATGTAATCCATCATGTAAACAAGTCCTACTTTGTGAATAGGCTTGTACTCTCCACAGCAGGCTGTTGCATTCGTCTTCTGCTGGAACTAAAGCTCCTGTCTGCAAGCCATATACACCTGGCTATGCTCACAAATTGAGCATCTCTGCCTGCCTGCTTGCCCATCAATGTTATGTAATGAATAAATGTATTGAATTGAAGTAACAAACTAATGCAATGCATGCTCCTGGATGTGTACCTTGAGTGAGATCATGCACTGAAAGGGGCTCTTGTGTAGTCATTGGTCCGTGAATCTGTGTGTGCAGGCGGTCAGGGCAGAACCTGAATGGCAACAGGTCCATGCAACAATGCATGAGCACATGAGGTTTCATGAGGTCTGGACAGACGCAGACTACCCCGTGCCAGACAGCTGGCGCTTGTTGACAGGGGGCCCCACCACCCCCCTCAGATCCCTGCACCTCAGGATGCCCAACTGCAGGTACGCCTGTACTGTGGTACAGTAACGACACAGCATGATAATGCACAAACAACGCATGGTACAGCGTGGGGCCATGACAGCAACACTTGGGCACATCTTCAACAGTACACATGAAAAGCATGCTTTAATGAAGCAATTGCATGCGGCAGGGGTTGGCCAGAGGAGCTGGGGGGTCAGTGGTACCCACCAGAAAGGGGTGAATACTCAAAAGACTTCCTAGAACAGCTTCGAGCAGACGCACCACATTTGCCCCTCTGGCCGGATGCTGAGAATGCAAGCAACGCTGCAGCTGCTGACCGGCTTCCCACAGAGAGGTTTGCCTTCATGCCTGAGTGGCTGGGGTTAGGGTACTGGCTGAGGGGTAGGCATGGGTACTGGGACCCTCATCTCACTGGCAACATCGCTCAGCAGGTGAGTCAGCTCAGCTGGCGGTTGGACTGAAACCAATGTTGGCTCACATGAGAAGCGCTGCATGCCTGACAAGCCTAGTAGGGCTGCCAGCTGGCTTGCACCTCTGAGACTTACCTCTCTGCTTTGCAGCAGAAGTCAGCACCAGTATGTTCAGCAAACTGCTCTGGAGTGCAGCTAGACAGCAGCTTATGCAAGTGGCGCTGTGCAGGTCATCGCACACACACACTTCATTGATACACATGGCAACACAGCCATGGCCAAACGGGTGGTGCCCATGTCATTGCACCGCTACAACTGGGACCTGCCCCAAAGGGCCAGTGGCAGCCAGCCCTACTTTGCCTGCAATGGCCTTGGCAATCATTGCTCTGATCTGCAAGTGATTGCGTTTTCACCTGAGCTGGAGAAGCTGCTTGGAAGCAGCGCCAGCTGGCATGAGTTTGCCTTGATCATACGAGGGCTGGCGGCGCTGGGAATAGCCCTGGACAGGGCTGTTGTGTGGCCCAGCCTACCTTGCAACACCTCATGGGTCAGCAGGTCAGCACACACGCATTTACAATCCACACACTCACCGTGACTTCTCTGTTAAGCCTTGATTTTCAATCACTGATCGTCTTAAGTCATCAGAGCCTGTTTTGCATCATCAGCTGAGACATAACTGCTTTTCACAGCATTGTATTGTGGCAGGAATGACACTAGAAACCCATTTACCTTGTGTCAGCAGTGCCAACATTGCTGTATAAGGACCTTGACTATACATAGCCATCAATTTAAAGTAATACTAACAGTAATAATATTAATAATAATACTAACAACAACAGAAACAATAACAATAAAAACAATTTTATGCTTTTCAGCTCTTGATGAGCTAGGTACGTGCAGGACAAATCTTGGCGTAAGTCTCTAGAGCTGTGTAGTGCTGCATACTCTGGTGTTTGCTGAGAAGCCCAGAATGAACAGTATCTGTCCTGTGTGTCTTGTAATTGCTCCTTGACATGCTTGGTGCTGTTGATTGGCCTTGGTATGACTGCTGACTGCTCTTGTCATTCTATTTGAATACTCTATATTCCTTACAGGGCCAGTCTTTTGACATGCTGCCTCTGCAAGCAGGTGGCTCATGTGGTCTGCTACAATTGAAAGCCTCAAGCATTGTCCTAAAGTAATAATGCTCCATGAATGGTCGGTGCCCCTCAGTCAGCATCCGAGTGCTAATCCCTAGGCATCTCTACGCTGAGACTTCCATTTTGAATACATTTTTGTCTGATACCAGTGAACTTTCCACATGCTCAAGAGCTGATGCGCACACCTTGGCAGTGCACTGGGCTCAGAACACCATAAGATACAAAGAACTTGAGTTGTTTTTCGTTTTTTTGCAGGGGCAAGCCTGTTGACAAGCCTCCTTTACAGCTAGGTGGGATGTGGCTTCCATGGTCTACTCATGCAGGAGACTTGATGTGCACTCCTTGGCCGTATGTCAGCCAGGAGTGTCTAGCAGGCAGTAGGGGACTGCTGCCTTGGGAATTTGAGCATTTCCAAGCTCAGCATGCTGGGTTTGAATTCGAAGCCTCCACAGTTCACGCTCTGCATGACAAGTATGATGAGCATGAGCTGATCAGTGAGGCCCATTTTGGATTGGCTGAGCATATTGTGGAGATTGACGCAAGATCAGAGTTGGATGATCTGCAGACGCTACAGTACCAGCCAATTATCTATTTGGACAATTTTGTCCATGTGATCTTTCCTGAAAGCATGGCTGAACACAAGCAGGCGTACGACATTGTCTGTGAGGCGTGTACGGTACTGAACACTAAAGCATACACTGCTGTCTTTGACCTCAATGGTAACAGAGACAACCATGCACAACCAATGGCAAGTCTGGGCTTGTCTGACAGACCGGCACGGTTAAGACGGGGCAGACTGCACGCGCGTGCAGCAGGCGTGGTTGGTAAGCATTCGTGATTAGGTCAATGATGTGATCACAGGTAGTGCCTGCTGCATGCTACCTATTGACAGAGCATAAGTAAAGGTGGATCTGAAAGACTGCTCAGGAGGTCATTACCCTTGTGAGTGTGTACATAGTCATTATCAAAGTGATAAGATTTGCTGCCAACAACCATACGCAGCTTGTACAGGTGCTTTATCTGGCTTATGAACTATATTCTTTATCGAGTGCAAGTTACAAACATAAGTCTAGAATATATGGATTGTGATTGTGAGTTAGGTCATGCCACGTATACAAAAGGTTGCACTATGCATCCCGTGAAGTATTAGCCAGTGCATACACAGGTGTGCAATAAGTGCAGATCTGCATTCTTGATAGCAGGAATAACCTTATTTATATTTACATTTCGCATTTCTAGATGTGCACATTACAATTGACATCAAGATTGGTGCACTGTACGGAGGTCTGTCAACGTTCATTGCAAAGGACCTGCATTGGCTGATAGCTGCATTTACCACTAGGACAAATATGGTAGCAACACTTGCGGCACACATTAATATTGCTGGTCTTGCAATGATTAAGGTACTGATAGGCATGCCCTGGTGCACACGCAGGACTTGCGCTTTGCACAATAGTGACAGTATGACTTGTGGTATTGCAATGAAATTCGAACGTCGAACAAAAGGTTTAGCTACAAAGCATAATGAGTATAGTGCACATGCATGTACTGTTGCCATCAGCATCTTGCATTTGGGGCAAATATGTGATAAGGAGGAACCCCATGTTGTAAGCAACAGTCTTAAGGGATTCCAAGATGAGTCCGCAACTCAGTGCCGTCATTCACGAAAGTTGTTGCAGGCACCTGTTGACTTTAACCCAAGGCCCTACGTGCTACTCACAAAATACTACAAGGCAGTATGCTAAGAAGCAGTAAATTGCAACGTACCAGTTTCTAAATAGATTTCGGTTTTTGCAGCGTGATCACCGAGCAAATCATTGCTGTTGGAATCCAGGCGCTGAGCAGTGACAGCTAGCTGACGTGTCCGTCGAGTTCCTGTCGACAAAACCGAATATTGTGAGGTGCAACAGGAGGCAAACGCCCAAGAAGGAGGAGGAGGCGTCTTCAGCCAACTAACCAGCTTTTATACGTCTACAGATCAAAGAGAAACTCTGGGCATTGATGAGAGCAAGGAGTTGTGCTCGTCGTCCGTGCACGTGCAACGTCCCCGTGCTGCTCCGTAGGCTGCGCATGACGGAAAGTCCCAATTCCTGCATACACTAATCGGGTCAACTGGAAAGTGCGCAGAGTGATCTAAGCGATCCCTGCATCAGACCAACATCACCCTGACACACCTCCATCCCGCGGATATTGGACCTCATCTTGTGATCGTTGTAGGAACTCAGCCCTGTATTTGTCAAGTTTCACGCTATACACAACCTACCACCAGGTGATTTGGCGTACGGAAGAGCTTGTAATGACATCAGTGAGACTGCTGACGCCACACAGGTTTCGTTGACTGGCACCAACACTGACAACGCTCCGCAGGCCTGACTTGCAGGAAGTCTAGGCATGCAGCAGAGCAAGGAGGCTGCGACAGAGCAGAGTAAGGCTCTGCTGACCAGCTGTGATATCAAGCTCGCGTTCACGTACCACGTGTCTTGCCTTTGAAGACCTGACATGCTCACAACGCATTGTGATTGCAGGTCTGTTGCCTGTGCGTGCCCCACAACCAGTGCCCATGGATGTCCATGCAAATGGTCTTCATGACGCTGGCTATCAGGTACAGAATCCGTACAGCATCCTTGCCCGTACATGCACTAGCATACCTGTACATACTGCAACAGTTCTTTTAGCACCCAGCTCTGTTGTTGCATTAGCAGCAGCCACAGTGTCTCGTGCAATTACTGCAATGCTGTATTGACTTTGTGCCAAATGCAAATTTCGGCAAGACGAACTCATGTCAAAGTCGCCTTAGTGTTTTGCAAACACACTGATGTTATCCTGTATGCTATACAGCCAGCACGAATGCAATCCACAAATGCTAAATCCTGAAAGACTGTTCATGACAATCAGCAACTACAAGTACTTACAAGGACTCTGCAACGCGTGCAGCTGCCGCCTCGAACATGTGTCTATACAGTGCTTTTCGGTCATGCACACCATGCTGTGATTCATGCAAAAGCTGCCCCAGCTCGATGCAAACAGGGCCGGTCACCATATGGCAGCATTGCCCATAGCTTTCTCATCACGTTGCAGTCAGTTTGCGGTCAATTTTGCCCTGTGTACCAATCTGCATTGCACCCACATATACACAGGATGCAAGTAGCTGCAAATCGGCACAGGCTCCTGCTGATTGACACATGACAGCAACACACGTCTCACTGTGCTGATTGTCACATAACAGCGTCACATGCTGGCTTCATGCTGGCTTCATGATTACACACCAAGCGTGCGTTCATCTTCATCTTCGTATGCATGCTGACATATGCATGTGATTGCAGGCAGCTGCAAGTGGGCACAGGACCTGCTGGTCCCCACCCAGGGGCATTATACCCATCCATGGGAATATGAATCAGCCGCAACCCAACACACAGGGGTCTCCAGAACAGCCCCGTGTCAGATCCACTTGTGTCGATGGGAATGCAGCTCATGGTGACAAGGATGTTGAGGTTTCCAATGATCCAGCATCTCAGCCCCAGAAGGCAAAAGCCAGGTAAGTACACAGCAGACGAGAACTGGTCCATATTGACAGCCTTTGGTGCATCTTTCAACATGTGTGTCTTTCTAAGGGTCATTTATAGGTGGTCTGCAGTAGGTCTAGACCCACTTTGCTGGAGCAGCCAAGGTGCTGCATACGTAAAGGCTCACATATTGTCCATGTGTCCATTCTGCTGGTCTGAGACGTATCATGCTTTGCCATTGGATGGGTCATGCATGCAACAATCGACTAGGGCACAATGTAGCTATGGACGCACTCGTTCATGCGCTCATCCACTGTGGTGCCAGTGTTCAGCTGGACTGCTGTAGGTCTGGCAGAGGCAAAAAGAGGAAGGCAGAAGGCATGCAGACACCCAGGGACCCAGCTGATGGCAAGAAGGATATGGGGCACCCCTCCCCAGCCTCTCAAGAGAAAGAATCCCCAGCCTATCAGGAGAGACCCTCCCCAGCGTCTCAGGAAAAATCCAAGCGCAAGTACGTGAAGAGCGGCAAGTTTGTGGGAAAGTACGGGAACTACCAGAAGCAGAGGGAATCCAAACTGCAACAGCAGGGGCAGGCTGACAGCTCAAAGAAGAAGAGGCAGAATGCAGGTCAGCTCGCCTTCAGTGTTTTCTGCGATGAGCACATGCAGCGCTGTCTCTGCTTCTCTTCATCTGAAGCGCAATCTGGCATAGCAAACCTTATCATCATGGTAGTTTCTGTTTTCCATCTACCTCCGCCAAGTTGCATGGTGTCTGTTTCCTTTCCCTGCCTAGCTCAACATAATCAGAAAGTGTCAAAATCATCACTATCAGCATGAAACAGGAAAGGGCCAATTATATAAGATTATCACCAAGTCATTGTCGTTATCGTTGTCATCATTATCACTGTCATTGTCTTTATTATCAATTTAGGTGTGACTCCTCTGCAGGGCAAGCAGCTGCTGATGTTGATAATCCTCTCCTTCCCTCTTCTTCTCCCCAGCTGGCAAAAGCCCCAGCATCCCCCTTTGCTGATGAGAGCTCCCAAGATGGCGCCCCACAGCGCAGGAGGGGTCGTCCTGCTGGCGTTATTAAGGAGCCCAAGGCAGAAGCCAAGTCGGCAGCTGGAGGTGCAGTTCAGACCAACACTGACGCAGAAGGCAAGTCAGGTGGCAAGCCCAAAGGAAGAGGCAGAAAGCCAAAACAGCTAGGTCGTAGAAGCAAATCTGAGGCAGCACCTAGCAAGGAAGCCGCTGTTGAAGCCGAGGATGAAGCTGGCAATGAAGCTTATGGAGAAGCTGATGAGGAGGCTGCTGCAGCAGCCAGGTTGGACATGGCCAGGAAGGCATCCACAGGGGATGGGAGCAGATTAGAAAGACCGCATGCAGATTCCAATGACGGCACACTTGACAGCGCCGCTGCGTCAGGCATGGAAGTGCAACAGCACGACAACGCAGACACTGGTGATCATCTTCAGCAGCAGCTGCCAGAAGAGGAGGAAGAGTTTGCAGGGGTGGTGAGGGGCGAGGGTAGTGTTGAGGGGGAGCTGCTGTCCAACGGGGTTAGGCTTTTCAACCCTGTGGCGCCTATGACAAAACCCCCGCACAGACTCAGCAGAGTCACAGGTGGGCCATGCAATTGCTTTTGCGTGCATGAAAGCAGGATAAGTAGGAATACAAGACCTGGATTCATGGGGAGCAGTTCATACATTGCAGACCCTACCTAATACTTTATAGCCCATCAGACCATGTTAGCCCCATGCATCAGTGTCTTTCAGGCCCAATCTGGTCTTTGTGTTGATGACGGTAACATTTCAATGACAGAGCGGACCTGGGTTTGCAGGATTTGCAGCTTGTCTGGTCTGTCCTGCAGCTTGTAAGTACAGCCAAAGCAAACAAGCTGTTTTGTACCATCCCTTGAGATTGCCATTGCCAACAAACTGTATGCTTGCTATAGGTAGGGACACTTTGGGGACAGCAGGGGTGAAGGAGGGCAGCCGCAACAATGGGGAGAATGAGCCCCCCCTGCACAGGGATGACTCAACCTTTGGGGAGTACATGGCAGGCCTTGACGGCAGGTCCAGCAGCGGCGCCGCCATCCGCCGCCTCAACAGCTCAGGTACTCGCTGACTATATCTCTAACCCCTAAATCCTAAATATGGCCATCTGCTGCCTCAACCGCTCAGGAGTACAAGCTGAGATGTATGCTTTCATGCTTGTAGTTGTTGTAGGGTTGTTGTAGGGTTAGTCTGAGATCTGGCTTGGGCTTCAGCAGGTCTGGAACAGTGTGGCTCTTTTTTTTTGGACACTGAATTGTTTTGATTGTTTTCAAGGCCAAATAAAGTGTGAGGCAAAGTTTTCTTTGATTTGTAAGCACCTTGATCTCTATCAAACGAACTCTATATGAATGAATCTAAAATGTAAGTTTATCGGTGTCAAGCTGTCACAGCTTCGGTTCCATGCATTATCAGGTCCAGGTTACAATCTAGGGTTCCAATCTGAGGGTTTGATTTGTCTTGCACAGAGCTGGCGGCGTCAAGCGCCTTGAAAGCTCAGGGAAAGTCAGCTCCTGTGACACTGTTCTGCATGCTTGGTCGAGTCTAGCAAATTTTGAGGTACCTTTCTAGGGCTTGCAGCATGTTTCAGCAGAAGGCCAGGGTATGGTGCCTCAATAACTCAGGTCTGGCTCATGTTGTAAGGACCCCTTCAGGGCGTACAACAGGCTCCAGGCACTGTTTGGGCTTGGTTATTGCAGCACAGTGGCAACAACCAGGTTCCTCAGTATCTCAGGCATTTGCCACAGATGACACCCTGGCCCAATTCAATCTATGAAATCAGTTGATACCCTCACCCAATCTGAGCAAATGTCAACCCTTAGGGGCCGCTGAGCCCCTTCGCCCACGATACTGCACCCGACAACCCTAATCTCTGACCCCTTGCCCAAACTGACTGGCAGCGAAAAGCTTTAGGCTTGCCCTGGATTAGTTTGTAGGCAGATGCCCTTGATCCCCTAGCAATGACACTCGGTCATTGATTCCTGACACACCCTTTTCCTTGAGGGACAGGATGTACAGGCCTGAGCAGCCTCCTGTTTGGGGGGTCCCAGTCTGCCATTATGCGTATTGCTAGTAAGGTAAAGGAAAGGCCGTTGCGATCTTTTTCCGTCTTTCCAATGTAGTTGCACACTTCTGCAGCAATGTGCTGTGTCTATCAGGTCACCACTGACAATTTTGATACGGTCTGTCATCACAATGGAAGCCTGAAGGATTTGACTCAAAGCTGACAGTACTGATACTGTCTGTCATTGAATTGGAGAATCTGGAAAACATAGATTGCCTCTGACAATACTGACACTGTCTGTTATTTCAGAGGATAGTCTGAAGGATCTAGAGTAAGACTGACAGTACTGTCTATTTCTTTTTCTAAACGTGTTAACAGAATCTAAAATCTGGACTGATAACTCTGAAAAAAATCTGGACTGATAACTGTGAAAAAATCCACAACAAGAAATGTGAAAGGTCTTTGTCAACCTGGACAGTACTGATACAGTCTGTGTCACGATGAAATCTGGAACTCTGGAGAATCTGGTGCAACTTGCGCCACATTGTACACTGGACTGGAGATCTATAATAAGCACAATCTTCCAAAATTATGGAAGCTGCATGCAGGCAACAGCGGCAGGTTGCTGGAGATGCTGCATGGAAGTGACGGCTTGGGCAAGCTGGTTTCGGAGCTGCAGCAGAAGGAAGAGGAAGAGGTGGCACGTCAGCTGGCCATCAGAGAAGGAGAGGCACAGGAGCAGCAGCAGCAGCAACCTGGGGACCGTTGCAAACGAGGTCGAGCCCACCGGGACGGCTCTGATCCCAGAACTATTGAAGACAAGTCAGTCACGCATTGTCACCTGGAATTTTGTCCACTATAACACATAATATATGACGGCTTTTGTCTTCCATTTAACATCATTTATGGCAGCTGTTGGCTTCCATGACACATACTTACCTCCTGTGGTTGATGACTGCAGTCAACTGCTACTAGGGCGATAATGCATCATTGTCTGCTGTAAATGCTGGGCTAAAACGCACATTGTTGGTTCACAATGGTGCCAACAATTTTGCTGTCGCAGACGTACATGTTGACCAAGTCTTGTTACCCCAAGAGAAGTGTGCTGCAGGAAACAGGGGGAAGTGGAAGCAGCTCTGAAGAAAGCACTGCACATTGCTCTGGCCATATCAGCGTGATTGCTGATGGCACTGCTCGAATGTCTCAGTGCCGTGTATTTACTGCAGGGAGAGGATGCAGCCCAAAAGGGGGTCGGCACAGAAAGCAGGGGTGGGTGGGACCAGCACACAGAACAACAGAGCCATTTGACCTAAAGGGGGGCCCGCTGCGCATCAACCTAGATACCCAAAGCATGGTGCAGAGGTGACTGATGCCTGTTGTTGCAGGCAGAGAATTCAGCCCAAGAGGGGGTTGATGCAGGAAGCAGGGGGGGTGAGTGGGACCAGCACAGAGGGCAGCAGGGCCAGTCGACCCAAGAGGGTTGTGCAGCGCTTTGACTATAACGTGCTGAATGGCACCTCAGGCAACCTGGGTGCAATGCTGCAAGCAGGTGACCAGCTGGTTGATTGCTGACACGTATTGCTCTTGCGCCCCATTTGACCGCATTGTGGGGGGCGGCGAAGGGGAATTGGGGGGTTAAAATTGTTTAGGGTAGGGTAGGGTAGGGTAGGTAAACCTTGGGCAAAGTTTGCCTTTTTGGTGTGTGGAAAATTGCATGTGGCTGTGCAAACAGCTACACCTGCAAGCCCAAATTCACAGTCTGCATGTCACCATCATGCTGTGACTGTTTCATGCACAACAGGATGCACTTAGCCTGCAGCACTTTTGCAACTATTTGCACAATCATCTGCTGCTGGCAGTGATGCCTGATGTGGACTGTGCAGAGAAAGACTGGGAAGCTGAGCTCAAGAAGGCATCTAAAGCCAAAGCTGGCAAGAGGAGGCAGACAAAACTGGATAAGGACGGCAACCGGCCGGACATCTCTGTTTATGCCAAGGCCTACAACAAAGTCAAGGCTCAATTCACGCGCATGAGGTGTGTCATCTTAGCACCCAGTATAGCTCCTTCTGTGTTGACAATTTTGTATGACAATACGACGTCATTACTGTTGCTGTTACTTTCGCTGCTACAGTGTTACTACTACTGTTATTGATGTTGTTATCATTATGATCATTATTGCCACCATTGTTATTATGGTTAGCACTACCATTGTTATTGGTATTGCTAGCGTTACTATTGTGTATGACTGCTGTCTTTATATTCCCATTGAGGAACATGTTTGACTTCCGGCAATGCACAGATTCATTGAGGGCTTTAGTAGACACACATCTCAGTTCTACAAAAGGGCAACATACATGAGGGTTGTCAGACGAGATGCAATTGAATTCAAGCTGGAAGTAGGCCTCAGCATAACAGCAATGCGCTACTATATGGTGTTAGTCACTGGCATAACATGAAAAAGGTCTCGACATCGCATGTCAGTGTGGGGCACGCAGAGTCAATTTTGGTATGTCTTTGTCTCACGTGCAACACATGAGCAAATTCAGGATGATTGAGGTCACACAGGAGTTGTGCTGCAACTGCCTACAAGCGGAAGTGTGAGACACGAAGAGTGCATGCAAGGCGCTCTGAACAAATCTGTCTGGAGGGAGCTGACTTGCGTCGCACGCACCTGACGCCTGTTGGCTAAGCCCGCGCTTTGGTTAATACTACTGTTATGCAGGATGGAGGAGACGTTACTGGGGGTGTATGGGGCTGATGGCTGGGGGGGAGCAGCCAAGGAGAGAATCAAGCTGCAGTCTGAACTGGATCGTGCCAGAGATCAGGTTCTGCTCTCATCACCCCCTGTGCTCTTATCCTGTTGTGCTCTCCATTCTGTTCTGTGCTCCTCTTCAGGGCTGCTGCAATCTCTGTTCTTGTGTTTGTCATGTGCCTGGTTGTACTTGCCTCTTCATCTGCTTGCTCTCTTGGGGTTTCAGCCACAGTTGTGATGATTAGTATGTCTTCTTCTTTGTATGCTGTTGACCCCTTGCTGGTCAAGTTGGCTTTTGTGCAGTTGTTGTTTCAGATTGCGCATTGCTCTCTCCACCCTGGACCTCATTCCTGAAGCATCCCCCCCGCCACCCCTGCCTGGCCTTGCCTGCCTGCAAGTATCCCCACCAGATACGTGATGATGGTCCACGTGGCCACAGTTCATGAACCCATCACCGAGACTGCGTTGAGCTCTTTCAAATTGTCCAACACTGCAGCCCGGTAAAAATGTGTAAATGCAAAATTGTCATCATGCAGGTCATGAAGTGCAAAGCCATCATCAGGGATTGCGTCAAGTTCTGTGAGGATGCAGAAGGTGACAAGGCCATCCCCAGCGAGCACTACGACTCAGATGGGGAGCTGCCTGAGCAGTTCATCTTTTGCGCTAAATGCTTGAAAGGGGAATCTGGAGAGGTCAGTCTGTACACTCTGCGTGTTGTCTTGCCAGTGGGTCATGCACTCGACTTTGGCCAGCCTCAAGTCAACAAATGCTTGTGTTTTGGCAACGCCTTGCTTCTGGAGTATGCGCTGGTATGAGCAACTCTGCATGCATGTAACAGAGCACTGACACCACCATGTATGTAATCAAGGAAGATGTCAGGTTGGTCTTGTTGCCTACCCAACAGCCATGCTTACTGTTCACCTTTTGGAGAACCCTCATCAAGTTCAGAGGTCCTGCCTCAGGAGTGCATCACAGTGTGCAATGCAAAACACACAACATGGCACTCAGTGCAAAGGTTCACGCTGCTCTCGGTCCAGATGCAAAGAAACCTGCCTCAGGTAACATGCTGCCACCAAGCACAAATCTATGGCATGCTGTGCTATTGACTGCACATTGTGATTAATGCAGGACAATGACATCGTGCTGTGTGATGGTGACTGTAATCGAGGGTACCATGAACAGTGCTTGCAGCCGCGCATACATGCTGCTGACCTGCCTGAAGAAGAAGGTTGGCTATGTCCAGCATGCGATGCCAAGGTCTGGAAACCCCCCTTCACCTTTATCCCATCCCACCTCCTCTCCCTGGCCATCTCCTCACCCCTATTCTGTACAACTCACTCCTGACCCAGAGTCAGGCTAGACTCAAATTCCATTCAGCAGCTGCTACAGACTGCTGTTTGGGACTTCCTTCTGGCATAACTTGACTTGTTGCAAGATGAAATGTACATCAAGCATTAAATGCATTGACATTTGCTGTATGGTGGGCATTTGTGATGTATTCGCTGATGGTCTATGCAACATCTGCCTCAACAACAAAGCACAGCCCAAAAGAAGAAGCACCGCTGCTTGTGTTCTGTCTGCACATGTACAGCCTTGTTTTGGGTTTTTTGCTAAACTGTAAGGAACAGGCTTTGTACAGCACCAAATGATGTGCTGTTTGCTGTCTGTAGGCAGACATCATACTGGCTATCAATGAGGAATTTGGCAGCAACTATGATCAAGAGGCTCCTTGGCACTCCGTCTTTGCTGAAGACCCCACCCAGG
>JAABUP010001442.1_pt1 | contig 49893 bp, 57 predicted proteins | sample 5559201 | NCBI WGS metagenome assembly JAABUP01 (sample SAMN10711887, study PRJNA513373) | rock metagenome | isolation source: Antarctica rocks | place: Antarctica | reverse complement strand
GCCTCCCTCTCGCCGTTGTCGATCCCGCACAACCTCCTGCGAAACTTCCACCACCCACTCGCGCACGCTCGACGCGAGGCCGTCGGGGACGTATTTCTGCCCGCCACGGCGGTGCGGGGAGAACGCTTCGGGCAGCGGGTCTTGGTCCGTTTGCGATTGGCGCTGGTCGGCGACGGTAGGTGGAGGGGGCCGGAGGAAGATGGAGTGCGAGGGGAAGGGTGTGGACGGGGATGGCTGGGAGGGGGTGGGGAAGAGGAAGCGTGGGGCTGGGCGGGTTGACATTGTCGAGGTAACGGGTGGGAGAGCGTGGGTTGGCGAAGGTGGTGCTGGGCTTGTCCGGCCTTCCTGGTTGTTGTTGTTGTTGTTGTTGTTGCTGTTGTCGTCGTGTTCGTCATCATCGGAGATGTAGATGGCGTCTCTTCGCCTCGTTACGGATCGTCGTGGCCGGTCCGGGGCCGGCTCGATCGAGAAGAGGCGGCGGCGTTTGCGACGTCTGGTGTCGAATGTCGAATCGTCGTGGCGCATCAGCATCTCCTCGTCCTCGACTTCCCGGTCGTTGTGCAGCCATGTATCCGGCTCATTCTCGGAGCTAGACTCTATCTCTTCCCCTCTCCGGAGCTTCACTGGAGGCCTGGTGCGCGAAACAAGCGGCGAAGTCGACGACGACGACGACGACAGCGGGACCGGCCCTTCATGTTTGCTGTTGGCAGACGATAGGGAGAATCTCGGCGTGGGTGCGAACTGTTGCCAGGAGGCGGAGGTCGTAGCTCGCTGTACCTTTCGTAGTGATGACGGTGGTTTCGGCTCCTGGTGAGCTTTGGGTTTGGAGATAAAGCGGTGGGGAGAGGGCGTCTGGACGCATCTGGACATCAGCATTCAGATTGGGACGGGCAAGGGATTAGAGATATTTACGAACCGCCGGTGGGGGTGCCATCACCTCACTACGCTTTCAAGCTACTACATGTTGACTGTGATTTTCAGAGTATTTAGGAACTGGGAGTGCGACTTGCACCGCTCTCACCGCCTTCGCTAGTGTGAGTACTGCCGGCAGAATACCCCGAGTCATCTCTTCGTGGTCTCAACTTCATGACATGAGTTCAGGCGTAGACTCAGGGGTTTTGGGGACGACAATGGTCATGAGAGCGCTGCGCCTTGTTGAATACCGTGCCATATGGGTACATTCGAGCTCAGGGTCTGCTTTGTGCTTCACTAATTTTTCACATACGCCGGCTAAATATCACAGGGTATACTAAACACAAGCAAGCTCGGTCTCACAAGACTGTCAAAGACAATTGCCAAATCATACACCCCGGAACTAATGCAGGATATCCACGTCAGTTTCCAAACATCTTACAATGAACAATTTCGGAGTATTTAGAGGACTCACCATCCTAACAACCAGAAACCATATCGCCCCAAAAAACCTAAACGCCGACAAACCGGCTACACTCCATAACACGACCGCCATATATATGGTAGCTCGCTGCGTATCCGCATTCTTCAGATCTATTCTCTCCAAGCCCGCCGTACTCAGTACCACTGCTGCGAGCGCGAAGTTACAGAACATCCAGACCAATACGACTGCGCTCCTGAACCCCTTGTAATAATCTTCCTGGTGCTCCACTTCGGAGACTACCTTTACCTCTTTAGGGGCTTTCGTGGCAATCCTGCGCATCTCGGTATCGTATTGAGCGTTGAGGTCGCCATCGTCTTGGGGGATGTTGACTTCAACCTTACCGCCTGGCTTAAGATGTGCTGATGGTAGCTTCTCGGCTTTGTCGTCGCCTTTGGTGCCCCACGTAATATCATGGGTGTTGCAGAAAGCGTAAACGTTAAGAATGTTGATGTATGTCGGCGTGAGCAGGAGGTATTGAATGAACTAGTATGGCATGGTCAGAAGGGCAACACTGCAGGATGCGAGAGGACGTACCGAGGTGAACATGTGCCATGGATCGAAGAAGAGGAACGATATAACAAACCAGAGGACGTAAGTGGAGAGAAGAGACACGATCAAGGTGAAGAAAATCGAATTCTTGAAGAGATCTGCCACATTGAAAGAGTGATCTCGAACCTCGGTCTGGATGGACTTCACGGTGATGAAGACCGACGCAAACATGAGGTATACCATAATACCGCACCAAAAATACACCATTGTCATGTAAAACTTATTTGATCCTTGCGGTCGATTACCCATGGCCAAGACGAAACATGTGAGCAGCGTAGCGAGATAAAGCCATTCGAACACCACTCCCAAGATCTGGCCTGTGGTACCGAGAAGATCAGGACCGCCAAGAGAGGTCGTCAGTATACGGAAGACAAGGAAAAAGTTGCCCTACAACAGTCTGCGTCAGCCATATCCCCCTTAAATGTGGACATACATAACTTACAATTGCAAACCAAGCGAAAAGCATGTTGATTGTTTGGTACGTGAACTCCACCAAGAACATTAGCTTTCTTGTAAAGCTGTGATCACTCCGATAAATCTGATAGAAATGCGCCAAGGCGTATACCGCAGCAAAGAAGCTCCCGTTCAGCCATCTTCTGCGTTGCATGATGAATTCAGACATCCTATCAGGTACATCTGTTTCACCGGTGGCCGACTTGACATATTGTAAAATCCAGCGGCAGTTGCGCTTTGCGACGAGCTCAAAACAGAGTATACGATCTTCGGCCAGGTACATATTGGCGGTGAATACACCTGCGTTCGCTCCGTGCATCTTCTCACCGGCAAAATACTTCTCGAGAGGGCCTTGACCGCTCTTGTCGTTCTGCAGAGCGATGTAGCGATACGCGGAAAAGGCACCCGGGAGGACTGAGATGAAGCCAAATGCAGACTCTAAAGGTTTGTCGAGGATATTGCTCATTTTGTACTCGAAGTTTTGTGTTGCTACCAATGGGTTGAGAAGTTTCCTTCCAGCAGACAACATGACTTTGATCTCTCCACAAGCGCCTCCGCACATTGGTTCCAGGTCGAATGCTTTCCACAGATGGTAGATTGAGTCTTTTCCTGGCTTCGTTCCAGCATCGACCAGGACACATATGTTCGGGTCCAATACGCGACCAAATGCTTGGAAGAACCATCGATGTGAGTTTATTTTCTTCTGGTTTTTCTCTTTTAGGCAGAACAGCATCTGCACCGGCGTAGCTCCTCGAGGCTTGAGCTGTACTACCTTGCCCTTTAGCTCCAGGCCTACCTGCGTTGTGTATTCGTAGATGTGTGCAGTTACATCCTTGCCGTTGACCTGCTGTTTTGCGATACCGTCTTGATAGACACCCAAGCCAGCTAAAACAGCCCTGGTCCGGTGATTTATCTTGGCGCGTCCGTCGCTTACAACACAAACAACAATCTTCTTCCACGCTTCCTTGCCCCATGTCTTGCTGTTCGTCCTTGAGCACATATGCTCAATGTTCTTGAATACACCTATCATGGTCCGAGCGAATAAGAAGTCGTCTTCGTTATACATGGTGACTACGATGAACAGCTCAGTATGCCTCGGCTTAGCAAATAGCCGTTGTCGCAGTGTAAAGCGCTCCTCGTAAAACTCTGATGGATCACAGGTCGCCGCAGAATATCTCATGTGAGTGAATTCGTCTCGTTCCGGAGGCTGGGCATGAGGGACCTGGTTGAGAAGCTTCGGTGGTATCGGGCAATCCAGAACCAAATTGCCATTGAAGAGTTGGACTTCTTTGACAGTCTTCCATCTCCTTATTGGGGCAGGGCTGGGGGTTGACTTTGCAGGTGGTCCGTCGTCATGATCACCGTATTCTGGCTGCAGCTGAGGATTTGGGCCGTAAGGATCATCAGAGTGAAGGATGGGGTCAAGGTCGTTGTCATCGTAGTAGCGTTGTTCTTGACTAGGGTATTGAGTCAAAAAGTGCTCATCCGGCGGGGATGGTTGATATGGCTGGGTGAAGTAGGCATCATGATGGTCTTCAGGTGAGATCGCGTAGTCATGACTGGCGTAATTGTAGTCGTGCTGGGAGACCGGGTGATGGGTCTCGTAATCTTCATTATGACCGTAGGAGCTATTGATATTCTCTACGGAGTACTATAATGGATAGAGGATGTCAGCAGTTCGATACCCTGTGATGGATATTCCCAGAAGCGCAACTTGATGAGTTTATGCCATCCTCCGCATTTCATGTACGCACCGTTGGTTGAGCTGCCAGTCGATCACCCGCCGCGTTTGGGCCCATAGGTATACGCAACGGTGGTTGCTGCGGTCTGTATGGACCATCCTCCAGCTGGTACCCACGAAGTGGCTGACCGGGTGAAGGCGATCGGCCTGCTGGCCGATGGGGATCCATTATTGGCGACTGATAGTCGTCTTCTTGGTTGTGACTAGAATAATCTAGATTTGAAGGCAAAATGTCAGAACAGAAGTACCTCAAAGAGTTCCATTAAGCGGTCGTAGAGCGGTGCTGCCAGCGTTGAAGAACAGTCGAACGGCGTTCCAAGTTGTGAACGCCTGCTTGTAGGTACAGAGCAGATGCACTTCGCTATAGTGATACGCCAGGAGCTAAAGCAGTAGCGATGGCTCCGATAGGTGAAGCTTGCGCCAGGTTGTCTGGCAACACAAGCGTAGTGGTGTCTGTGGTGAATTCGAAGACTTCAAGAACACGTATCGGGGAGTGGAAGATTCTGACACGTACCCAGACGATTGTACGACATGGTTGGCGGCTTCTGTCCCAGAAGCGTGGGGAGGGGCGTGAATCTGCAGGGGACCGATATCTCGAGGAATGTATGTTATCTCCAGGCTTAAGTGGTATTCAGTCGAGATGCACCTCAGGTCCGGTCTGAAGCGTTTCAGATTGAGTGCTGCACACGAGGCTTCGTCGGAGATATATGGTCCGTTGCCGCTGCTGCGAATGCAATCGACTTGTCAAGACCGGGCGAGCCCTGAAGCCGATTTTATGTGATAGGCTTGATAGCTGACTGCAATCTATTCTCAAATCCGTGCCTTCGTCTCAGCTGCAGCAAGAGTTCTGCGCAGCTGAACCAAAAACGTAAACAAGCATCGTACCACCACGACTATGCCTATATGAGGCAAGATTGGCGATCTTCAGCCTCAACTGACGCGCAATGCACAGACTACAAGTTGTCGTGTTCGCATCAAAGGCTTTATTATTATTCAGTCATCAGTGAGACCTCACTCAATACAAATGCAACTAAAAATGTATCTGAGATCAGACTTCACAATGCTTTGATGTCAGACTTTATGAGTCAATAATAATTACAATGACGGCCGAGAAGTTGATCATCAAATTACTATTTAGATACCCAGGTTTTGCTTCCGTTAGGATGTTATTTTGTTTGTTGAGACATCGAATCTCTTTCACAGATGCTGTCACTCAGTTTAACCCCAAGTATTGAACTGGCAGATGGTGGATGTGTAATGTGCCCTCCTGAACGTGCCTGCGGCCCACTTCCCGTTGGCCGCAGGACAAGCAGCGAGGGCGTCATCGGACGTACATCGGAAGCTCAATGTCTGGCCCCGTCCAATAGCAGGAGTCTTCAGAGTGCGCTTGTGAGGTTCCATTCCCGTCGATAACTTCTGCACATGCACGCTGGTGATCTGACACCCTCTCTTGGCCTGCAGCCTTGTACACTACCTGGATTGGCACTTCCAAATTGAAGGCCGCATAGCCTGGCCCTCGAACCACAACGCGTGTTGACAAGCTGTATTTTCGAGATACTAGAGGATGAGAGAACGTCGGTGCCAGGAGACCCTCTTCATGATAATTGACGATGACACTGGCTTCCGTTACCCAATCAAGATGGGTCTTTGGACCTAGAACAAGTATAAATCAGCTGACGTAGGCATAAAAGGATATCTGAACTTTACCTGAGCTGGAAGGCTCCCCGCTGGCGCATCGCCAAGGGGAAAATTTGAATGTGTGGTGTTGCTCTCGACCGCAAGCCTTCAATGTTCGTGTGAGGAATGGAGATACGGTTGCTTGGTGCAGCGTAGGCGCAGTGTGCTGCGCCACCACGGAGATGAAGGTAGCGGCCTTCAGCCTTGATGCCATCTGCCCTTGAGCGATCACAGGTGGCTCCATTTCTTGGTTTCGAATTTGTCGATAGCTTAATTTGAGTCTCACCGCAGATGATGCTCCCCCTCTGCTCCGAACGAACTCAAAAGGCCGCGGCTCGGTGGCTTGAATGGACAGGTCTCCGACATGCCGAAGTGCAAAGAAACCTCGAAGTCTCTTCATGTTCAACGCGGAATACTCTCCAGGAAAGTCTTCAATCCAGAGCGGAGGTCTAGGCTCAAGAGTTGGGAAGATATCGATCGAGCGAGCACTTTCCGCGACAGCGACGCCGGCGCCATTCATTTCTGCTCTTACTCGATACGAGACAACACAATCCCCCCTGCAGCAAGAATTCTCCGTGGGCTGAGCGACAGCACAAAGAGATGACGGCAGAGGCTGAGAGGCGTCCACTACCTGGTGGTTGCGAAGCTCTTCTGCGAGAGGAAAAAAGAGCGGAATGTCAAAATGAAAATGAGTACTCAGAGCGCGCCCAAAATCTAACGCGCCGTAGGTAGTGAAGGTCTCCGATGGCTTCACATCGGTCAATTCGAGAAGCTTGCGAAGAAGGAGAATTTAGCTTCGCATGCCCTAATTTAAGGTCAATCGGATGAGTACCTTTTGCCGCGCTGATAAGGTATATGGGTCTGTCGAAGGCCAGTCTTCATGTCTTATGACTACTGAAATGAAACCTTGGACGAGAAAGATCAACATTGAACATTGGGGTAACTGATCGGGCACACACCTTCCAGCACGATCTTGACCGAGTCAAATACATAACTGCTGCACTCGGCCAAAACAATGTATCCCTCAATTCCTTCCGCGCTAAGAAATACTGGTCTATCAGGGCTGCCAGTAACCCGACCTTGATTTGATGCATACTCATTGCTGAAATAGATCTTGATGGACGGACTCATGTTTGTTGACCATGATCTGAAGCTGATAATTAATCACTTCAGAGGCGTTAAAAGAATGCAGGCCTTAAAAACGTAGAAACATTATCTTTATAGGTCAACATTACTTGCCATCGCCTGTGGGGCGGTCATATGAAGCGCTATACCATGTGCTTTGTCTGATCGGTGTGGCTGGGATATAATAGGGAACTATCGCAAGCCCTTCCAAATGAAGAAAGACATGCTGTCCCAGTATCCCGCAGCCCAGGTTTTCGGGCTTTCTGTGTGAACATCACCGCATATACAATCAAACGCTGCGGGGTGACCTGTGCTACGAGAAAAAGATTATATTTCTTGACTGGTGTCACCGGATTAGAAGGCAACGCGGCAGTGCCGCGGTCCGTAATTCAGTAGACAACTCGCTAAGCTCAGTGGGCAAATCCAAGCTACACTGAACTGTTAGTACTAACATGGTTTACTGAACACATAAGATACAAATGCAAAATCTTAATCTCAGTCTCTATTATAATAATGACAGTCAGTCATCTTAATTTCTAACTGAAATAAGTCTCATATGTTGTAAAATTGATAGAATGTTAATTTAATGTCAGTTTTCTGACTCTGACAGTATTTATGTTATTTAATACTAATAAAAGTACTTCAGTTCATAGTAATGTTAATATTAACATTAATACTAAGCTGAGTTCTCTCTGTACTCTGTTTTTCTTGAATTTATTTAATAGCAGAATACTATTTTTAGTACTAAGAGAATTTACATACATTTTATGTATACTATACAGAATATCACTGAGCTTCTGACTTTATTCACTGACCTATAAGCTCACAGTGCTGTCTTTACTAATCACTCAGCTTGAAACACACTTTAGATCACTTCAGATAAAAAAGTAAGACAGGTAATGATTGACCTTAAGGTGACTGTGAAAGATTTACCTATTTTTGAGTTGCTTTTTATTCAGTGTCTGCTAATCTCAATGTCTGCAACTGAAGATGCACACAGAAAAATCTGCTCGGGCAGAAAACTCAAATTTTGCATTTAAGGTTGCTGTGATGCCCAGCCCGAATGATGTAACTGTCGGCTTAAGGGGCAACAGCGCCTTGGCGGCCTGTCATGCTTTGTTGTGTAAAGGTGCCGACAAGACGTTCTTATAAATGAGTATTCTCAGCGCTGTATTCTTGTATCGAAATTTAGAACATCACTCAAAAATTAGTGATGACCATGCAGAAGCACGATTACAGCTTCGACAACGCCCGCGGTTGGAGACGGTACCGAATACTCCGGCCTGGCAGAGGCATATACTTCGATATCAAAAGGCGTCTGCCCTACTACTGGAGTGACATCAGAGACGCCCTCACATACCGGACATTCGCCAGCACTGTACGGATGTACTTTGTGAAGTGAGTGAAACCTTTTTCCTGAAGGCGGAGATTTCAAACCCACTCAACCATCTTGCAGTGTCTTGCCAGCGTTGGCATATATTCTTGACATGTATCGCCGTACGGGCCAGTTCTATGGCGTCAATGAAGCGCTCTTCTCCTCCGCTCTTGCTGCAATGGTCTTCAGTCTCCTGAGCGCACAGCCTTTGACTATTGTTGGCATCACTGGTCTGATCTCTCTGTTCAATTATACCGTCTATGATATCATTGAGATCTACGACGTTACACTGTATCCCCGATTTATGGTCTGGACTGCTATCTGGGCAGCCATCTTCCACTGGCTTGTGGCACTTTGGAACCTCTGTGACTATATGCGCTATGTCACCGACTTCTCGAGCGAGTCATTTGGGATGTATGTTGGAATTATCTATATCAGTAAGTCTTCCTGTTTGGGCTGTCTGGATGCCAAGCCCGTTTTGAAAGGGCAGATCACTTACATTATGCTCAGTCAAGGGCGTGGAAGAGCTGGTCTCGGAGTTCACCGCGAGGGACCCCGTTGACGGCTTCATGAGCTGCTTGATCGCCATCTTATACTTCGGCACCATCTATGCTCTTGAAGGCATTGGCCAAAGCATTCTTTTCAGACCATGGTTTCGTGAGATCCTCGCAGACTATGCTTATCCGGTATGTTTTCCCACTCTGTCCACAACCGGGCTATGCCAGCTGCTCACTGTAGGGACGCAGATCGGGACCATCTTTTGGGTTGGCTTCTCGCATATCCCCGGCCCTCTGAAGAGCACAAACATCAGCGTTCTTCCCATCACCCGCGCTTTCTACCCCACTCAACCCAGGGGGTGGCTCGTTGACTTCTGGACGCTTGACGTCAAGTGGATTTTTGTGGCGCTACCCTTTGGTTTTCTTTTGATGCTGCTCTTCTACTATGATCACGTACGGATCAAAATCCAGCGAAGGTTCCATTGTGACTACTGACTTGTCCGCGCAGAACGTCAGCAGTCTCACTGCTCAAGCAAAGCAATTTCCGCTCAAGAAACCCGGTGGTTTTCATTGGGACTTCTTTCTCCTCGGTTGCACGAGTTTCGTCGCCGGAATTATAGGCATACCTTTGCCCAACGGGCTTGTTCCGCAGGTACGACTCCTTTTTAAGACCACAGGTTTTCTGTGATTAGGCACCAACTGAGTGCTCCACATAGGCGCCTGTCCACACCGACTCCCTGACCGTTTACAAGACGAGTCTGAAGACTATCAAGACGGAGGAAGGAGACCACAAAAAGCCGGTCGTCACTGCCGAAGCCGTAGTCGAGCAGCGCGTTTCTCACTTTCTTATGGGGTTGGCCATAATAGGAACAATGACGGGCCCATTGCTGGTCGTCTTACACACTATGCCAAGAGCTGTCTTTGCTGGCGTGTTTTTCGTCGTTGGAGTAAGCCTGTGCAGATTGATTCGCTTGTTATTGCGTCCACATCTTGCTGAAAGACTAGGGCTAACCAGTGTTTGTTGCAGTGGGGCTCGATCGAGTCCAATGGGATAACTCGCAAGCTGTTGTACCTCCTCCGCGAACCCAGATTCGTGCAGCCTTCCGAACCTCTTCTCCAGGTCCGTAAATCGAAGATTGTGTTCTACCTCTTCTGGCAACTTTTAGGCGTCGTGTGCACTGTGGCTATCTCGCAAACCATTGCGGCTATTGGTACGTAACAATGTTACCATCCATTCCGGTGCGCGCCGTCGTACACACGCTTGGACTAAGCCCTTCTCTGCGCATAGGCTTTCCGGTCCTGATCTGCGCCCTGATCCCCCTCCGGTGGAACCTCCTGCCACGCTTGTTCTCGGTCAGAGAACTGAGGATTATGGACTCGCTAACAGCGGACAATGAGGTGGTTCTGGCGACCTTAGGGGGCAAGCCGCGGATGCCGGAGGCCAAAGGCGAGGAGGCTGAGAGTCCAGCCTCAGAGGATAAATATGATGACGCCGAGATGGGTCGGCCACGGGAGGCTCTAAGGCAGCGGGTTGGGAGCATCAATCGATAACGAGAATAGAAGGGTCTTATAACGATGCAAGGATAGTTGCGATATTTGAAAAAGTATACGAATGAAGACCACCGAAACAGTTTATTTTAGAATAAGTCTTTGAGGCTACAGACTTAAATTACTCTATAATGGTTAATTTTGCTCAGGAATCCGCGGGTGCCGTTCACGATAGTAATTTATCCATAAATCAAGCAACGAAAGACCACGGGAACGAGGTTCGCCATGCTAAGTTGCATGTTCAACCAGGCCAGATTTTGGATGTGCCTGCGTAAGAGACAGAGAATCAACTTGAGATTGAGGTTGAATGGTTTTGGATCTGCGACGGGCGATGATGGATAAATCATGTCTCCGCAATAGCAGTTCAAGGAGCAGTGCTCGTATCCCCGGGTTCGGGTGTTGGTCCTATTCTGGTCACTTCGCTAGCAGGGCTTCCAGCCTTGCAGCAGGTGGCTAGAGCGAGACTGTCGATGTTGGGTAATCGAGTAGACCTACCCATATGACCACTAACTCCGCAAGCGGCCCTTCTTCCTGTAGCGACAGCACCGCTCGCCACATAAGCAAATTTTCTCCAAGTTCTTCCAGTAGCCTGACGAGTAGTCCACGGTGATCTCGGTCCCGGCTTGAATTCCTTTGGACACAACCACGATGCGCTCCACTCCAAGCCAGACAAACTTTTGGAACTGACAGTTAGGTTTACAAGAATGATTGATGAATCTTGTATAATTGCCTGTGAACCAGTATATCAGGAGCCAAACCCAAGAGCTGGAGGCTCGGGAACTCACCCATTCGACCTTGATAGATCTGGTATGACTGGTGATTGTACCCGCCTACCATGACGTCTACACCCTCGATGCCCCGAGTGACGAGGCCCACGAACTCGCCTATCGCAACGCCCCTTTCGAAAGCCTGCTCAGTACTTGTCAGCAGTTACTGTCAAGCTGAGATATCAGACCTACACGGCGTGTGATCAATCCATTGTTTTTGCCATCGACACAGCGTATAATTTGTACCTGGGCAGGCTCCGCAGCATGACCATGAAAAATTGGGAAACAAGAGCATCGGTTCATCTTGGGATCCTTCGATTGGTAATGTCCGCATTCGGCACAGGCATACTCATTCTTGGTGGCCACTCTCCGCGGATCCTCTCCATCCCAGATATCGTCGACTTGACATTCCTGCAAGTGTTCGAAGCTGAAATCAGGATCCCATTGGACGTAGGTAGATGCTAGGGGGATAGGATCATGGTCAGCGCTCACAGCCCAGTCATGGGGATGACCATGGTACCGCCGGGGTGTTTCATTATTGACAGCAGCAAGTAGACGTCGCCATTCGGGGTGTAAGGTATCTGCAGCGACTTCGAGCGACCGCTTGAGCTTCGTAAGTCGCTGGGGTAAATCCGCTTCAAATCCAATCCGATACTTGCAGGTCCTATAGACACCTGCACCAGCGAATATCAAAGACACCCAACCACCTGCATCTTTGATCTCTTTGTACCCACGCCAGATTAGGCTAGCACTCTGCTTAGCCACGCCAAGGCACACAAGGGGTGAAGGGACTCACATCCTGTTCCGAAGTTCTTTCTCCGTCCAACCAAATGCTCCACAAGCCTCGGTCAAGCCAGCCATTCTGGTCTCTGTTGCGGATAAATGCTTCTTTTCTTCTGCAATGGCACGAATACGAGCTTCGAAGCAATCCACCCAGTGTGCTTGTACAATCGTCTCTAGCGCTCGAGTGGACCTGCTCAGCTTAGACACTTTGAGGCAGAAATTATTGAGTCTTTGGAATGCCTAGAGGTATGAGTGAGTCGAAGTGGTTGCCGGAAAGGCATGTGGAGTTCCAACCTCTTGGCCTAGCCTGCCATCCAAAGCCGTCGTTGTCATACCTTCCGCCTGTAACAACAGGTCAGACTCAAGCATACTTCGTTGATAGCAATTGAGAGGACCCAAAGGAGTGATGGCGCCTACATCCTCAGAGGATTCAAGCCAAGAGGGCGGAGAGGTTTTGATGCTCCCGTAGATGGTTTTCCAGATACCTGCAATGAGCTTGTCCGCTGAGCAAGGCTCTCTGCTGATGCCTCCCTTGTGGGGCTTCTTGCGTTGCGGCAGCTTCTTGCCATCGCTCTGTAGTTGCCTGGAAAACTCATCTTGACTTCTGGGTGAGCCTGGCGTAGACGCAATAGATCCAGACTCCCGTTCCACGTTAAGCTTGCTTGATGCCACGGGCCTTAACCCGCCTACAAGCTTTCGCCGCTTCGTAGGCGCATCAGGCTCATGGTGCCCGTCATCCGTCCCGGCGGCTAGAACGGATGGACTCGGCGTCATGAGGTCCTCCGCGATGCGTGATGTTTCAGAGACTTGGACATGTTGGTACATAGGTCGGTCGTCGCTCGGATCTTCGCGTGATTGCCAGAGAGCCCTCCGCAGTCGGTGCGCATCGATAGAACACTGATTCGTGTGTCAGCAAATATTGCGATTTATTCAATGTGATACCTGCGCTGATCATACCAAGAGAACCCTATCAGATGCCTCAAGGCCCGTAGCGCCTGGTACATAGAGATTACCCTCCAACCTGAATTCTGCGTTGCGGTCATTGAGGCACCGGGAGAGAACACGCTTCAGTTGCTCCTGAATGTCAGTCCGAATAGTCTTGAGAAGAACCTCTGCAGCGCCTTCCACGAAAGCATCGCGCTCAGCAGCGAGCATCATGAAAGTCTGAGTCCGCAATATTCCAGACGAATTGCCACTCTACACTCTTACAGGAGAGTCGATAGAACATCGTGTTCGCGGGTGTGAAGTCTCAAATGAAGTTCTACTACGTACTGTGACGGACGTAGGTGGCGCGGAGCCGCAGGGCACGGGCCGCATCAGAGAGCAGGGGGTGAACAGTCTGAAAGTAGCATATAAATAACCGTCAATTCATGTTACAGAGGCTCAGCTCTCACTTCTCCATTTCACCATATCAGTACAAAGTAACTGCAGCACACTTCAACCATAACAGTCAAAACCATCATAATTAACGTTACTCAAACAGTCCAAGCATGGCCCCACAAACCCCCTCCACGCCGCCGATATCCGTCCTATTTGTATGTCTCGGAAACATCTGCAAGTAACCCAGCCTCCAAGGATTCACTCGGAGCTAAAAACATCGATCAGGTCGCTCCCCCATGGCCGAAGGCGTCTTCCGATCCCTCACGCACTCCTCCCCACATATTTCACACATCGACTCTGCCGGCACAGGCGCCTACCACACCGACGACCCTCCTGATCCGCGCACGATGGCTATTCTCGAAACCAATGGCATGACGGACTACGACCACGGCGCGCGGAAAATCACGAGTGCGGATTTCAAGGAGTTTGATTATATACTCGCGATGGATAGGGATAATCTGAAAGACTTGCAAAGAGCGAGGCAGAGGGTCATAGCGAAGAGTAAAGACAAGAGCGAGGTAGATTTGGGAAAGGTGATGTTGTTTGGGGATTTTGGGGGGAGGAAGGGCGAGGAGGTTATCGATCCGTATTATGGGCCGAGGGATGGGTTTGAAATTGCGTATGAGCAGATGGTGAGGTTTTCGAAGGGGTTTCTGAACGAAGTTGTTGGGTCAAAATCCACTGAACAGCGTTAAGATTTCTTGGGTTCCTCTTCATTTGCATAAGCGTTGGCGTCCGGCTTAGACAAGGGCAACGATACCCGTTTCCAAGCGGCCTGGTGGAATTGACATACAAGCAAAGAGATAATCTTTTGTTCACTCTACAAACCCAGTCCACGCACGATACATGCATACCAAGGTGCGCTAAACACGGGACTAGCTTGCAATACTCGATTCATCCCACGGCAGTCTCCCAGCATACACCTGCCTTCCCGTCTCTCCACCCTCCCACACCAACAAACCCCTCACATCCTCGTCCACGTACCCGTCATAAACGCCATTCCAACCCCTTCCCTCCCTCTTCTTCCTCAAAACCTCACCCGCACCATAGAGATCCCCAACCCACCTCCCGAACCCATCCCTCTCCTCTCCCTCCTCCAAAGACTTCCTGGTAGTAACCTCCTCCGGTGGGTCAATACCAACATAACTTGTTCTTTCCAAGGGCCATCGTATTGCAGTAGCATGAAGTTCAAGAAACCGCCTGCACTTAAAGGCGTGCGAGACAATTGTAATGTGCGCAGGGTAAAACCGGGTAATTTGTCTAAACCGCAAGAGCGAAAAGAGGAGGTTCTGGTACGAGTCCGTTGCTTGATCCTCCGTCGTGACGTGTTTCAAATTGACATGAAAGCCGAAGAAATCATTCGCGCGAGCACAATTCTGCAGCTGTCATTAGCAGAGTTGTTTGTATGATAAGGTCTGATGGGCATTGTCGGACCAGGTAAGATTGTGCTTCACTCAATGGGGTAATGCTTGCTTTGGTTCGACCTCTGGGGTCGGTCAGTCTGGATAATGGGTAGTTGAAAGGGGGAGCGTGCCCTGAGAAGACTAATAACGACTGAGGCTGCTGGTTGAGAACGCGAAGGCCGGCTATGATGTGTGCAATGAACGTGGGTGTCTCTCCATTTTGGAAGGGTGCAATGAGCCTAAAGGATGGTTGGACGCCGGTAGAGCTATTGATAGAGTGGATGGAGACTTGAAATAGGGGGTTTACCACTCAGCTGCGTCTGCACCGTTGGTAGGACCGCCGAGGTAGATAGCATGGCAGCAGACGAGTATAAGATGCTTTACTCTATTTACATCAAAGTCATGTTCTGTAGCGGTTGCAATGTCTTTAGCTAATTTGTCTGCAGATAGAGTTGTGGCCTCCATCTGTCGTTACGCCCTGGGAAGCCAAAGATACAATTGTGACAAGGTGACAAGAGTTCTACTTCCAGGATCTAGAGGGTTGAATGGGCCCTGCGGTAAACCTTGGTTTTGAAGATGACAAAAACAAGTGTCTGCACCGTAGTATGATACAAGAGTGAGAACCCAGTCAATAGTAACTGTCGGTGCAATTGGCCAGAGAATGGAAGTGCGATATCGCTAAAACGCTCGGTAAATGCCCGCTCTGCAATGCTCGAGTAGTTGTAGTAGTCAGATATTATCTGGAGGGACTGGAATTGCCGCCAGCCCATGCGATATCACAGACAACTATAGAAAATGTTACCCTTCTTACAATTGTGTTAGTCGTGTAGGTAGGTGCAATCATTGCCCTTCTTGCAGTTGCCCTCGTTCCAAAATTTGCAAGGGACTCTAGGAATGATCCTCTGCAACAGCAATCAGCATCGTCTTACACGAGGAAGACGTTTCTATTGAGGGCATACCTTCTTCCTATCCTTCGCAGCCTTTTGACGCTTGTTGTTGTTACTATCCCCATAACCGAAATCACCACTCCCTCGGTCGTCATATTCGTTTTGTCCTTCGGAGTTGCCCCAGCCGGCCCGCGAACGTTTGCGGTCGTAGTCACCCTGGTACTGGTTTTGATACCCGTATCCTTGGGTCTGTGTCGAAGGCTGCTGTCCCATCTGCGCAAGGAGAGCTTGTACCTGTGGAGCATGTGCTTGAGGCGGCGGTTGTTGTTGACCGTGATTAGCCTGGGAAAAAGCTGCCAACGCATTCTGCAAATCGAACCCTGGCACAACCGGCGGCGGCTGTTGCATCTGCGGCTGGGGTGCCGGCTGCCGCTGGCCCCCAGAGAATTGAGCGAAAATTTTCTCAATCTCTGTCTGCGGAGCCTGCGAAATCGCTTGCTGTTGCGGATGGGGTTGCGGCGCTTGCTGTTGGCCTCCATTCAGTGTGTTCAGAAGCGCCATTATGTCCACTGGCGGAGCGGACTGCTGTGGCGGGTGTTGCTGAGAAGCCTGATCCGCGTGATACTGAGCTTCTCGCGCCTGTGAACCGCAGAGTTAACAACGCCGGATATCAGCAAAACATGAGAGCTAAACTACCTTTGTTTTTTCTTCCGGAGATCCGAAAATGAGCTCTTGAGAATGTTCTCCAGAATAGGGGTCTGATGGTTCTCTCGGCGACATTGGAATATCTGCGAAACTGGTATAGACAACCATCAACGTTGACAACTCGCGCTGTTCTTGCATTGCGCGTTCTCGGCTCTTGACCTCTACCAGACCGCCACGGGTGGAGCAATTTCTCTCACGTTCTTCGCGTTCTATCAAGCTAAAGTCCACGACTAGGGAGATTTAGCAACAAAACTTGACGCATTGGAAGGTCGTAGCAAGGTACGTACGAGAGGGGGGTATCCAAGGTGCCAGTATTTCTTCGCCAGCGGCACCGTCCTCTTCCTCATCCATCATATCAAAATCTTTGTGCATTTTCAGCATCCTTCCTTCACCTCCGATATCATCGACATCACGCATCATACTATCTTCGTGGCCCACCTCTTCTTCTGGATCGTGAGTAAATAAGCGAATATCGGTCAAGCTGTCGTCCGGCTTGAAGCTGACTCGAAGTTTACGTCGCTCCTCCTTTCGTAGCCGTTTAGATTTCTCTTCTTCCGTTTCCGGGGGACGGTTGTCTTCCGTCTTTGCGACTGGTTCCGCTTCCTTCGGTTTGGTCAGATTTGCCATGGTCTCAGCAAATGAAAACAATGGTTTTGTAGTATTCCCCATGGACGCTGTCGGAACCGCTGATTTTTTCTCAGCGTTTACACTGCATCTATGTCAATATCCGCTTCCATGATCATGACGGCGAAAGGACCCGATCGGAAGAAGAGGACTTGGTCTTACCTCGTCTTGGCATCTTTCTGCTGAGCAGCTTGTACCGCCGCGTTAGAAGTCCCTGGCCTTTTGGACGCTGACTGTAAGCTCGAGAAAAACCCCGAAGGTTTTGCTGCGATGTGATTGGCCTTTGCTTTCGCCCCGTTAGGTATATTAGTTGGTACTGCTGATTTCGTCTCTGGTGTTGAGACCGAATGTCGTTTGCTAAACATCCCGGTAGTCTTTATCGCTCCAGATGGACGAGATCCGGGGGTCGTTGGAGGGGGTGCAACTCTTCTTTGCGGCAGTACGCTGTTCTTATCGTTTTCCTTTGAACGTTTCACCCCAAGGGCATGGTCCGAAGAAAGCTTGCTGGCCGCAAGAGATTTGGACGAGTCTCTATCCTTAACGGAAAGATCTCTGTTATCATTTACCACCTCGGCTTTCTTCTTTGCTAAAGCCGCAGCATTGTCTAGAATCTTCTGAGCAAGTTCTTTAACTTTGCTATCTCCCCTCTTAAAAAGCCTAGGCAGAACCTTGTCGAATTTCGTCTTCTCTAGGACCACTTGATCTAAAGTAACGCATCGAGTCATCAACTAGGAGGTGGTAACAGTGAGCGATGGTGGTCTAACGGGTGAGATAGATGATATACCTCTAAGATTTTGATGATCAAGCTCCCATTGTAGTCTCCTTCCTTGAAGCGATCTGCAATAAATTGGTAGAAAACGAGGATCAGAGAGGCGTTCTCCCCTAGTCTGGTAGGAAGTTAGCACGCGATTTATAGATTGTGTGCCACGCGCAATAACGCCGATATCCGTCGTCCAGAATGAATATAATAAAAAATACCCATCGGTGGGGGGAAATGTGGACTCCTGACATCGTAGAATACAGGGAAGTGCACTTCTGCCAGGTACTTCAAGGGCATTCCTTAGACTGGCTAGCGAACAGCAACAACTACAGATACTGGACATGCAACATTAGGTTGTCATTGACATGCTGCAATGCGAGCAAGCAGTATAGCGCAGCCTCGGCCATAGTCACAATCGTAAAACGCTCCAAATATGGGCACATGACCTTACGGAGGCCTTAAGCAACCAATCTGTGCAGGTGCTTTATGCAGGCTTTCCGATGGATGGACGTTGAGATTTGAGTATGTCGATTTCCTTGCAGGATGAGAAAAACGACTGCAGCTGTCGTACTGTCGGTGCGTCCAAGTAGTCCCAAAGATTCCAACCACGCTCAATTTTAACAATCATAAAAACCAGGTATGAGAAAGAGATATCCCACGTACTTTTCGATGATGTCCCTGTGCCCAGTCTCTAGTGTCCTAGCAAGAACGACCTCCATTAGCTTTCGCTGTTCTAGGACCTTGCTCTTGAGCTCCGGAAGCTTTCTCAATTGCTTCTCGTCTTCAGCTTGCTGCAGGGCAGCAAAGTCTGCTTTCCACACGTCGCGAACCGCTTTCACGACATTCCAATAATCGCCTAAAGCGCTACGAATCGCGGCTGGTGTAGGAGGCGAGGCTTGCGGCGCCCAGACCGCTTTGATGATGTCAAACTCGATTGCTTTGGACGGCTCCGCTGGCCGAGCTGCAGGAAGTGGTGATATCTCTTCTATATCCAATTCTTCTTCCGAGCCAGACTCGTAGTCAGAGCCATCTTCTGGCTCAGACTCGCTTGAGGGCTCGGAAGATGACTCTTCTCTGAAGCTACTCGAAGTCCTTGATGTCCCTGGAAATCCCAATCCCAATCCACGAGAGCGCGCCGTCTTGGGAACGGCGACTTTCAATTTCTTGAACGGGGGTCGCCTTGCTTCGCCCCACGGAGTGTCTTCGTTGGCTACATGAGTGGAGATAAGTAATGACACGCTAGTCCTACGTAACGACCGATTGCTGGTACCGGTGAAGCTCTTACCATCAAGCATGAAACGCCTTAGCTCGTTTCTCGACTTCCGCGGAAGATATCTTGGGACCGTTGCTACACAAATCATGATGTCAGACTGGATTCTGCGTTTCAAAGGTGCGCCGGTACTTACATTTTGTTGTATCATGGTCTAAAGCCTTATTACCCAAGAAAACAAAGCTGTGCAAAGCAGTAGAGTCGGTAACAGTCGCAAATTGCTCCAGATCGTTGAGTATAAAATCTCCGTGGACAGACCCGGACGTTATCGTAGGTGCATCCGTTTGCATCTGAGTCTTACCGAAGGAATAGTCCAGAGGCTGATGGCTGATCGACGTTTTCCCTGAAGACAAGTTGCCGTCGTCTTGCGGGCGTTGAGGCTGTGATACTGGTAAGCACTTTACCTCTCTATGTTATGACGGACACTCGGAGTGAGGATATATTTACCTGATATTCCGTATGCACACCCACGCCAGCCCCATACGAGTTTGGGTAGCTTTGCAGCGCATGTGGGGATACAGTTCCATTTTGGCTGCTGCCCCGAGCAAAATCTGGTATCCCAGGTACGCCAAAATTGCTTGGATTGACCAACTGCCCATGGCCGTAGGTTAAAGATGTGTCGTAAGATGACGTAGAATAAGGGTGCCCGGAGCGTGGGTTGAAAGCGGGGAATTGGATTGGCGCAGTACTCCTAGCATATGGAAGACCATAATTCCCAGACTGAACTCCAAAATCTGGAACTTGTGGGGGGTTCGACGGGTGTAATGGATTCTGTTGCCAGGCGGATTCTCCATGTTGATATACTGCCGACTGATTTTGAGGATCTTGGAACGAGTCCAGGTCCCAATGGGTTCCAAAAGAGGGCTCTTGATTAGAGGAGTACAGTGAATTGAAGCCAGCACTGTGGCCATTTGAAAATGGATTCTCTGCCGCTGAAGGCAATTCCTCTTGATCTCTGTATTTGGACATTGAATCCATTTCAATCACGTGAATAAAAGTAATCCGAGCGTCCGCTGCTTTAATTATGAGCTAGTCTCGCTTGTAGCGGCGGCAGAACCTCTCCAAGTTGGGCGAGGATTGCAGTCTTTTGCAGTGCAGGGCTGAAAGACAAGAAATCTCCCTTTCCGTGGGAATAATGGCGGAAAAACGCGCGGTGATGGATGGGTGTGATGGGGGATCCTGGAGCGCCCTTTGCGCTATCCTTCGTAAACCCAAGCAGATTGCTCGTCTCAACAAGACAATGATAGTCGCAATACCCGCAGTATACCATACGTCTGCTGTCGACGACCACAAGCTAGAGCCAGCGCAAGTGAACGCAGCTCCAGAATTGCTGATACTTATTAAGCGTGTTCACCGTCGCCTTCAACCTCCGCGCCCGTCACCCAGTCAAACCTTTCCCTCCACTGCCAGAACCTCAGGAACGGCTCATACACAGCTTCACATATGATGAGTCACTTAGAAAGCCTTTTCAAGTCGCTTTACGATGATTCTCGTGGGTCTGAGATAACAGAGCGTGGATGTGTTTGGGGGGAATGAACGAAGGTAACAGAACGGCTGGCGAGGTTGGTTTTGGGTCTTGGACGCTAGACTAGCGCGCTTCTTCCGGAGCTGTCACTGAACTTTACATGAGAGTGGAAGTGAAAGTGAAAGTGACGGAGCCGCAAGAAAAGGACACTGATGCTTTACCTTCTAGAAATAGCTTGATTTGCGCCAACTGAGTTCTTTGGAATCTAATGATGACACCGGCTGGGCTTGAAACTTCGTCTCGTATTCGAAAATGGTCTCGCAATATCAGTCCCTGCGGGATCGACAGGTTGGTAGGCAGTCGAGGTTCAATAGTAGACAAAGCATCTGCTAATATTATATTGTAGCGTCCATCCAGAAGGTTCTGAGCCTGAATCACCATGTTCACCAGAGCTCCGAAAACCAAACCGACTCTTCTACCTCAAATGGCATGATACAGCAGTCAACGCATTTCCCCGACTCGGACGGAGATCCCATCTGGAAAGTCCTTGTTTTTGATAATCTTGGACGGGATGTGATTAGCAGTGTTCTCCGGGTCAATGATCTGCGGGCATGGGGTGTCACAATTCATTTGTAGGTAGCAGCACGGAGAAGACTCCGAATACCTGAAGCTCAAGAGCCCCATGCGCTGCATTTTGATTATCATGAGCATCAGGCATTAATACTTCTCTTCCTAGGAATATTAATACACCACGACATCCGATACCCGATGTGCCTGTTGTTTACCTTCTCGAACCTACCTCTACCAATCTCCAACTCATCGCCTCAGATCTCTCCCGTAACCTTTACTCCCCTGCCTATGTCAATTTTCTATCCTCCATACCGCGACCCCTTCTGGAAGATCTCGCCGCAGAAATCGCTGCGTCAGGTACATCGGACTGTATAGCACAGGTTTTCGATCAGTATTTGAACTTCATCGTTGGCGAGCCGGATTTATTCAGCTTGGGCATGGGCAAGGACATTTACTGGGCAATAAACAAGGCGCAAAGTAAAGATGAAGAGCTAGATGCTATAGTTGACAGAATTGTCAGTGGACTCTTCAGCGTCGTCGTTACTATGGGTGAGTTTGGCCTTTTCAGGATAGGTGGGCTTGACGCTAAATTTCTCTGTTAGGTGCTATCCCTATCATCCGCTGTCCGAGAGGTGGAGCGGCGGAAATGATCTCAGCAAAGCTGGATCGCAAGCTCCGGGACCATATCCTTAACTCAAAAGATAATCTGTTCTCAAATCCGAGCCATAGGCCATCATCAGCAACCGCCACGCCATCTTCAAGACCTGTTCTAATCATCGTTGATCGTAACATTGACTTGATACCTATGTTGTCACACTCATGGACCTATCAGTCCCTGGTGCACGACGTCCTCAAGATGCATTTGAATCGTATCACTGTGGAGACACCCATCGATGAGAGTAATCCCGCCGGAGGAGTCACGAAACGCTCATACGATCTAAACTCGAACGACTTTTTCTGGTCCAAGAATGCTGGTGTGCCTTTTCCGCAAGTAGCAGAAGACATTGACGCCGAGCTCAATCGATATAAGGAAGACGCGAACGAGATCAATAGAAAGACAGGAGCATCATCTCTAGAGGACCTCCAAAATGACACGAGTGCGTCCGCGCAGCATTTGAAGGCTGCCATAACACTTTTACCCGAACTGCGTGAACGGAAAGCAATACTTGACATGCACATGAACATCGCTACTGCACTCTTGAAAGGTATCAAGGACCGGCAGCTTGACAACTTTTTCCAGATAGAAGAGAACATCACGAAGCAGACCAAAAGCCAGATCTTAGAGTTATTGAACGACGAAGCAAAGGGCAAGGACCCTTTAGACAAGCTGCGATTGTTCATCATATGGTTCTTGAGCACAGAGCAAGACGTGTCAAGGGCGGAGATGGATCGATTCGAAGAGGCATTGACGAGAGCAGGCGCTAATGTCACAGCTCTTGCATATGTGAAACAGTAAGTCCATGACTACCGCTCTGAAGTGTGCAGTTCACTGAAGTCTGAAGGGTACGAGAAGTCACCCGGATGACGATGATGACATCAGCGCCCGCGCAACCTGCACAACAGTCAACAGGCGGCGAGCTGTTTCGTGGCTTTAGTTCCATCAGCAATCGACTTACGGACCGCCTTAAAGATGGTGTCTACGGTGCCAATCTTGAGAACCTAATTTCTGGGGTCAAGAATTTTTTGCCTGCGAATAAAGACCTCACGATCACCAAGATCACCGAGTCCCTCATGGATCCCGCATCCGCCTCTTCTTCTGCTATAGCGAAAACTGAAAATTATCTCTACTTCGACCCTCGGTCCGCCAACGCGCGAGGAACAATGCCCGCCCCTTCACAAGCGAGGCAGCAGCAGCCAGGTATGCCAGGTGGACTCGTTACCTTGGGTCAGGGCACTGTAGCGACCTTCGGACAAAGAAGGCAGGGGTTCAGCGAGGCCATTGTATTCGCCGTTGGAGGAGGGAGCATGGATGAGTATGGGAACTTGCAGGATTGGGCAAAGCGAACGAGTGGAGGCGGCAGTGCTGGAGGATCTACGAGTGGACCAAGAAGAAGGGTAGTTTACGGAAGCACGGAGCTTGTCAATGCAGAGGAGTTCGTAATGGGCGAGTTAGCTAGGTTGGGAAAGGAGATTGGATGATCGGACGAACGACGCCTTCCGGCGAGTTCTGAGCCTCACTGATATCAACTTCGTCGAACTTCGCCCTAATGGCGAATTTTACATGGCTGGCATGCAATGCTGTGTCCCTGCTGTACCGTGCCGCTGATGCGTTGGCACTACCATTCCAGCCGTAGCCGCTACCTCTCCCTCACCACCCTCCCCCTCCCCCCCACTTTTTCCCCTCCCCTTGCCCTCCCCCCTTACCCGTTCAACCAATCCCAATCCCAACAGCAAATCCCCCCCTCTTCGCCTCCCCCCACTGCACACTCCCCACCACACAACTCTACCTCCTCTCACACTTCTGCGTCCCGCTTCAGAACGAAGTGGTATACTCTTTAGGGGTTAATAGCCTTCTCCACTCAAGATCGAAGGAGGAGGAGGAGGAGGGAAAGGAGGACGCGAGATGTGTTGTTGGAGTTTATAGGATGGGATGGGATGTGTGGGGAGGGGCATGGGGATGAGGATGGGGTGGGATATTCTAGGGAAAGGGAAGTGGAGAGGGATGGGCGTTTGAGGTGGAAGACGGAGGAGGAGACGGTGGAGAGGGAGGACGGGAGGAAGGTTGAGAAGTGTCAGGTTTGTTTGTGAGAACGGGGAGATGGGGGAGTCGTGAGGAAGGTGTTTGTCTGTCCTGGCTGGAATTGGAGATGATGCAAGTGTTTTTCAAGATGAATGCGGAGAGGTCCCAAATCGGGGTCCTAAATCGCGCTTTGTTTCATAAGACAATATGCTGTTGGAGAGGAACGCTTGAAAATGCTATACGAGACCATGGCGAGAGCCAGGACATCAGATTTTCGGTTGGAAAGGCTTGTATAATGCGTGCGAGAACATTTGAAGCGAGCTGCAAACTGACGATGAAGACGAGAGAATAGAGCATATGAGGAACGCTATACCGTACAAACAAAGCACCTCACTGAAATCGAATGTTAAGAGCCCATTCAAACCCGCTATGCAGAGGGACAAGCCGAACGACCTAATCAGCGATAAAGACGTATATTTAATTGCTGCGACAAAATTAGTAAACGACTTGGGATGGCTAAAAAGACTGGGTTGAAACTTACTAAATCTCCAGAGGCGCCAATTGATCGATACTATACAGCCAGTTTCCTCCTTGCTCTTCTTTCTCCAACCTAAGATACAATTGTCAGGCATACGCTTTGGATCACCAATATATTTGGAAGATCTGAGATTCGATCGGTGAACGTACCAATCATACGGCCAGACAACGAGAGGTCCTTGCGTCATGTTCATCAACTCTTCCGCATCCGCACGGCTGATCATGTCATCGTCTGCCCGGAACTCCCGCTTTGAGCTTCTTGTTGTGGCCCGCCTCCTTCTCATTGAAGTCGGGGGGTTCGTATACAAAGTCTCCGAGTATCCGACGGACGGTGGGCTCTGGCCCTTCTGCAACTTCTCTGGATCCCGGTTGGCTTTTGCCGTGGTAAGGTCAGCCGGCATATCGTTGGAGAGGCGAGAAGCAGCTTTCTCGTCCAGCACCTCATTGTTGTCTGGAGATCCTTTCTCATCCGCCGCGTGGTCTTTTCTTTCTCTGTCTTGTCTGATTGCCTGTGTCTTGTTCGCTTCTTCCGCCCAGTCTTGGACCGTTCCCATCGGAGTATTAGTACCAGGATCCTTTCTCGTCATGACCTTCTCTTGAAGTTCTCCGAGCTTCTTCCCAGCCTCTCCAGCCTTTCCGGCAATCGGTTCGAGCACGCCAAGCTTACCAACACTACCTTGCCCAGGCGGGCCACTTTTTCCCGGAGCTTCTTGTTCCATACGAGATTTGCTCTTCCCGCCTCCTTGGGCTTGTGTGAATCTCTCATGGTAAGCAGCATACTCTTTGTACTCCTTCCATGTTTTCACTTCGTTGTCAGGCATGCAACGGAAAACTGTGCGAAAGAGCTTCGTATTATTTTCCGCTACCGCGTGCCATATATCCTGGTGGAAGGAGTCATTAAGCGGATCGCGCATGCAATCCTTGTCCACGAATGGCCGCTTCATGTCGGCAATGAGTGGATTGCCGGCTTCTGGGGAATCAGTAGACGTTATACGATGGCAGCGTGGACCTCCAATATCAGTGTCGTCAGTAATGGGTAGGGCGGGAAGTTGAGAGAGCATGGGCAGGCCAAGCTGCATGGTGTTCATTCGTGGAAGCTTAGGGAATGGTGGTAGGTCAGCATTGCCAACGGTTTCGGCGCCCCTGTGAAGTGAACACTTGGGCGACTTTGAGAGGTGCAGTCTAGTCTTGCCTTCAGGCGCGATATTAGATACAAGTACCTCTCTGTTGCTGTCCATATAACTTGTGTCTCGTCCACGAGCGAAGCCGACGCTCTCGTTTTCCTTCATATGATCCGGACCTTCGCCATCGACGTCTTTCTTATGCTTGACATTGCCATTAATTCTTGAGTCCTCGGTGAGCCTTTTGTTTGCCTGTAAGTTCGGATTGCTCGCTTGCTCCCAGTCAACGTCGTGGTTGAAGCTGAACATCTTATCTGATCTGGCAAGGAGGTCGTCTTGAACCTTATGTTTCGAGTCAAGTAGCTTCTGTTCGGTTTCCCTGTCTGACGGTGGTGAGTGTGGAGCTGAGGTCCCTTCATCGCCATGAAATCGGTCCATTTCGCGCTCCCATTGCTCGTCTTGACGGGCGGTTCCCTCTTGACGCTCGCTTTCCATTATCTCGTCAACGTCAAGGCCGAGATGCTCTCTCATAAGCCTCATGCGAAAAGTATGAGGAAATCGTCCGACAAGGTAAGGTTCGCCGCCCATTGTGGACCACAGCATGTCAGTATCCCGGACGACTGCTGCACACTCGGAATCTCTGTTGCCAAGCATCGAACGCTCGTTGATATTTGCTGATCCGATGATCGCAATTCGATCATCAACGACCATGCATTTTGCGTGGATATAGAGCTGCTCCGTCACAACCTGTTTGCTTGGTCCGATTCTCCCCCAGGTCCTGAGGCTGTAGAATTGTATGTAATCCTCTGGCTCGATACCTTCAGCTCGAAGCCTCCCAAAAATAGAAGCTTCGCCGCGACATATGCTGCGATACTGACACTGCATGATAAGTCGGATACTCGTGCCATCTTGAGCGTCGACCGTGTTCTGAAAACCAGGCATGAGTGGAATGACAATAACGGCCCTCCAGGCTTCATTATTGAGCGATGCTCGAACGATGCGTTCCACTAGTGCGTCGCCAATGAGGTTCTCGATCCTTGTCCCTTCCACTTCGCAGCTGCTGACGAAAAACTGATTCTCAATGTACACGAAATGGTCAGACTCCTCAATCATCTTGACGTAGGCGTTCATTATGCTATGCTCTGTCTTATCTGGTGTACCCATTGACCACCAACAACATGACCGTAGTATCTGGACCTCGCAAGTACCGTCAAGACCAAGTGCTTCTAGATCTGCAGGGTTAAAGTCTGGTGGAGGTAGTAGGAATGGTGTTGGCCGGGTCGGTTTACGTTGACGCAATATATAGTTCCATCGTTGGACAAAGTGTCTCGTAAGATCCCGTGCTGGCTGACCTACGACCTGCATGGAAATGTCATGCCACGGCATTCTCGGCACTTTAAACCTATCGTACATCTCTTCGTATGGTTTGTCAAGTGCGTAGAAATCCTGCACCCTAGGGTTCGAGTAGTCTTTCCCAGGCCATAGCTGACAATGGTCGGCGTCCTTGGGCTTGTCGGAAAGCTCGAATCCAGTGAGCTTATCATCAACCACCGTATGCTGAGGCGTGTCCCATCTGCCAAAACAGAGATCTATACCACCAACGAAAGCGACTGTGTGGTCAACGATGCAGATCTTTTCATGGTGAGCCCAGAAGAATGCGTTTTGCAGTCTGAATTGGTTAGGAGACCTTTGGACGAAGACATTCGGGTGCAAGTCCAACAGCGAGAACTTGGTATACTCTGAGTCGATTGGAATGGCCGAATTGATGTTTCGATACATGATTACAAACACCTTCACACCTTCTCGTGCCTTTCTCTGCAGCAATCTATCAAGTCTCCACTTCTGACTAATGGCAGCTGGTCGTCGCATGTAAAGCTCCGGGCTAAGCCACCAGTCATGGATATAAATAACGTCTCTTGCCATACTGATCGCGCGAGACACGTTCCACATGTAATCTCTGCCATCGACAAGCCACTGCGCAAAGACGCCCGGTCTGACCGGTGCGAAGCTATCAAATCGATTCGGTTTAGCCCATGGTGTACTCGAAGCCATAAATCGAATGGACTCTTCGAATTGATGAAGCTGCCGCTCGTTTTTCGCCAGTAACTTGAGCTTCCGCTCGGAGTTGCGAAGTCTCAAACTGTGGTGTTGTGGATGAGATGCAGAGTCTTTTGCAGTTCTAGCAATATCCTTAGGCTTCTGGTCGCGAAGTCGTTTCTTTTTCGTCTGGATCTGGAAGCTGGAATCTACCAGAAAGACATCATAGATGTTCATTTCCTCCGGAGAATCCACACAAACAACGTAGCTATGCCTGATAAGAAACCATTTTGCGCCTTGTCGTCCTTTGATCAAAGAGGGGGTCCATGCTCGTCTGAAGTCGACCCCTTTACCAGATCGGATGATCAGGAAGCCCTCTTTGCCATGATAGCTCCCTTCGGCTGCAAGCCGAACTCCGAGCGCCGAGAGCTCAAGGAATTTACATAAACGGTTACTTTCTGGACGGAATATGAGGTAACGAATCATCTGCTGGAGGTATGATTCCAACTTTCGCCGTTGCCTTTCGGGGTAGGGATCCCTTCTAGTCCCTGAACCAGCCACTCCGCCAGTGGCATGACCAGCCTGAGGAAAGAATGCGCTCGATTTACGCCTGACCATGTTCAGTGAAGGACGCCGCTTCTTCTTCTTCCCAGGCCGTTCCGCTCCTTGAGCCCCTCCTTCTCCACCACTCGGTCCGGTTTCGTCAGCGTCCTCTTCTTCCTCTTCGTCGTCGCTGTCAAGACCGCGGATGCCTCGCAGGTACGGGAAAGCACTTTTAGGGAAGTGGGGAAGCTTGGTACGGGCATCGTCCCCTTTCAATTGAATGTATCTTTGTGCTCCAATCTGCAGCTTGTACCTCGCGTGCAGATTGGCAAAATCTCTCAGCGCTCTGTGGATGACCCACTTCATTCGTGTCAGACCATTCCCATACTCTAGCTCAATTCGGAATATCATATGACGATCTCCGGATCTCGAGTCCGTCTGCTTGCTGTCCGTAAGTTGGACTTTCAGTTGCTCCAACAAAATTGGTATACGCTTGTTGCCGTGCTCATCTCTCTGAAACATGCTCGCAAGAATGAGTGCTGCAGGAATACCAGCAGTGAGTTCAGCAAGCAGCTCCGCAGACTTGGCATGATCAATGGTATTTTCTGCCTTCTTCCTCGGCCCGATCATCTTCAAACCAGCTTTTAGCTGCCGCCATTTCTGTGCGCTGATGCTCGAAGTGCGGTCCCCGCCGTGGCGCTTCCATGGTGAAGGAGACGGATCGGGACCATCATGGAATGCACCAAGTCCAGTAAGTCGCCTGAAGTGGCTCGGTCGTCTTGGCTCAGATGTCTCCTGAACATCAGCTCCTTGGGCTCCGCTGTAGCTGGTTCCGTGAGGGCTGTGAGCACGTGCGCTACCCTTCTTCCAAGGGGATCCCCTGTTCAATCCAAAGCGTCCTTCGTCCTCTGAGACTCCTTGGCGGCTATCTCCAGGCATATCAATCATTGTTGCTCTGCGCGGTAGAAAAAATGGTCGGAGACCTTCAATTGGAGTCAAAGAATTCGAGGAGAAGAAACCGGGCCGTCCATCGCGGGCAGTAGGTGTCTTCGGGGTTGTTGGGGCCGTCTGTATTCCTCCATCCTGCGGCCTTCTGCTTTTCCGTCTCCGCTTGCGACTTGGGGGAGATGCGGCGGCATCCTCTCCAGTGCTTTGTTCTGCGTCCGCTTCGATTTCACTGCCTTCTTCGTCTAGTGTGTCAGCGACGCGCGATTCATCCCTTTCGGAGTTCAGCGAGTGAAGCTCTGCCGGCAAACGTTCGTCGATCGAGTCCGCTCCAGTAGTAAACCCGGTCTGACTTCTCCCATGTGATTGTGTTGAAGAAGATCCAGTGAATGCTCTCAGTTTAGAGATCAGCGAGGACCCCTTGCGTTCCTTTACGGTGTCCCCGGCGTCACCGTCAAAGGAACCAGGCTGAGTACGCATATGGTCCGGTTGTTCTATGTTTAGCGCGGAACGTGCAAATTGTACGCTTCGACGGCCAGGAGGTGTTGAAGTTCCGGCAAGACTGGATTTCCTTCGCGGCTCTGACGGTGAATCTTGGGTGCTGATAAAGCCTCCAGACACCCCTTCCTTTCTACGGGCACCATTGGGAGAAGATTGAACGTCCAGTTGAGGTTTTGACAGTGCTTGGCCAACGATATAATCCCCACTATCCTGCCCGTCATCTCCGTTGGGTCTATGGAAGGGGAAGCCATCGGTGGCTGGCGCGAATTTGACCAATTGCGATGTCGTAAGCTGAGTGCCGTTCGTTTCCGGTTCCACGTTCTTCTTAATCGAGCCATTCGGATTACGCTCTGAGCGCAATGGGGAAAAGGTGGTGGAATTGCTGTTGAAGGCCTGCCGTTCATTCATTGTGGTTGTGAACTGCGGCTGGGAGCCAGAACTTTCGGTAGTTGGCGACTTGCTTGGATCGATGCTGGCTGTCATTGGGCCCCAAAGGTTGGGAGCCGCTGGAATTCCTAATAGGATCTCCAAATTTAAAGAGAAACTGTGGAGACTTCCTGTACCCTGATGGAAAGTGTTGTGACTCGTCCCCTAATCCAGGTGGCCCCCCTTATGATGCCAGATATGCGACGATCCTACGCCCATTTCTCCATACCCGAAGGGATGTGAGGCTTTTGTTCCGGTGACCATGGACATGCGCGGGTTCTCAAGAAACGAGAGTAGAGGCTCTGGGTGATTCGTGGTAATTAGAGCAGATGCAGCGCGGATACGCTGAGGGCAGATCGAAGGCTCTCTTTGGTTGTTCGAGTCGAGGGTTTGCCTGTTGCTATGCTCTCTACTTTACGAAGTATCAGAAAGAACTAAGAATCACAAATGTAACTTTCTTCGCACGCATAGTAGATCTCGTAGTACTAGAGAGTTACAGATAATTGAAGCTAAAGTTCGTGAACTGTGGCTGCTCCCGCACCCGCATCCGCACCGCCACAACTAGATCCCGCTAGCCCTACAGACAACCTCGGTTCATCCCGTCCTTGTGGGTTTGCCATCAAGAAGATCCCTTCAGAGGTAGTTCCTACATCTTCATCCCGGCATAGCTCCTCAACAAGGCGGAAGTCTGCATGAACATATTATGGCTATTAATAATCCAATGGAGAAGACGTACACCACAACCCCGGCTTCGGTTTCCAAGAAGACCTTCTCAATTGCCGGAATTATCACCACGGTCTACGGTCTCGGGGAACTGCCTTCGCAAGTTGAAGATGTAGCTTGCTTATGGTTGCTCCACCCACGCCTTCAGACACAAGCATGTATGGAACCAATTGCCGCTTCTATGATCATTGACTGGAATCGAAGGCTACAAGAAGCCACAGCAATTAGTGGACAGGCTTCGAAAGGCCTGATAGCTGTATCTTTCGATCAACGAAACCATGGATCAAGAGAAGTAGATAAGCTGGCCAACGAAGCCTGGAGGTCTGGAAATGCGAAGCATGCACAGGACATGTTCTCGATTTATCGTACGTTTCTAGCGTGCTGCTTCATTCAGGCGTAATGGCATGTTGAAAAGCAGCAGATGGTACGGCCGTTGATACGTCGCACCTCCTGACCTATCTTTCATCATACACGTTCCCACATGCCGAGCATACCATCACGAGCAATATAGTGCTGGGTATCTCCTTAGGTGGCCATGCAGCTTGGCAGTGCCTTCTCCACGACCCACGTATTATGACAGCGGTCATTGTCATTGGCTGTCCGGATTATGCGCGTTTGATGAGCGACCGTGCTAGACTTTCTAAATTACAGACTTGGACCAATAGCGTGCCCCCGGGCTCCCAATTCCTAGGCTCCAAAGACTTCCCCAAGGGGCTTGTTGAGGCGATTGAGAAATGGGATCCTGCAGGTCTGCTTATCGGAGAGCTCGACACCGTTGCAGGCGATGATGATCTTCACGAGCCCTCGGCGGAGGAGAAAAGACGCTTGACGCCACTAATGAAAAGTTGCTTGCAAGGCAAAAGGATCTTAAATTTGGCCGGAGGCGCTGATAGACTGGTACCGTATAAGTGTGCAGAACCGTTCCTGACGTGGCTGAAAAAAGCGATCGCCAAAGATGGCTGGTTCAAGGACAGTGGGGTTCTGCTTGAGGATATCGTTTTTGAGGGTGTAGGACATGAGATGAGCGAAGGAATGGTGAAAGAGGTCGTGCGGTTTGTAGGAGATACTCTTACGCCGGTAGACTTCGACAGGGGCGAGCGAGGGTCGGGAAGTAAGAGTTCCAAGATGTAGTGAATCGATCCTCGGTGGTGCTCTCAGCAAAAGCTGCCAGCGTTTGACTGGAGGTCAATACTGGTCATCTGAACCTCGGACCTAGGAGCATTGTGTCCACTTACACCCTTCCAGTAATTTATCAGGCCCTACTAAGAGATGATATCCATCTCGTCTACGGTCCACGCCGGCACCGCAGTCGAAACGATTCCTTCTAGCCTCTTCGCACCTCGGCGAACTGTCTTGACAACAGCACCAGCGATACTCTATTTGTGGTCTAAACCCATAAGAGCGACCTCATTGTGTTGACACACAAGAATTGCAGTCGTACCGGTTTTCAAAGGGTGCGCGATGGTCCATCAAGTGAAGAAGTGGGTATGGCAAGTAAGAAATAGCACTAGACACTCCTCGTTGATTGATTGCTTATGTACCCTCGGGGACGTTTATCTCAGTGGACGGCTGGGCTCGAAACATCGTATGGCTGGATGGAAAAAGGTGGTCAGGTCAGCCTTCGTTCTTCAGTTTGAATTGTTTTCCCATGTGGTGCTGGTGCCTAGACTTGACGCATCAATGAAGCGCGTCAAAGGATGATAACATGAGGCCGCTAGTTGTGGAAAATCTGGGCCCGATGTGCGAAGACCAGCGCAGGTTGACGATGATTATACGCTATTTCTGTCTGGGTGACTGGGGACCTCCCATGTGTCACAAATAGGTCATTTTGGAGGTCGAGGCTTGCCCTATCGATCTCCTGTATTTCTTCTTATGGGCCATCAACAGCCCTCGATTGCTAGCAGTACCCATGAAGGTGTTCATCGGTATCCACATCACATCAATCAAACTTCCCCTGACCTCTAGGTCAATGGCGGATATAACTATGAACGGAACATACCAAGGATCAGGAGTGACTAATAGCCACAGGTGTATGACCTAGTAGCCGAGCTGCGCCTTGGGAACTCGATCCTGCGCGTCAAAGGCGTTAGGAATGGTCCTTACCGGAAGGTAATCAAGAGATTCAGGATGCAGAGACTATCGATACCCCAATGGAGCCGATAGGACTTATGCCGAAGTCATTGTTGAATGGGCTCTGTAAGTTTGGCGCTGGGTGTTTCTAGGGCTTGCAAGAGAGATGACATGCTATCAATAGAAAGAAAGATGTTAGACTTCTGGAGAGTTACAGATGTAAGGACCATAGAAAGCAATACCTGACACTAACCGTTTGGAGCCATATAAAATCGTTGCTGACTATCAGGGTTCGTCTAGCAAACAAATTGCAGCCTGGCAGAACCAGCTACAGGCTAAACTGCAATTGCCCTTCTGACACAGAATCATCTGGTCATGCTCTCGCGTGTCACTCTTCCGGCAGAATTCAGATCGTACTCTTCGAGAATGACCTCTTCATCTTTGATCTTGTCCTGTACAGAATAGTCTTTAGTTCCGGAGGGGACAAAGGGCAATCGACCTAACGTACATTTCAAGGGAATAAAGGCCCCTCACCGCTCAGAGTGAGATAGACTGGTCCGCAGTATTTTGACGCCTGCGGTGCAGAAGGGTTCCAGCCCGCAAGATATGACTTTAAGCTCTAGGTCAAAGTATTACCAGTGGATGGATGCAAGTTCGTCCCTGAAAGGTTTATAATGTCCTTTACCCATCTAAAGATATGTAAGACATAACATCGGGGTCTGGTATAGATCAGTCAGCGCATCCAGGGTTACGTAGATCTGTCCGACACATACCTGTGAATCACATCTACGTTCTGTGTTTACTGTTCTTGCCTTCTGAATTTGGCACATTGACAGATTCTTAGCTACCTATCACCTTCCATTGACGAGCTCTCCTAGACCGGTGAATTCGCAACTCGGACACTTACCTGTTAGCTATACACATCTCAAATTCATGAGAACTCCTCATAATTTCCTCCCAGCTATGCTGTTATTCTCTACAGTATCTTGCAAGGCCTTCAAGATGTCCTTCACCTCCTCTCGGCTTCGTTTTATATGGTCAGTATCACCACAACTCCGGCGGTCCGTCCTGCAGAGCAGCGTAATGGACCCTACTGTCTGCCACGGCCACGGCTACGCCCAAAGACAATGTACAACTTGTTTGTCATCTGTGTCCTGTGCCGGTCTGAAGTAGGACGGGGAACGAGCAGGTAGCCGCTGCCTTGTCGGATCCGGACATGGGAAGCCATGACCGCTTGATTGTCGGCGAATTGCTAGGGATAGGGTCACGGTGAATTCACTTCCCCTCATACGTTAATAGTAAATGAACAAAGCACTGCACAAACGAATTCACAGACTTCCTTCACAACTTTTATCAATCCAACCAGTCATTCTAGTTCATCCTCCGCATACAGCTCTCAATCTTCAATCTTCAGTTCCAACCCTTGACTGTTCCTCCTACTCGATTCAAAGCTCACAACGCCTCAGAATACGATCGACGTCTACATCATCGATACTCTTCGCTCCCCATAACTCCCACTCGCCGTGCACCTCCACACTCAATTCGTCAATCATCATTTCAACATCCTCCTCGCTGATTCGCGTGACGAACTCCGTGCTAAGGACATTGGCGATGTCGCGTGATGGAAGACGAGCATGGATACTAAGGACGCACAGGTACTGGACCTCGATATAGCTCCAATCGTACGGATCAAAATTAGGGTTGTCGGGTGGAGAGCTTAGGTTTCCGGCATGGTTGACGGGGAGGAACAAGCCGGAAGATGAGCTCTGAGCGGGTCCTGGACTGTATTGACGGCTAGGCTCGGGAGAAGACTGTCCGGATCCGGAAGCAGATGCGGCAGACTGTCGGGTGATGCGGCGGGTGGAGCCTGCTGCAGGCACAGGTGCAGATCGTCGAGCACGACGTTGAGAGGAAGTCGAGGGAGTCTGCCGAGTAGAGTTCTGATCAACGTTGCAGTCTTGGAGGATACGTTGGACTTCCGGCGAGGACTTGGGTAGGTTTTGGAAGAAGGACCTTGACGACAGTGCAGATATTAGCACTCATTACTTCCGGGACGACGCAAGCTCGCGATAGGGAGTCTCAGAGAGAGAAAGTAAATAAGAAATAAAGAGAACATACCATGCCGAACTACCTCCTACTTCATTAACACGACGATTGACCTGACTCGGCGCCAACGTCCCCTTCAACAGGTTGCACTTGTACCTCAAAATATCGCCAGAGAGAATAACATCAAGACGCGCCGCGAAGATCTCGGAAATCTTGAGATACGAGAGGGTGGTATGGTTCTTAAGACAGCAGAGGTAGTCGACTTGCTGACCCGTCCAGTCGTGCCAGCGGTTGGGAGGCATGGTGCTTGACTTAGCTAAGGTTAGGGTTCGTTCGTGGAGGTGGATATGGGAAAGGAAGTTGGGTAATGGTAAGTTGGAGCGGTATTTGTAGGTTGAGAAAAAGTTCGCTCGACGTTGTCGATTCACTGTTTCTGCCTGTTTGTTGTTACGTTGCTGGAAGAGGGCAGTGCGAGGACCTGTTGTGCTGGTTGCTAGGTGTTGGCAATATCTCGCATGGCGAGCTTGCTCGTCCGCGTACCTTGAGGATTATTCACTGTGGAAATGCTGGCACGTATGAGCGCACGGTCTGTGTGCGAGCATGGAGGTAATGTTACTGATACGCAACGATATCATTCATTGCGGAGATTTCAGCAACAAGCAAAGCAGCGCGGAGAGCATTTTGCTACTCCTGGCAGGATGATCCTCTCCTTTCCATTTTACCCTTCACTTGACTACGGGATACCTGATGTATCCTGACTCTAATTCTAGTACGAGCAGTAACACAGAAATCCAGCGGTGGGCGGTGCCAAAATCTGTCAATCTGGTTGCTAGGTGTTGTCAACATCTCAAATCGCTTGCTTGCTCGTCCGCTACCTCTTGGATTATTCACTGTGAACACGCTACCACGTACGAGCGTGCGGTCTGCACAAGAGCGTGGGGTCAGTTTTAGGTAGGAATACGTAACGATGTCATTATGTTCCTGAGATTTGCAGATGTACGCAAAGAAAAGCGAAAGGTTTTTTCGCTACTCCTATCTCACTCCCATCATGTCGGTGCCTTCTTCTCTCCACTTACGTTCTAGTCAAGCGTGTCCACGGATGCTGAATAATTCTACGACGAGCATAGACACCGCATCTCAGCAGTGTAAAGTATTCCCTAACGTATGACATCTTCACCTTGGAAATGCCGAATGGGAGCCCGGTAGATTTTAGCGTGCCCTACCTCCGCACTCGAGATCATCATGTTGATAAAAATGATGTCAAAGTCATTGTCCATAGTATTGTACATACAGAAAGAGGCCAGTAAGCTATGTATGTAGACAAAAGCCGTAGTGTCAGCCCAGTTGGCTCTTCGGCCGACGATTGCCGTGTTGAAGCTGCGAAAAGTACTGCATCGTGGCTGTGGTGTTGGCAGTGACGGATGTGGAAGCTGTTGGGGCTATTTGTATGGGAGGGGGCTTGTTCGTTGTTTATTCGCTGAGCTGCGTGCATGAGTCTTTCACCGAACTTGATGCTCCCGTAGTTGACCACCGTACTGTAGAGAACCATCGAGTCATCCGTAGCCATCAGCACAAACACACCCGAACCAACCGTGGAGAATCGATCAGACGCTTTCGTCATCGAGATCTGTGATCAGAGACTACCTCTATACTGGACGTGGTCACTCTTTCTCTATTTTCTCGCCATCAAACCCCAAGCAAAGCGTCCGTCCGACTACCGCTCCAACTGTGGGAAAACACACTCAACCACCCAACCTAACCGTCTTTCCCACCCTACCTAACATTCCCCCTAACATCATCATTCCCCGGATTCGCCTCCTCATACAACCGCTGCTTCGTCTCCGGACCGCCCTCTCCCTCGAAATCTCTCGCTTTCGTCATGCTTTTCACGTACACATATCAGCATCAGCACCCCACCTCTCATACACCATTTTCCAAAAAGGTACGTGGTGGGCGACTCACCGTCCACTCCCCTCCCCAGTCTTATTCATCAGATCCCCACCCTCATCGACCGGAATCTCGCGATTATCCCCCGCGCCAGAGGCCGCGGAACCGACTTTCACGGTGCTGCCGGGGAATTTCGAGGTTACGGATTCGTCGACGCCGGATTCGTTGGCTACATAGAACGTGCAGGTTAGTCGACACGCATTCGGGTTGCAGGGAAAAGGACATGCGAGAGGGGGCGTTACAGGAATCGCTGGCTCCGTGGCCGCGTTTTGCGGATTGGGAGTTGAGGTCGCGCTCGGCTTCTTTGGCGATGGCGAGGGGGTCTTGGTCTTTGTATTCGGCGGACATTGTGAGGGTTGAGAGGTTTGTTGCTGGGGACGTAAAGATTGGTAAGGTGAGGTATTTGGTGATGGGACTGTGGTCGAGTGAGATACTTAAGAATTGTTACTGTAGTGGGGCATACATCATCGAGATGATGTAATTCGCGCTAGCCGCTGGGAGCTGCCCCTGGACGTGGGGCGCGGCAGAAATATTGGATTGTCTTGTTCAGAGCAACAGGAACGCACTAAAAATCTTTCTTACTTGTCATTCGCCGGGATGACTTCGCTGTCCATTACAGCTCTTATTTACCACTGTGACGACGTGGGACTAATTATCAAAGGTTGGCAGTACGCAAGGTTTGGCAAGATCGAAGGGCTGAGGCAGTGGTATAAAAAGCAGCTTTTGGTCTCTAGAAATGTGATAGAGAAAGTTCGATTACCCTCCACAGGCGTGCCAGCGCTGATACGCTCCACCAACTTCGAGCGCATTTCCCAAAAACCAGGATTCAAGCCAAACTCAGCCCATGAGCCATAAACCCATACCCAGGAACGACTTTCAACTCAATGCATCGCGTCTAAGCCCCCTTGCAATTCCTGCTCAAGACCCATGTTGTTTGCATGGTGATTAGCAGCCGCCTCCTGCGGTCTGGGATCTTCATGACTCCATTGATTGCTGTTGTCCGGGATAGGTACGTTGTGCTGTCCTTGTCCCGGGCCTCCGCCCATAGGAGCCTGGGGCTGCTGTACCCTGACATGCCGCCGGAATCGCAACACCTCGTCTAGAATCATTTTCCTCATCTCCGGTACTTCCTCCACCACTTCGAAGTGGAAGTCGAAGGTAGTGGGACATGGGGGCTCATCGGTTGCGTCGTGCCAAATGTGTAGGTACCGGTGCTCAAGCGCTTCCTCGACTGATATTCTGGAGGAAGGATCGAATGCTAGCATCCGATCAAGCAAGTCGAGAGCGTCCGGATTAGCGTTGGGAAACAGTCGCTGGAAGGGCACCTTTGCCATGAAAGGAAGGTTTCGGACATATTCCTGGGCACGCGGGGAACCAATCCGAGAAAGAGTCTCCTCATTGGGTGTTCCGAGATAATGAAGGATTTGATTGAGTTGATCAACATAATCGCGCCCTTTGAAGAACGGCCTACCGCCAAGAAGCTCGGCGAGGATGCAGCCCACGGACCATACATCGACTTCAAATAGTCAGTCTTGCGTCCATCAATAGCCTCGAAGACCAAAGGACTACGTACTGGCTTTCGTGTAACTCTGGAAGCTCAACATGATCTCCGGCGCGCGGTACCATCTCGTAGCAACATATTCAGTCATGTATCCAGCATTCTCTTCCGGATCCATCGAGAAACCTCTGGCAAGCCCAAAATCGCAGATCTTGAGCTCGCAGTCGGCGTTTACAAGCAGGTTGCCTGGTTTCAAATCACGATGCAGTACGTTTGCGGAATGGATGTACTTAAGCCCACAAAGTATCTGGTAGATGAATGACTGAAAATGGGCGTCCGTAAGGGGCTGCCCGGACCGAATGATAGCGGCCAAGTCGCATTCCATGAGCTCTGCTCATGTCAGTCCGCAAGCCGTATGTTGAGATTCTCTATTTCCTTACCTTCATACAGGTAGGTTTCATTGAAGTTGTCAGGTCTCGGTATGTCCATGTCGTACAAGCATGTGATCTGTAATGTGTAAGCTCTTCTTCGAAGTGTCCGCCGGTACCAGTAGACTTAATGATACCTACATTGCGGTGCCCTCGAAAGTGTTGAAGCAACTTTATCTCCCGTAATGCTCTCTTCGCCAGAATCTTCTTGCTGAAGACATTCGTGACCTTCTTGATTGCAACGCCCTCACCAGTCTGAATGTTCGTCGCCGCACTATCAGGACAAGGTCTTCAGCCTGTGGTCGCCCAACATCATCGGGGTGATGGTAGATATGATGTGCATGCAGTGACGGGTGACATGCAGTGAATTTTGACTAAACTGCAATGGCCATAACATAATGACGCATCAACATACCAGACAATACCATAAGCACCTTGTCCTAATTCCTTGGTTACGTTGTAGCGCTCATCAACAACGAAGTCCTGGTTGAAGACCTTGAAGACCTTACGCCCTTGGAGATCCGCCATTGTTTAGGTTAATGCTTCAAGCCTGCAAAGCGCCCGAGTACAGCAAGTTAAGTCGTGAAGTAGGGTTAGAAGCACACGGCTCGAGGCCAGGCAATGCAAGGGAGCGATGAATGGAAGAGTGCAGCGCAATCGAAGTAAAGCTTGATGTCCTGATCTACAGGAGCCCAACAGCAGGAGCGAGCGTCAATATCGAAAATTGGAGTCAATCGGCTTTGAAGTAAAAGGCCGTTACCAGAAACAACGGGGTTCAGCTGGCGGATGTAGGTAGGCAGTGGGGATTCTCTAGCTGATACACGCTACCATGGATCAAGTATAAGCGAAGGCAGGGGTATGCTACGCCTCAGCCCTGCTGCCAGTCTGCGTAAAGACAGCCTGCTACCAGTCAAGTACAGAAAAGTCCATGTTGTACGGATTTACCTGCCTTCACATTTAGGCGTGACCTCAAGTCTCGGGTTATGCTTGTACGAAGCACAGAAGGCATGGAAGTGGGATCGCAACACGGGCCGAGCCGCCGCACTGTAGCGAACTGTCTTGAAGTGAAAACATGTTGGAGACTGCCCTATCATACTGGGAAAGCTGCCCCGTCGCCTCTGGGATCACTCCCTGCACTATATACATGCCTTCCATCCTCCGTGTGACAACGGATGACCTGACCTCTGCCGAACAGCCCTCGTCCGTAGCTTTTCACCATCTCGACAGCATGACCCAAAGCTTTTAGCTCGTTCGCCACTTGTCCACTGATGCCTTCTTCCAAGTACACTGTAGGGTCGAGGACCTTGCCCACATCTGGCATTCCGGCACCAATGCACATTCGCGGCGCGTCGAGCGCTGCTTGGGGGTTATACTTGAAAGCCAACATGTTCAGCAACACCTGTACGTGCCCCTGTGGCTGCATAAAGCCTCCCATAACCCCGTACACAGTATGTAAGCTTTGATCACTGGGGTTAGTGATCATTGCAGGGATGATTGTATGATATGGTCGCTTTTTCGGTGCTATCACATTCGGATGATCTTCCTGAAGGATGAAATTTGCGCCTCTGTTCTGGAGGGTGAATCCACACCCCTTTGGAATGATGCATGTGCCGAATCCGCCGTAGTTGCTGTTGATGAAGGACATACCATTGCCGTGTCTATCAGTGACAGCGAAATAGACTGTGTCACAATGGTTGTGGGCTGGAGAGCCATGGTGGACGATGCCAGACGCCTTCTTTGGGTCAAATAGCTTGGCACGCTCCGCCAAGTAAGAGCGGGATATCAACTCTTTTGCGGGAACCTTTTCGACATCCGGATCCGTAACCCACCAACTAGCGTCGGCGAAGGCGATGCGGAGAGCTTCGATGAGGGCATGGAGATACTCTGTGCAATTATGCTCTCTCTCGCCGAATCTCCGAATCTTACCGGTTCGTTCAAGCTCTTCAAGTATGCCCAAGGTCATAAGCGCGACTATGCCTTGGCCATTTGGGGGGTGTTCCCAAACTTCCACCCCGTGATCCTCATCACTTTGGCCCGGTTGACCATCTAAGAACTGACTCTGAGCCTTGCCGATGTTTTGCCCATTGAATTTGAGTGAGATCGCTTCCACTTCTTGACTACCCATCTCAGCATGGCTTTGGAGGTCCTCGAGAGTTAGATGACCTCCGAGGTCTTTGACAACCTTGATCAAAGCTTCAGCAACTGTACCCTGATAAAAGCCATTCTTGCCATGCTTCGCAAGAAGTCTGAAGGTATTCGCAAGTGTAGGGTTCTTGAAAATATCTCCGGGTAACGGAGCTCGTTTCCCATCCTTCGCTTTAGAGTCTGATTTGAGCATCTCACCAAAGTTCGGCGAGGCGTTGCGGATCAGTTGCTCACTGGAACGCCACTGTGAATTGTCAGATCTAGCTCAGAAGATCAGAACACTGCCGGAGGTCACATACAAACACCGAGGATAGCTCAGAAACGGGAAAGCCCTCCTCCCCAAGCTCAATGGCCGGCGTCAGGATCTGCTTCATTGAAACTTTGCCGCTCCCAAATTTCTCCACTGTGTCCACCCATCCAGCTGCAGCGCCGGGCGTGGTAACCGAATGGACACTGGTCATTGGTATTTGCCCCGACTCTCCAGGCTTCAGCCCGATATCTTTGCGTATTCCCTCCAAAGTGATACCTGCGGCGGATCTTCCAGAACCATTTAGGGCATGGACTTTCTTCGTCTTCGCATTATAAAAGAGACAGAACATGTCACCCCCAATTCCGGTCGAAGATGGTTCTGTCATGTTGAGAGCCGCAGCTGAGCTTGGCGGTCAGCTTTAAAGTCATGAGGGACTGAAGTGACCAAAATACGAACCAACGGCTACAGCTGCGTCCTACTCAGGCCAGGAGCCAGGAGTCAGTTTAAGGCCCCAAGTTCTTCTATCCTCTGTAACAGTGATGCTTACAGCAGCATTTCCTCCTTCTCTGAGTATCCTCTGACCCGCTTGGGCGGCCAAAGGCTGCGTGCATGCCACAATGCCATTGGTGCTATGGACGACACTTCTCCGACTTGGGAATGAAATGAATTCTGGATCTGTTGCTGGATAGATAGCTTTCGCATTGAGAGGCATGGCGTCGACGAATTGGAATGAGCAGATTATGGCAAACAAAAGGTCGCAATGGATTCACCGAAAAGACTTATCTACGAGCATGGGGAAGAAGACCATTCAAAGCAACCGACTTTAGCAGCTGCGTCCTCGGCCTTGACAGTCGCAACGACCTTCCCACGTCGGAAGAGCTTTATGACCAGGATACGTAATTTCCCCTCGGCAGTCCGAAGTTCATGACCCCACTTCAATCACCGGAAGTGTTCACGGCGCTTGCGATTGCCTATCAGGGGCATGGCTGTACGGTACGCATTGGGGACTACAGCAGCTTTAACGTTACTAAGAGCTGTTCCAAACGTGATAGAACGCAGCGTTTGGCGGTGAGACTTCAGACATATTCTTTATCTTCTTGGCTGGCAGTCCGCATGCACGTCCTCATCGGTCTGCGGAATAAACATTATTCCGTAACTTATTATTGAAGCGAAAGTTTCACAGAGCCCTGTTCGACAACGGACAGTCCTCCATCGAGATTTATCATATATGTGATTCCGAGGAGAACAGTTTCGTATTCGATCATCGCCTCTGTAACATGCTTAGGACGTCTTGGTCATGTCCAAGATGTCTTTCACGTTCCCTGAAACCGGCTGGGAGGCTGCCACTGCGGTTCCAGAGCTCAGGTAGCTCTTAAAGATCCTACAGGCATGGCCAGAACGCGCGCTGACCGCGGGTAGTGGCGTCCACGGATGGAGTGATCTCTGCGGCCTTGCTTGGGCGTGCTCACTCCATAGCAGCTGAACATTCAAAATTGTCTGAGCTACTGACCCAGAACTTCGATCCCAAAATGGCGAGGAAGATTGGAGAGCTCTCGACTGTGGCTAATACACTGAAAGATTGGGAACGGACTAATGAGGTATCAGTGTCTTTAAGCCTTGCAAAACGCGTTCGAGTGGCTGACAATAGAGGCCAGTCTCTCACAGAATTGCACCAGCTCCTTCAAGATCGATCTACGGATTCTGAGTTGCGTGCTCTTGCCTCTGAAGATATCTCTTCCACATCTGAGCAGCTGTTGCAGCTCACAAATAATCTCAAAACAAGTCTGATCCCTCAACACCCATTTGCCAACTTGCCTTGCCTTCTCGAGATTCGTCCTGGCGCAGGCGGCTCCGAGGCAGCTCTTTTCGCCAACGATCTTCTACGCATGTACCAGGCATTCTGTGCTCGTCGTAGCTTGCGAGCTACCTTGTTGAAGTTCGAAGCGGCTGATGGGAGCGGCAACACGTCAGAACTCCCCTTAGAGGAAGCAATATTGGAGATCGAGACGGAAGGTGCATACGGATTGTTTAGGTCCGAAGCTGGGGTACACAGGGTTCAAAGGGTGCCTGCTACGGAGAGCAAGGGCCGAACACACACCAGCGCCGTATCAGTGCTGGTGCTACCAAGTGTTCCCAGCAACGGCGATGCGGATGGGATGGGCGAGGATAGCTTCAATGATCCTTCGAGCGACTACTACATTGATGCAAAGGATGTGCGAACAGACATCATGCGTGCTAGAGGTGCTGGTGGGCAACACGTTAACACGACGGATTCTGCTGTGCGGCTGACGCATCTGCCCACAAATACCGTGGTTGCTATCCAAGATTCAAGGTCTCAGCCCAAGAATCGGGAAAAAGCATGGCGACTCTTGAGATCGAAACTAGCACAGGCCCGTAGGGAAGCTAGGGAAGAAGAGATGATGCAGATGCGGAGGAACGTAGTCGGTGTTGCGAAAATGGGAAGAGGTGACAAGGTGCGAACATACAACTGGGGACAGCAAAGAGTCACGGATCACAGAAGCGGTATCACTTTACACAACCTCAATGACATTCTCGAAGGCGGTGAAAGTCTTGAAAAAGTCATGGAGAGTGTAAGAGCTTGGCTAGCAGAGCGCGAGATCGAGAATCTGATTGCAGATGAAGAAGCTGCAGCAGGCTCAGGGACTAAGAGCCGTCATAGATAAAATACACGATTTGCAGAAGCTCTATCTGAGGAGGGTTGCAACCTTATCGAAATCAACTATCGTACATCTGATCACACCCCGTGATCTCAACCGACGATCCACAAAGCTCTCCTGTGTCAATTAGTCCTCCAACCGAAGCCTGCTAGATCGCCCTCAGGAATCCCCAAGAGCTCGTCTAGGAGTAGGTACATTGCGCCTCTACCATTCAACCAGTCGTCGTAGGTCGGCATCGCTAAAGGATTCACGGGCTCTCGACGCTCCAGTAACTCGATGGTTGCCCGTACATCGGGATGCGACGGAGAGAATCTGCTCATGTTCCTTAACCACTCCGGGTTGTGCTCTTCAATAGTCCCCCATATGGCTGCCTCTTGTCCTTCGTCAATCTGGTACTTATCGAAAACGTCACTGAGCATCGATGCGATCTGATAGTGGAGGTAGTGCGAGTGCCTTTCCAAGACGCACATGCAGAGGATGAGGGTTAGGTTGTACTCCTCCCAGTCGATTTGCGGCGATGCCATCTTGTTGAGTTTGGCTGAAGAGGAGTTGATTTCGGTGGCCGTAGTGTATGATGAAGGGAGGATGCTAAATCTCGTTACATGGCTTTGTTTATGTAGGCACTGGGGAGCTGTATTCACTACTCTTCTGACCGAAGTCAATAAAGATTACTCATTGCCGCCTCTACAAAACATTCACCAAGGCCTCCCAACCACCGCTCTTATTAGGATCATCGAACACACTTCTTCCCCTACCCTCTTCATCACTCAAACACAACGCCTTCACAGTTATCTTGAGCAACTCACCTCCATCCACCAAAGCACTCCCACTAGCCCAACCGAGCACCCCCAACATGCCCCCACAACCCCAAACTCCCCTCTGGCACAACAACACCTACCTGATCCTCTCCCTCTGCGCCCTCCGCCTCTTCACCCCGCTCTGCTCCCGCGAAATCGCCCGCCTCCTATCCGCAAACTTCACCCACGCAGCGCTCCACACGCATGACGTCCGACGTATCTGGGAGACCGTCACCGCTGAGCGTCCGCCCTGGTTCGAGCATATGGCGAGTCTGTGGCCGGGAGATGCGCAGGTTGCTGGTGTGGTGAACATGTTGATGGGGAGGGAGTTGGAGGGGAATGTGCCGCTTGATGGGGAGGAAGGGGAGGGGGAATGGGGGTGGAGGAGGGCGGTGGATGTTATGGTTGGGAGGACGGAGGGGATTTGGTAGGTTTTCATGTACGATGGGAGAGAGGGTATACGGCACTGGAAGAGGCTTTTTTGGATATTGCTTTCTCGATGTTTGGTCGTTGATGATGGGCGGAGTTGATGCATAATGAGAGTCAGAAGCAGCGAGTTCCTGGTAGTGTAGTCGATGATATTGGTCTTGCCCTAAGTTGGCCGCTACCTCAGGTCAAATGCCGGCAGACTTTTTCAGAGCCTCATGTCCACCCGTCTCATTCGCACAGATCATGGTCACAACAAGCGGGTCTCAACTTAGTACTGGCACGACCGGACTATCCGTCCTCATCTGTTCACATCTTCCATCTCTCCACAGATGGTAGATAGTTGTGTGACGGGTGCACCTTGATCTCTGAGATCGGGCTACTCCTTTACTTGTCGGCAGCGCCGCTGTACAAGCGTCTGGCTATCGAGTACAATTCAAGACAGCTCAACCAGAAGACAATTGCGCGTAGGTCAGAGAGACTGATTAAGAACGCAGTAAATTTGTTTGCTTCGCCAGTACTCTCAAATTCTCTGTCGCTCCTGCATTTCGTTGCATGCATACAACGTGCCGAACGGAGAGTCGTGCAACGTTTGGTTGCAATTACGGTCACGATACTACAGTATCTCGTACATCTGATCCGTACGAAGTACAAGTACTTATATGGGACGGAGGACAAGATGACTACTTGTCTAACTTTCGGGTCCTAATAGCTAATTCCAACGGCTTGTCCAGGGCAATTCGAAGGCGGTCACCTTCGCAGAGCTATTGGATGCATCACCAACTCCTTTAATCTACAGAACATATACCAAGACATTGTGCCTCGTCAATCACATTCGTTCGTATGTACAAGGATGAGTACAGGATGAGTACAGGATGAGTACAGGATGAGTACATGTAGTCAGACATGCGGAGGAAAGCAGAACGATAAGGTAGCGATGCTTATCTTAGCCTCCGCACGTCATGTAGGGGGTTTGCATCAACCAACTCCGTCCCCCCTTACTCGGGCACATCCAGCCAGCGTAATTGTATACCTGCAATCTGCAATCACACAGTCAACACATGCACCTCAACCTAGTGCACACCATAACCCACTCGCGATGGGTTCCATGTACCCTGCGGTAGATGTACTCGACCACGAACCATCGCAATCTCCGTGGTCTTCCAATCCCGATGGGGAAGCTCACCCTCTACAACGGATCTGGCGGGGACACATGCATTTGCTTTGTGTACATGTACCTTAGCTTCATCAGTGAGGGGGGATTGTGACTTGCCCCTCGCCAGCTCATTACATGTACATGTATTGATTATGTCTTACCGGCCTCGACAATATTGTATATCTTGAAGGTTCTAGCGGGCATTGGGAAGTTTTGCTGGGTCTGAGACACCTGCACTCCCATTCAATCGTTGACCTCAGATATGCTTTGAAGCTTGCCGAGTTTCTCACCACGGATTAAGCATCAAAGCACATCTCATCATGTTGTCACTCGCTTTCATTCTCGGCCTTTGGTCTATCGTTGGAGCCATCTTCGGCATCCACACTGCACCGTCCATCGAGCTCGATGTTCTCGAACAGCTACCCTCAACTCCTGAAGGATGGCGGCAAGGTATTGCACCGCCAGCCGCACTGCGCCTTCGATTTCGCATCGCCGTCCGCCAGGAGAATGCCTACCACTTCGAGCAGACAGTGCTTGACATTTCGACTCCAAACCATCCAAAGTACGGACAACATTTGAAGCGTGACGAGTTGAAGGCCATGTTACGACCCAGCGCCGATGCTTCCCAGTCAATCCTTGGTTGGCTAGAGGCAGAAGGTGTGCCAGAGACCGATATCGAGGATGATGGCGACTGGATCAACTTCTACGTTCCCGTCTCGGAGGCAGAGAGGATCCTGCACACCAAGTTTCACTACTACACGAGCTTGCTCAACGATATTGAAAGGATCAGGACACTTCAGTATTCTGTGCCAAAGAAGTTACATCAATACATTCAGATGATCCAGCCTACCACTCGTTTCGGCCAAATGCGTGGGGAGCGAAGCCTGGTTATCGATCACCATGAGGTAGCAAAATCAAGACAGAAGGAACAGAACTTTGGGACCAACTCTACCCGTCTGAACTCGACGTTCTGCAACACGACGATCACGCCGACCTGCTTGAAAGAGCTATACAATTATGGAAACTTTCAGCCTGATCCGCACAATGGTATGCTTCCCTCGGAAATCGTGAGACAATCCACAGGCTTGCAACTCAGACCCAGGTGAGGTACGTCCGCTAACATTGTGCAGGCAACACGCTTGGTATTTGTGGTTACCTTAATGAGTACGCCAAATATGCAGACCTCACAGCCTTCCTCAAGCAATTTGCGCCTTATGCGGCTTCCGATAACTTCACCTACGTCTCGGTCAATGGTGGTCTTCTGACACAGAACGATACCGTTGATGACGATATTGAAGCCAACCTCGACGTTCAATACGGTCTCTCGCTTTCGTATCCTACGCCGAGTTTCTACTACAGTACCGCTGGTCTTGGCGAGCTTATACCAGACCTAAACCAGCCTAATATCTCGAAGAACCAGAATGAGCCTTACCTCGACTTTCTGCACTATATTCTTGCTCTACCAGATGACGAGCTTCCTACCACCCTCACAACGTCTTATGGCGAAGACGAACAAAGTGTTCCGGAAGCCTATACCAATGCCACTTGCAGCATGTTCGCCCAACTTGGTGCTCGTGGCGTTTCGGTACTATTCTCATCTGGCGACAGCGGCGTTGGATCTGCGTGTCAAACCAATGATGGGAAGAACACGACGCGATTTCTGCCAACCTTCCCAGGTGCTTGTCCCTTCGTGACGTCTGTTGGAGGTACCTACCACGTCAACCCGGAGCAAGCAATCTATTTTTCTTCAGGGGGGTTTTCGGACAGATTTCCACGACCGTCTTATCAAAATGAAGCGGTCAGTGAGTACTTGGAAATCCTAGGTGACCAGTGGAAAGGGCTCTATAACCCCAACGGACGCGGTTTCCCGGACGTAGCAGCACAAGCCTACAATTTCTCCGTTATCGATCATGGAAAAGAAATCCGCGTCGGAGGTACCTCGTAAGCATTGTCCACGAAACTGGCCAAAGACTCTTACTAACTGCCTTACAGTGCCGCTTCGCCCACATTCGCCGCCTTTGTGTCAGACCTCAACAGCGCACGTCTCTCCGCGAATCTACCACCCCTCGGGTTCTTGAACCCGTGGATCTACAGTGTTGGCCGTCACGGGCTCCATGATATCGTTCACGGTGGATCTAAGGGCTGTACCGGGAAGGACATTTACTCTGGGCTCCCAACACCGTTCGTACCCTAAGCCAGCTGGAATGCGACGAAAGGATGGGATCCGGTGACAGGGTACGGAACTCCGAACTTTCAGTACCTGTTGAAGCTGGCTGTACCGGATTACAAGGGCTAGAGGCAGTTCCGTCGAGTAGGGGCCGACTTGTGCTTAGAACGGTCTCGGAGCTTCACTTGCTATGATAGCAAGCATTTCCGCTAGAATGAAGTGTATAACTGCCCTCTCACGCAATGGTGCTTGACGGTGTTGCTTTCCAGAACCTCCATAGCGTAACCGTACATGTAGCTTGGGAAGCAAGATCACCAATCAAGTCATCTAATGCCGCATCGATACCCCGTTTATTCAAGCTTTGAACTTCCCGATGTGGAAGGTCTCCACCGACTTGCTTTTCTTTACATTTAACAACAAAAGAATCATGCAGCTTGCGACTAGATCCTTGCTCGCTCCATGGATTTATTTATCGTAGCAACAGCTGCAGATGAGTTCCGTACCATGGCCTTGAGTGGAAGGTCGCAGGGATATCAATCATGATTAGACTAGTCTCTACCGAGGGCAATTATCGGTGAGGGGCTTCAACGATCAAGTTACTTGCGTCTACCTGCATAGAAATCTTAGGGTATGCCTTAGTTCTTGTCTTCGGTGACCTACCTTACACCGCATACCGATGGCGTAGATCAACTCTTGGAAGCTATCCCGTCCGAATGGCAAGGGTGCAGGTGATCAAACTGGCACTATTGGTGAATACATGTAAGGATGGGTACCCCACTTGTGCCTGGATGAGCTTTCGGAACTTCTCTTCACATTTTCTATGACTGGCAAGATGCGTGGCTTCACATACCTGTCCGTGCTGACGTGTGCTTGCCTTGCTGCTGCTCGAAGTCCACAGCATGTTGGAAAGAGTTTACCTAAACCTGCTCTGAAGTGGGAGAGAGACCTTAGCCCACGGGCAGAGGTGCAAAAGCGTGCCTCGACATATCTCAACGCCAACACAACCAGTAAGTGGTGCCACTATCGATACTCCAAATCATGAGCTGAATCAGGTACCAGAGTTTGCTGTCAATGGTGCCGGTATCCCTGATGTCAACTTTGACATTGGTGAATCCTATGCCGGCCTCCTACCAATCTCCACTAATGTCAATGAGACTCGTCAGCTGTACTTCTGGTTCTTCCCTTCTACAAATCCTGCCGCCTCGGATGAGATCACCATCTGGCTCAATGGTGGCCCTGGTTGCAGTTCTTTAGAAGGTCTCCTTCAAGAGAACGGACCATTTTTGTGGCAGTATGGTACATTCGCTCCCGTCAAGAACCCCTACACGTGGGTCAATTTGACCAACATGATTTGGGTTGAGCAGCCTGTGGGTACGGGTTTCAGTCAGGGCACACCTACAGCGACTAGTGAAACGGACGTTGCGAGTCAGTTCTTGGGTTTCTTTAAGAATTTCATCGACACGTTCGGATTGCAAGGGAGGAAGATATTCATCACGGGCGAAAGTTATGCAGGTTACTACATTCCGTACATTACAGATGCGATGCTGAACAGTCATGACACGGATCACTTTGATGTCAAGGGTATCATGATGTATGATCCGAGTACCAGCACGAATGCGGTGCAGGAGCAGAGTAAGTCCATTTCCATTGCCAATTCAACCCTCAGACTGGTACTTACTGACAAACTACAAGTCCCCGCCGTGGCATTCGTCGATTATTGGAGGCCGCTGTTTTCACTGAACGCGACTTTCCTTGCAGATATCCACAACCGCTCCGAATCTTGCGGCTACACCGCCT
>JAABUP010001441.1_pt1 | contig 49894 bp, 46 predicted proteins | sample 5559201 | NCBI WGS metagenome assembly JAABUP01 (sample SAMN10711887, study PRJNA513373) | rock metagenome | isolation source: Antarctica rocks | place: Antarctica | reverse complement strand
ATCAACGAATCGAACGATGGAGGGCAAGTTCTTCAGTAACGGACTTGTTCCTCGTTGTCATATCAGTTGCAGATGGTAAGGTGATTGCAGATGGTGGCTACGAGATGATCGATCAAGAGTCCAAGACGGGGGAAGTGGGTGTCATGCTTAATAGTGATGAGAGCGTACGACGGAAAGGGTATGCAGTGGAAGCGCTCGGAACAATGTGCGATTATGGGTTTGGGGCTCTTGGACTGGAACGTATGCGACTGAGGACGTTGAAAGTAAATGCACCTATGCGGACTTTGCTGGAGAGGAAGTTCAGCCTAACGGCGGAATCCAGAGAGGTTGAGGCTGGTACTGAATGTCTTTACACGGTTTCAAGGCAAGATTGGCTGGAGAGGCGACAGCGTAGTGAGCGCAATGATGAGAGTAAGAAACGTTTGTAAGAATGATGATCACGTTGCATCTGGAAACCATCAATCCTCTAGGGCTTCTTCTCTCGCGGATCGCTATGTTCTTCAAGAGTACCATATGCCCTGATGAAGGGACTACTGTGCTCTTTGTACATTCTCCCGCACTTCACGTTCCTCCTCCTCCCCCCAGCATTGAGCCCACTATGACCACACTGCAGCCAGTGCACCGGTACCCAAATTTGCCCTATGTAATTGCTACAGGAACTCGCCACCCTTCATACTCTACAAATGCGACTTGGCCTGAACCCCATGATGCTTCAACATGTCCTCGGTCGCATCCTTCTGCTTCTGAATCTTCGCCATAACCTCCCTGCCCCTCTTATTCTCATTCTTTCCCATCTGCTGCAAATGCACCTCATCCGGACCATCCGCAATCCTCAGCGTTCGGATATTCGCCCACATGCTTGCCAGCGGTGTATCCTGACACACGCCTGCTCCGCCATAACTCTGCACCGCGCGATCGATGACCGTCAGCGCCATCTGCGGGACCATGACTTTCGCCTCGGCGATCTCTTTGAGCGCGCCTTTAGCATTAGATTCGTCGATTTTGATGGCTGCATTCAAGACGATAAGGCGGGCTGCGTCGATCTCGAGACGCGACTTTGCGATCCATTCAAGGATCACTCCGTGCTCGCTGAGCTGTTTGCCGAAAGGCTTCTTTCTTGGATCGTTGGCGCGGGCAAGCATCCAGTCAAGTGCCCTTTCGGCGGCACCAATTGAGCGCATGGCGTGGTGAATGCGTCCTGGACCGAGACGACCTTGAATAATTTCGAAGCCGCGACCTTCGCCGAGGACCATGTTTGAAGCTGGGACGCGGACGTTGTTGAATGTGATATGACCGTGGCCGTGAGGTGCATCGTCATAGCCGTAGACCGAGAGCATGCGATTGATGGTGATGCCTTTTGTACCGGCTGGAACTAAGATGACCGATTGTTGCTTGTAGACGTCTTTATTATTGGGATCACTCTTGCCCATGACTATATAGATCTTGCATCGTGGGTCGCCAGCTCCACTGCTCCACCATTTCTGCGATTCACCATCAGCCACTGCAGGTCTTCATCAGCTTATGGTGGAGACGCTTACCGAGCCGTTGAGCACATACTCGTTCCCTTCCCTCTGAATCGTCAAGGTGATATTCGTTGCATCGCTTGACGCCACATCCGGCTCCGTCATCAGGAACGCAGATCGAATTTGCCCATCCAACAGTGGGGTGAGCCACTCCTTCTTTTGCGCGTCGTTGCCATATTTAGCGAATACCTCCATATTGCCAGTATCCGGTGCAGCACAATTTGTGGCCTATCACATCCATCGAATCAGCCATTTCATGTTCTTGGGAGAGCAATTGATGAGAGAATCTCTCACCTCCGAAGCCACCCTACACTTCCCCAAATACTCTGCCATCAAGCCATACTCCAGATTTGTGAATCCGGCGCCCTCCTTGAAATGGCTCTTCGGCAAGAACATATTCCACAAACCCAGCTTCTTCGCTTTCGCCTTCAAGTCATCGATGACAGGGGGGTATGTGTTCCATCGCTTTGCGCCTTCGCCGAGCTGCGCGTGGAAGACGGGGTCGGCCGGGATGCATTCTTGCTCGACGAATCTCTCGACCTGGTAATCGGTTTGTGAGCAATTGATGAGATCAAGTGTAACGCTGGAAAAACAGCGAAGATGAGCGTACAAGATCGAGTGTCTTTTTAGCACGATCGCTCACTGCATGACGGGCAATAATTGGGATCTTGGCAGAAGCTGATTGGGATTGACCGCTATTCGCGAGCAGATCCTGACTGAATGAATCCTTCGACATGATTGTTCTATGATGATGTTCTTTCTTTCGAGAAGAATTTCCAGAGCTCAGCCGAAGGCTTTACTCCAGGTTCTGGGGAACCCCACACTTGCATAAGTATCCGAACCGAGGTTCCTACTACGGACAATTCCGGCATGTTGCGGTAATTTCTTATGGTATTATTCTCATGATGCACCATTGAGTCAGATATTGTACGGCTCTGCAATGCCCTCCATCTCTAACGCCGAATCGATATCACGCGTGAACTAAATGCCCTCAATCGCCTTCAGTCCTCAGCTTTGCCTTTGTCTTTCCACCCTTGAAGTGCTTTTTTCCATTGAGTGTTTTCAGATCCGCCGGATCTACGTTCTTCTCAAGAGCAATCATAGATCTCTGCTTCCGCCCACTCAATTGCTTTCCTGATGCTGTTCCTTGCTCGCTGTACTTGTGATTGAAAGGCATTGTTAGGTGTCCTGCGTTCGCTGAACCCGGCCCAAAGAACCTCTTGTCCAGTCTCGTCGACTTCTCGCCTTGCACGGCTGGTAGCGGCAGAGTGTCTGGGTCGTCCATCAATGATTGATCTTCGGAGCCTGTTACTGAATGTTCCACCTGAGCAGCTAATGCTGCCCTTCTCTTCTGCGGAAGATGCTCCATATCATACAACTCGCGATTGAACTCCTTAGGATCAATAGGTGGATCATGTGGTGGTGGATGACAGAAGAGCAGCTTGCCGCTGACATAGTGTTTCAGCACATATCTTGCTGCTCTCGATTCATCAGGCTGGCCTTGTCCAGTCTTCGTGAAGCCTCGCGCAATTGCATAGGCAATCAGCAGCTCTTCTGCCGTAGGTATGCCAGTTCCTCCCTCTTCGAGAGGTCTAGTATGTACATGAACGCCGTACAGTGCTTCAAAGAAGGACTGCGGTATGCGTTGAGCAACCAAACCAGCTGGTCCGGTGAACTCTCGTAGCTGATCGATCGGGAGGATGCCGTTGCAGACAAGCTCGGCTTTCGTGGTGGCGAAGTTGGGGAAGACAAGACCAGGACAGTCGCAAAGGATTACATCAGGACTGAGATGAATGGTTTGAAAGTGTTTCGTCTTGCCTGGCGTAGAAGACACGGAAACCTTCTTGGCACCTATCAAAGCGTTGATAGTGGATGACTTCCCAACATTGGGATATCCTACAAGACCGATCTGCGTCTTTCGTCGATGTTCTGGATCTGCGTTTTCGACTTCTGGCGCGTTCTTCAGAAAAAGGGCTTCCAGCTCGTCGACAGTCAAGATTCGTGTTCGGTGATCGGGTGAGAGTGCAATTCCGTACTTAGCGTCATCCGAGTTGAATTCCTCTTCACTCATCCATTGCGCTTCCTCTTCTTCGTGATCCTGTATATCGACCTCCTTAGCTGGGATTGCGCCTGCGTAGTTTGCGTCCTCCGAGTTGAATTCCTCATCACTTGTCCATTTTTCTACCTCTTCTTCATGATCCTGTATATCGATCTTCTTGGCTTCTTCGGCTAGGTGATCCTCGTGCGGGCTGACTTTGTCGATCACCCCATCTGTACCTACTAAATCTTCTTCGTCCCCTGACTCTCGCTCTAAGTCTCTTGCCTCATTCCTCTCCTTCGCCAGCGAAGCCGAGAAGAATGTATAATTAATTCCGGTCCTCTCAAAATAGTCAGCCCAAGTCTCCCTCTGTTCCGGCGTCATCATATCCGCCTTGTTCACCAGTAACAGGTTGTTCTTCCTCGAATCTACCTCCTTAACGTACTTCTCCAAATCCTCAGACCGGAATAGAAGTGGGTTTCTCGCATCTACAATCTGCACTACCAGATCCGACCTCTCTATGACTCTCCATAACTGCCTCCAAACCTCTAGATTTCTCTCGAAAGGCGTCATGAGCAGATCATTGCTCTCTTGTAACTCAGCCAGCCCTCGTCTCCACTCTAACAGGCTTTCACGCTCCCTTCTATCTAACTCTTGCGGTGTAGTCATCTCATCCCATGGCGGTCGTCTTGGTACGGTTAATCGGTTCTTGTTTGCATTCTGTTTTCGAACAGCAGACCTCTCCTCCGCCGCTGACAGCAAAAATGGGTTTCGTTGATCTGTGTGTATGATCTTGACATTGTTCATCTTCTCCGCTGTGAAGTCTGTGCCCGCGAGCTCGGCAGTGCTGAGGAATTCATCGAGGGCGGCTTGTTCGGTGACGCTTCGCATTTTGACCCATGAAGCTTCTTTGGGGCCGCTGGTGACATACTTTAAACAGATATCAGTAACATTCTTGAATAACTGGGAAAGATATAGAGCCGTACTGTTTCTCCATTGGGACCCGTTCTGTGGATTCCAGCGGAGACTTTTTTGCGGTCTGCGCCTTTGCCCTTGCCGAAGCGATCGTTCATGAGACTGTTGCCAAGCCCGACGGCATTTTTTGATTTCGCCAGCACCATCTTGTTCAGATATCTTGGTTATAGTTGTTGCAACTGTCGAAGGTGAGTCTGGGCGAAGTGGGATGTCGAAGATCGAAAAGGTGAACGTCATTTGTGAACTTTTCGCGAAAGCTTCGAACTTCAGAAAAACACACAACACGTCCATCTGTTGGCGCACAATCAAGGAAACACACAGCTGCAAATATCAATTACAGACGGACAAAGTCAAGTCACGACATAGTTAGAATCATTCACAATAATGCCACGCAAAAAATGGATGTAAGTCTCCACTGCCTTCTCACACCACTGCAACCCCACTAACCCTTATCGATAGCGACAAAAAGTCCGCTACCACATTTGCCCTCGTCCACCGCGCCCAAAATGATCCCAAAATTCACGATGCCGGGGCCTCGGACATGGTGTTTAAAGAGGTCACCGCGCCCAATAGTAACAAGATCAAGAGCCGCGATGACCTTGAGGAAGAGCTTGGCCTTGACCCGAGAAGTGTGAGAGACAATGAAGGAGAGGCAGCAGAGTATGGAGTGTACTACGATGACACAGATTATGACTATATGCAGCATATGAGGGACCTTGGTGGGAGTACAGAGGCACATTTGGTAGAAGCGCCGCAGGTAGGAAGCAAGCAGAAGAGAGGAAAGGGAAAGCAGAAGCTGGAGGATGCGCTGAGAGATGCAAGTCTTGAGGATGAGGACAGTGAGAACGTTACTGGAGGCGTGAAGCTTGGAGGTACATCGGCGTTATTGGATGTGGATCTCCTGCCTTCAAGGAATCTGCGAAAGGGCACATACCAGGATCAACAGAACGTACCGGATGCGCTTGCAGGATTTCAGCCGGATATGGACCCAAGGTTAAGGGAGGTACTGGAGGCACTTGAGGATGAAGCATATGTGGATGATGAAGACGATGTCTTCGGAGAGTTGGCCAAGGGTGGAAAGGAAGTAAGCTTGAAGGAATTTGAAGAGCTAGGGTTTCTAGGTGGGAATGAAGGAGGTGAGGATGACGGTTGGGAGACAGATGATACTGCGAAGCCGGAGAAAGAGTACAATGGCATGGATGCGCCACCTCCATTGGACGATCAGGATGTGATGATGGACGGTAGTGCAGATCAAGGACCTGGCAATTGGATGGAGGAGTTCAGCAAGTATAAGGAGGGGAAGAAGCAGAAGCCCTTGAGAACAAATTCTGAGCTAGATTCATCCGTGATGACTGGTTCCTCAATGACTGGAAATCGCCGAAAGAAGCGGAAAGGAGCCATGACCTCTAGCACCGGCTATTCCATGACTAGCTCCTCTCTGTTCCGTACTGAAGGCCTGACGCTTCTCGATAATCGATTCGACAAGATAGAAGAAGACTACGCCGAAGACGAAATGGACGACGGAGTCTCGGTGAACACCTCTTCTTCAGTACCTTCACGGGGTCCTGTCCGATCGGATTTCGACTCGATCATGGATGAGTTCCTCGGTGGTTATTCGATGTCTGGGAAGAAAAGACTGAAGAAAGGAGGTTTTCAAAGTGGTATTGAGCAGCTTGATGAAGTTCGACAAGGGTTGGGCCCGGCACGCATATTGTCACAGAAGGTCTAGTTTGGTACCACGCATAGAAAAAAGTCAGGCGCTCAGGGAGTCATGGAGAAAATGATGTCCTAGCTTAGAACAGTAGGAAAGAGATCGTCCCGAAAAGCATCACATATGACTTTGTTGCCGATAGGGGTACTATTATATTTCTTAGAGGATCATAACTGTCGATACCTCCTATAAGGAGAGCGGCAATCTATTACTCGAGGGGAGAGGATATTACACTCTACGGGCTTCGGCGGACTTCATACGGCAGCTTAGAAGGTAATCAAGCCTTTATACTATAGTTCCCCTCTCGCGGAAGATATCTCAGTCATGAAAGTGACAATGGCAACGATGCTTCAATGAGAGCAACTTATTAACCATCATCTTTGTCTGAAAGCTATCGTTTTACGGTCCCCTTGGTCATTGTGCCATACTGCTAGCAGTTGCAGAAAGTAGTTCCACGACCCAATGGCTTTCATGAATATATTGACATGCTCGTTGGTGTCCGGCAACTTCCGCTGCCAGACAGCGGGAAAGCCACGCTGGTGTCTTCTTCAATGTTGGATTTGAACACCTGGTCTCATATGGGGGCATATCCATGGTCGAAACTTGATGACCTGCCAATGTCTCAGCTGGCTCATCTCAACCTATGGGAAAAGGAGCTTACCGTGAAGCTGGGCAGCTTGAGGATGCATGAACGATGCCAAAGGCCTATCGATATGCCGCTCTCCTCTTCCTCTCGTTTGCATGTATTTCAACAAATGCGTATGACTCAGTAGCATCAGGAGCGTCGAACTCCTCTTGGGCAGCTCCATCACCAGCACCCTCGACGTTGACATGTCATTCGAGGACAATCAACTACATCACCCATTCACTACCGCAGCAATGTCTGAAGACCAGTTGGACAAGCGGAAACACAATTACTGCTGGGGCCCGCTCACAGACCACTGCAGCTTCCCACGATGCAACTATCCTCACACCGGGCCTAGTTTCACAAACATACGACCAAGCTCTGGGTGAGAGCACCGCAGTTCATAGCACCCATAGTGCAAGAGCTACGACTATTGAAGCAATCGGATCTACTGTTCTGTCGGACCAAACCTCTTCCTCTTCTTTAAAACCGAGTCCCACAGACAATACAAACCCTTTGCCGTCCGTAACAGCGAATTCAGACTCGGAAGGCGACTCACCGCTTGATAACGCCAATTTTCTTTCTTTCGAAGACTGGAAGAAGCAGAACCTTGCGAAGGCTGGACAGTCAGCGGAGAACGTGGGCAAGAGGCGTCCAGGATCCGAAGGACAAGAGGTTCAGCGTAGACCTGGTAATATCAACAATGCCTTGGACTCCCTGGGAGAGGACAGCGAGATCGAGTTGGACTTTGGAGGCTTCGTCAGCTCTGGTAACGCTGAGGAGAGTATACCGTCCAGAGGAAGAGAGGCAAAGGATGGCAGGAGAACATCTGGCGAGGATGGGGAGGGAAAGCAAGGAAGTGCTCTTCCAGGCGCGATGTCACGAAGCAAAGATGCTGGAAAGACGTGCAAGGAACGCTTCAACTACGCATCTTTCGATTGCGCCGCTACAGTCCTGAAGACAAATCCACAGTGCAAGGGTTCGTCCTCCGTGCTAGTCGAGAACAAGGACAGTTATATGCTGAACGAATGCTCTGCTGATAACAAGTTCTTCATTGTCGAACTTTGCGGCGATATTCTCATCGACACTATTGTGCTAGCAAACTTTGAATTCTTCAGTTCAATGTTCCGGACGTTCAGACTTAGTGTTTCGGACCGGTACCCAGTCAAGCTAGATAAATGGAAAGAGCTTGGAACTTTCGAAGCAAGGAATAGCCGCGAAGTACAACCATTCTTGGTAGAGAACCCGTTAATATGGGCTAGGTATTTAAGGATTGAATTCTTGACACATTACGGCAACGAGTATTATTGTCCGGTGAGTCTGTTGAGGGTACATGGAACTACAATGATGGAAGAATTCAGGCACCAAGAGGAAGTAGCAAGGGCCGAAGAGGAAGAATACGAGGACGATTCCTTAGAAATACGGATGCAAGGCCATGAGTTAGTACCCGAAGCAATGACTGTTGAGAATAATATCAAAGACGCACTCAGAGTTGAGGCAGAAGCTACAGCGTCTGCGCCGAATGCTGGAAATGGCTCGGCAGAAACGACGCCGGGTCCGTCGAGTTCATCGGTACTGAGCCAAGACGGTACGCAAAGGAAGTCTGACGAGGAGAGCGACGACTCTGCAAATGTCATAGATGCGTACGATGAAGAACAGCCAGAGTCTAAGGCTTTACTGCTGCCTTTCAATGCGAGCAACATCGTTTGTTACCCAATCGAACGCAAGGTAATGCAGGCGGCCGTGGAGTCCACTGAGCCAACTATTATCGGCCCCGCGCCATCAGGCGAGATGTTATCCAGGTCCTGCTCTCAGTCGGAGATTCATACACTTCCTCTTTCTTCATGGTCATCATCATCCGCTGTGGCTGCGTCTTCCGGCGTCGACGTGTCTATCACTACCACTACACCAGCCTTCTCATCGAGATCTGTCACAGAAGCTAAAGATCAGTCATCCACATCCAACGCCGTGGCCTCAACGAAGACTTCGAGCCAGACCTCGCAAGAGGCTGTCAAGACATCATCTTCTGTGACGAACTCCCCTCATCCGAATCCCACCACGCAAGAAAACTTCTTCAAGTCCATCCATAAGCGCTTGCAGCTTCTGGAAGCAAACTCGACTTTGTCTCTTCAATACATCGAGGATCAATCTCGAATCCTGAGGGATGCTTTCGCAAAAGTGGAAAAGCGTCAGCTAGCGAAGACTACCACTTTCCTCGAGCACCTCAACACCACTGTTCTGACCGAGCTAAGAGGCTTCAGACAGCAATATGACCAGATCTGGCAGTCTACAGTTATCGAACTCGAAAGTCAACGAGAGCAATCACACCGCGAGGTTGTTGCTATAAGTGCCCGGCTGAGTATCCTCGCAGACGAGGTTATTTTTCAGAAACGGATGTCTATTGTCCAGTCAATTCTCATACTACTCTGTCTCGGCTTTGTCATTTTCTCTCGAGGTGCAGCTAGCAGCTATCTGGAGTTGCCACTTGTGCACAGCATGGTTGCCAAGTCTCACAGCACGCTGAGACATCCGTTTGAGAGTCCCTCTGAGAGTCCTCCCTCGACGAGGCCGAATTCTTCAAGACGGGAGGGAAACAGGTTTAGCATCTTTGGGGGTCACCGCAGGGACCCCTCAGAAGATTCGACAAATGATGGGACGAGAAGCCTTATCATTGAGTATTCTCCGCCGACTCCAACATCGGATGCGGGACACTCAGATGCGTCGAGCGCGGGCAGGCGATCGCCTAGTCCTACGCCGAGCGAAGGTCCTGAGAACCCAGAACCGAGTGAAGAGCCTCATAGCAGTCCCACTACAGTAAGAGGCACCGGAAGACTCAAGAGGCATTCTTTGAGCTGGCCTGCGCATGAATTCGTTGACTCAGGTCTGTTACGACCAGGCGCGTCGCCTGAAAGGACGAGGAAAGCGAGTCATCTCCAGAAGTCGTCGGAAGAGCCCGAGAATGACTCGTCGGGTGGATGACTGGCAACGCGAGGCTTTTCTCGAGGTTGCTCCTAATGACTGACGACACACCCGTATTTTAGACTAGGAACACGTTGCATGAACCCAGCCACTATGGCTTTCTCGCACACCAAAATAGAGATAAGTGAGCCAGAACAACGCACTAGCTCCTTGAGCCCTCATGTTCCTGACTTTTCTATTTACCAACTCCGCCACTTAGTACTCTACATCTATCTTCCCATCCCCAGTCCGCAGCGCCATGTAGAACTCCCTCGCAATCTTTACACTCCCTCATCCCCCACCACCCAGCTCGTCGCCACCGTGCTCGGCACACCTGCCATCATGAAGCTTCCGGCCAAATGCACACCCTCATCCGTCAACAAGAGCCTTATTCACTACCGACTCGCACGCGCTGAGGTACACCAGCCGGCAATTTTTCGAGCTGGGCTTTCAAAAGTAAGGATACGCACAGGGTTTGCGGGCGCCATTCTTTGAGGTGAAGGGCAGATCGAAGCGGGTCGGAAGCGTGGCGAATGCCGTGGCAGGCGAAGTGCGCGAGGGTGGTGGTTTGAAGGTTCGGTATGACGTCTTTCTTCCGCGGGTCTTTGAGGTTGGCGACGTGGTGTTGGTGTTCGAGGATTCTCTGGATAGCATCGACTTCTTTGGGTGTTTGTGAGGATCAGAGTTTGCCATGCCGGGTCGTTTGTGCCTGGAGACTAGGAGGGCGGAAGGGTAGGTGGTGGTGTTGGCGTCGACTTCGCTTTGAAGCGCGTCCATGCGTTGGTGGGTGTGTTCGAGGGCTTTGAGGGTTGGGATGTAGGATGATGTTGGTCTGTCGAGGACGGTGTAAACTTCATCAGCTGCCAGCGACCGGTTTGGTAGTCTGCTGCGTGAATAAGGTAGAGATTGATCCAGCCGGTTGTGATCCACCATATTCGAGGTAGTGATGACCCTGAGCTCACCTGTCCCGTGAACTGTAATTCGTCGAGTATCGATTCGGCAATCAAATCCCAGAGACACTTGGAGACCTCCTCTAGCAGATCTGACGCCATCTCGGGTCATTGCCGATGCGAAGCAGTGCGTTGTGAAGCTCTACCGCCAGCCGTTTGAGATCTTCCATGTGTAGCAAGGGAAGATGCAGGCTGAAGATCTTCTCACTAGTCACGATGAGGGCATCGCTTCTGTCCGCGCTGATACTAACGGCTATGACCGGCCATGTCTGTCATACCCCTGGATTTCAGGGCCTTCAACTGGGAGAAGCAGGACGTCTTTAAACCCCCCCTGGCGCTGAATGTTTGCAAGCATATCTTCATGTCCGGCCGCGATGTCATGGCGATGTTTCATTTCTCCGTCCAACGGCTAAAAGGATATGGCGACCGATGATTATTTCATGCACGGAGTGAGCATCTCAAACCTCTTCGCCAAGTCCGTGTGCTTTTCCGCAAGGTGGTCCACAGGTCTCCCCTGGCCGGATCCCCCGCCGCGCGGACGAGAGCGGTCGCGCTGCTGGAAAGGTATGCCGGCTTGCGGATAACCGCAAGCTGGTCGGCGCGATTGAGACCTTGCGGAACTGCCTCAGGCATGATTCGAAGGCTTGATTGAGTGTCTCTTGTGCGGCTGGATCGTCGTGCTTGAGGTCATGCTGGAATCTTGGGACTTGGGAAGCGGCAGTCATCTGTGCTGGGGGTGAAACCCTAATATCTTGGCACAAGGCAGTATACAAGTGTAGTGTCTTCTCAAGGTAGAAATTATCGCTCGTCAAAATCATACCATTCTGAACGAACAATTGCTTCATTGTGCCAAGTTATCGGTACTGAGGGGTCTTCAAACCGGAGTGCGATCTTGGCTAGATTCCAGGGGCTCATTGCTGCCTCAAAATCATCTTGCTCCTTACTAAATTCAGCGTTCTTCGTCAGGGCCACACTTAGGTTCTGAGCACTGGTAAGCGGGAGCGACTCCTTCGTGCATCCCACGGCGATTGCTTTCTTGTAGTGAGACGGACCTTGCACAAGGCAAGATTCGGTCTGAGAAGCTCCATAAAGCGTGATCGAAGCCCAATACGCCAAGCTCTTTATCTAGCTTGTAGATGCGCTTTGGCGTTGAGGATACGGGAGTTACTTAGTGCTCTTGTAGCGTACACCAGGTCTGAGCGACTTCAAGGTCGTAACGTACTTTGGTGATCGGATGTCTTGTCTGAAGCGTATGGCTGAGACTATAAGCTCGACCTGGAAACCGAGCATTAGTCTTGGAGGTGGCATTGGTCTGCTTGCCCCTGAAACTGCTCCGATTTGGCGTTCCCTAGCGACTTGTATACATGGAAACGTCCGAATGATCTGCGCTAATGTCTCGAATAATGGCAAGAGCAATGCTGTAAGCCAGAATTCCAAGAGTTAGATCGTTGGCGCTGCCGCTCCATTCGAATCTCAAGCACAAGGCATTGCCCAGATCGTTGACGTACAGAGACGCCTCGGCATCCTTCAGAGTATATTTGCCGATGGCTTTGCTGTACCCTCGATAGCTTGCACGCAGGAGATGCTCCTTGGTCCTAGACGAGTTGTATTTGAAGGACAATACCTCGCTTTTTTAGAAAAGCAAGCATGTATATGAAGAAGTCTCAATCTATTATAGGGAGTCGTTCATCTCTGAGATAATTCAATTGTGAAATGCGCCGCCACCAATGGGCAGCGGCTACCTTGCAGGTAATGAGGCTTATGCTCTGATCCAGTAATGCTCAACGGCGCCTTTGTAATGCACCAAACACCAGTCCAAGAAGCCTGTCAATGCGCCTTCTGACACAATTTCCTCACCAACACCAAGCAGATGCCCATGCCCTTACATGATCGTACATTCACGATCCGGCGCCTTGACGTTCTCCTTAACCTTCCAGGGGTGGTCATGCTTTGGAGGCCTGCTCTTACTCTTGTCCTTCTTCTGTCTTTTCAGCTTCTTTTTGTCAGCTCCATCGACCTTCGATAGCGCATCAGCGTCAACGATAACGGCGCTCTCATCAGCACCATCAACATTGCCATTCGGTGCCCAAAGCTTGTCCTTGCTAATCCTGAGGGCCAGCCTCGAGAACGTAGCGCTCAATCTCGTCTCCCCGCTTTGGCTAGTGGGTCGACTCTTAGACCCAGTCTTGCCGACCTTTGAGCCTCGCCTTGATATTCTCCAAGACGCACCTCCATCCTCGTCATTAGGAGTTACAGGTACGGTGGGTATTTGGTCCGGTCGTAAGCCCCCGCCACTACCGTCCGTGAAAGCTACACTCGCTCGCCGATCACTTGACATGCTTGAACGACCCGGCGGATCCTCAGAGTCCGTGCCGTCAAGGCTGGGTCTTCCATTTTCGCCTACATCGTCGTGTGAGCTCTGGCTCCTGTTGCTTTTCAGAGACGGCCCAGCGAGGCCTGAGTCTTTGCTTTCTGACTCTAAGTAAGGGGGTGGGTTCTCGGAAGGCACGGTCTCTAGTGCTATGCCATCGATGGGCTGGACTTGGTAGAAAAGTAGATAGGGCGATTCCTCCCTCAAAGCTTTCTCGATGTTGATGTATGATATACGTTCTTCCGCTAGGTCATCAAAACGCATCCATCTGTCTTCTGATTTCTGTTCAAGCGCTGCAGGTCCTGAACCGGTCGTGGCGTTGGGTGTCTGTGCATTTGGGGCGGTGCCCCGAACAAGCGAGATGTAGTGACCTGAGTCTACAGACACGCCACGGTGACAGACTACAGACTGCAGAGAGAGCTTGAAATTACCAAAGATCGGACCATCATCCTCCATCTTATCATCTTGGATAAAGTGTGGGAGACCAATCTCTAATGGAATGTCGATGTATGTATTTCGTCGTACAGCTGTTCCATTCGGTAGAAACGAGTAGCGCTTCAAGCATAAGCCTAAGACAGGTCGTTTGGAGGAGAAGTGTGCGGCAACCTGGGCATCGTTCGTCGGAGTGTTGTCGGTATACCAGGCTGTACAGATTGTCAGCTTCAGGCTATAACAGTGTATATCAGCTTTTTTTTGACATAGACGTACGTAACAAGCTGAAAAACTGCCAAGCAGGCATCAATACCTCCTTTTTGACGATGCTGCCCTTCCGCCGGCTACTGGTCTGACTGACCCCACCCCCATGAGGGGACGGTTCTGATGGCTCTCCTTCCTCCTGAATGACTCGTTCTTGGATTATGCTTGGCGCGCGATGCCTTGTGTTTGTCGTTCTTACAGGCGAGGATGTTACAGCAGCGTTTTGGAGCATCGAAGAGGCCGGCGAGGATGACCGCGAGTCTCCCGATTCTATCGTTTCTATGTGGAATGCATGGGCTTTCGAAGAGTCTATGGATCTATGTGACCTCACAGAGCCCATTGTGCTCCGCCGCTCCAAGTGCCGTTTCACTTCGATCCGGTTGTTAAAGTACGTCTCTAAACAGTCCTCTAACGTAATGGGCTTCCCGCCTGGATCATCTTCCGGTATGGCAACCTCGAGTAGTCGCTCATTGACAAACTTGTGGTCGTCATCTGCGTCCTCCTTGCCTGTGTGGAAGATATCCATCTTCAGGGTGAGAAGGGGGAGCTCTAATCTCTCAGTGATGAAGGAAAATGCTTCGGAGGTGTCTTGCTGCTTCAACTCAGCCGCTTCTATCCAACCACACGCTGCAAGAGCTTCTTGGAGATGTTGTGTCTGTGACAGAATCTTGGTCAGTACAGCTGCCACGGATCTTCGTATGAGGATTTGGGTTATTACAATATCAGTGGTGATCAGCTTGCCCGTCCTAAGCATATTGACCCATAATCTCAAAACAGTTGCTAGCCTCTTTCGAGGATCATCGTCGAATGTATTATACAGTATAGCTTCGAAATTTGCCAGCCTTGCAAACATGGCGAAGAGCAATGCGTCTAGATAGCAAGTCACACCTTCTCTGTTCACCGCTCCTAGAAGCTTTACATCTGGGTTATAGTCTCTTATGATGCCATCAACCGACTCTTGGAAAAGCACGAGGAGGCTGAAGGCCTTTTCTTGGTCACCGTGGGGATTTTTCGCGGTTAGCGCATACTGAATATGCGGTTCTTGTAAGTTGGTGATGCCGATGCGGGAGAGTCTCTGGGTAAGCTGTTTGATCTGAAGCGTGTCAGAGGTATAATACTACCAAACTTCTGGGGTTCACAGCGGCAACCTTTTTGTCTTCATCCTTTGCAGGAGGCTTCCTCTCGTCTGCAATGAACAGACCACCTAAATGACCCGAAGTCGCTTTCGGCTGCAGAATGTAATGATCCAACGAGTTAGCAGTCGATGCATGCACGAGACACCTAGTTGCCTGCAGCCGTGGAGAACGTTTGCCGTTTGCCAAGTCCGGGAAAGCAAGAGAAAAGGAAGAAAAGGAGGATGAGGAGCGGTGCCTCCTCGAGGGAAAGGAAGCTGTGATGCCACACGAACAAGATGAGGCAGATTGCCCATCGAAAGAAGGAGGTATGGGAGATATGGGAGGTAATGGCGATGGTGACATTACTTTTCTTTGGCGACTTCCACTGCGATTCTTCTCTCGCCTGCTGAGGAACCTATTGATCCCACTCATGGCGCCTCTGGTCTTCGCCGAGTTCTGACAGCGACCCTGAAGGTTTTGAGGGAGTATCGATGTAGGTGGAAGTTTAAAAACGGTCCGCGACGGTCCAATAGTGAACAATGGCTAGGCTGCTGCCTCATGGAGTGAACTAGGTACCGCCACGCAAGATCCAGATCTATGCTGTATTCAAAGCGACGTGCATCTTCACATTATTATTGTAATGATGCGTCGACAATCTGCATTGTTGCGGGCAGCGACCAGTCTTATCGTCTCCTGTTGTCGAATAACCATCGTGAGGACTGAGGAGTAATGAATCCAACCTGGAGGTGGCTCGAACACGAGCGGACCCGACAGACCCCTCGGACCTAAATCTTACTTAAGTTCAGCCCGAAGCTCGGCGTCCTTTAACTGGCTGCTTCACCCGGATTAGCGAGGTACATACAGTAAACCCCGTAGCCATCGCGTGTGAGGCTCATGAAAGGACTTCTGGCTGACACCAACACCATAACCTGCTGCTACATCATCATGGCGCTTCGAGAGCTGCCGATACGGCTCAGATCACATTCAGCGAGACATTGTAAATCCGTTCATAGGCCAACATACGCCATTAGCCCGCGCAAGGCTTCAAGTCAAGCAGCAATCGCAGAGACCTCCGAAGATGTCGATCCATCATCCTCCTTCACATCAGAAATACCCTCAGATGATATCATCAACTCCTTCAATCCAGTAGAGCGAAGCAGAAGCAGGAAAACCCAGTTACCACCAAGTCGGTGAGTCTTCTAATGTTCTGTGGCCAACCGGCCTACGACCACCTACAATTCTACTTTTCCTCCACCTCCCTATATTCCCAGTCCTTCAAACCTCTCTGCTAACAATCCATTGCCAACAGCTACCGCTTCCGCCCACCAAAGTACTACCGCGGCCCGCTGCACCCCTACCAGCCCCCACCCCCCTCCGACCCGTCCTCCCGCCTCTTCGTCCCAGGTCCCTTCACACTCCCCCGCCTCCAACAAACCTACATCAGCACCCTCCGCCCGGACCTCCTAACCCTCTCCTACCTCCACCTCCCACCGGACTACCGCCCGCCTCCCCGCGCGCCCCGCCTCCGAACCTGGGACACGTCTTCGCCGTACCACAAGAACCGACCTGCACGCGGGCCCCGCGGCAGTGACGTCCTACGACTCCTCAAGAAGCCGATGACGTTCCGCAATGTGCCGCAGCTGGAGAAAGTCACCGTGCACACGATGGTCAAGTGGGCGATGGAAGACAGCGCGCACTTGCACGTCGCGGGGATGATCGTACAGGCTATCACCAACGTCAGGGTGAAGACGCACAAAGCGCGGAAGTCGGTTGCGCAGTGGGGGATCAGGGAGGGCCGACATATCAGCGTGACGGCGGAGTTGAGGGGGGAGGATATGTATCATTTTGTGGGGAAGGTGGTGGATGTGGTGTTGCCGCGGATCAAGGATTATCAAGGGGTGAAGGGGAGCAGTGGGGATGGGAGTGGGAATATTAGTTTTGGGTTCGATAAGGAATGTGTGAGCGGGTTTCCGGAGGTGGAGGTGAATTATGATGCGTAAGTCCCCGTTGCTACAAATTGAAGGTGAACGGGAAAGCTAAGTCGGATCTGTATAGGTATCCGCCAGATATGATCCCAGGTTGCCACGTTACGATCCATACATCGGCTACGAACGATAGAGATGCGAGGTTACTGTTGAGTTCGATGGGCATTCCGTTCTACGGCAAACTTGTAGACTAGAGCGGAGCAATCGAGACGTGATCTTTTGCAATTTCCTATCTAGAGAGTGACGTATAGCATGGTAGCACAGTTGTACATTAAGAGCACATGATGTGAGCATCTGAAAGCCATCTGAATCGTGAAGTATTCGCTGTGGGAAAAGCAATGAGCAAGCTTTGCAAGTAAGCGACTGCCTAATATGAAGAGCCGCAGCTAGTAAAAAGTACAACAGTGACAGACACTGAGGAGAGATACCGAGCTCAAGAGATCTTACCATCGTCAAGAACTATGCATTCCTTCAAGCGATTGGCCTCAAGAATGGGCTGAGCAAAAGCTCATCCGCACTAGGTCTCTTCTCTTCTTCGTTCTCGAAGGTCTGTCGGAGGAAGTGTTCGGCTTCTGGAGAACACTCGTCAGGTGTGGTTGGCCTTGATTGAACCTTTCCAATTTGATAGAGCGCCTGCAGCTGCGTGAAGTTGGGGAAGGGATGCGTGCCCGTGAACATTTCGACGACCAGGCATCCAAGAGACCAAATGTCAGCTTTGCGGGTGTACGTTTTCTGTTGAACGACTTCGGGTGCCATCCAGAAGACAGAGCCTTGGAGGGAAGGTCGGTGCACATGGCCGCCCTTGGCAGCCGGTTGGAGAATGGAGGCCTCTACACGCTTGGAGATACCGAAGTCAGAGATCTTGATGCCGCCTTTGTTGTCCACGAGGACATTGGCGCCTTTGATGTCGCGGTGGATGATATCACGGCCGTGAAGATAGGAAAGACCGCTCAGGATCTGCCGAACGAAGTTACGGATCAATGGTTCCGGAAGTTGACCGTAGAGGTTCAGCATCCCTGCTACTGAACCGCCGGGGACATACTCGAGGAAAATATTGAGATGTTCGTCATCAGAGCTGGAGCCAAGGTACTGCACTATATTCGGGTGCTGTAAGTCGCGAAGAAGGTCGATCTCGTGTTTGAGCACTGCGACCATTGTATTCTTTTTCTTGTCCAATTCGCTGTCCGTGTTCGACGGCACTTCAACCTGCTTGACGGCCATAAGCTCGCCAGTAATGGCATGGAGAGCAAGGTAAACAGAACCAAAGGAGCCTTGGCCGATCAAAGCACCCTTCATGTACTTGACGTTAGCAAAGGAGTCGCCCCTTAGAAATTGGTCAAGCTCCTCGTCGGAATCTTCGCCGTCCTCCGCGATGGCTTGACTGAACCGCTGATTCAGTGATCCACTCGCCTCGGTGGCTTGGCCGCTGCTACCACCGTCATCGAAGTAGCTTTGTGGAGCGACGTTGCCATCAGGATCGACGAGGGCAACGGCTGCTGATTCAGAACCACTCTCACCACCAAACGAGACATATGACTTCCGATTTGGTTCGATTGGAGATTCTTCTTGCAAAGGCTGCAGCGATGTTGAAGCGATGGAGTCGCGGTATGCGGTCGGAGGCAACGCAAATTTCGAAGAGATCGATAAAGGACGTGACGCTCGTGTCATTTGATTGTTGCCTGTCAGCCACTGATCGGCAATGCTTGGAATGGGAGGAGCGTCCTTGAGGCTCGAAGAGAAGCTGACATTGCTTGCAATACTGACGCGGCTGGCGGCTCTACTAAGCCGTGCCGATCTTCGCATGGACATGCGTACAGTTTTCTCAATGTCTTCCTTTTGGTACCCGGGGAAGTATGTTGTCAACTCGTTGGCGATCATCTCGCTCGGTGGCCGCTGTCCGAAGAACTGTTTAATCTTTGCTTTCGCACCTCTTGTGACTTCAGGTGATCCGGGACGCTCGAGGTCTTGAGCGGCATAGTTGACGTTACGTTGACGCTCGTGTGCTGAAACGGCAGGGAGTGGTGGATGAACAGTTGCTGGTGATAACGGATATTTTACAGCTGCCCAAGGCTCACCCATGACCTTCTGCACCTTGAGCTGACTTCGAGTGTTGTTATTGGCGACTGCACTCACGTGAGTCTCGTAGTGTTCTTCCGTAGCTATTTGGGCAGCTCTACGAAGCTCGTCATCGTCGGGTTCTCCAGCGTGAATTTTCCTCAGGATGAGTCTGTAACGCTCCGCCCTGGTCAGATCGCCGCAGATGCGCACCAACTCGGCATCAAAGAGACGTCTACAGTTGGCGGGATTCGCTTGCATGCCGTCGAGGATATAGAAACAGTAATTCTTGACAAAATTCTCTGGCAGCTGCATCTTTTTCAGCACATGCAGAATAATCTCGTCTGCGGTTTTGCAGTTCTTGATATTCAGCACCTTCGTCTGACCACCAGAGTAGATGACCCTAATGATGGGTGACTTTGGCGGAAACTTGCCCATAGTCAGACCATCGATGCTGGGATTCTGTCGGAGATGTGTAGGTCCTCTGGCAGACTGTTGTATCTCGCCTGGGGTGCCAGGCTGTCTCCCGGAAGTAGAACTAGCAGAAGATGGATGACCAAAGTAGCCTTGGCCTTGCTCTCTCCTTGAGCTTTCCATAGGACTCATTCCGCCGTAACGCTGAGCACGTAAGCCTCTACCGTCAGACTCCACTAATGGTGAGCTCGGTCTCGGGCCACCATTGGAGGCAACGTAATTCTGCAAAGCTGCAGGATCGACTTGACGGGAGTAGCGTCTATTAGCTGGTGGAGTAGGGTGGGAACGGTCGCGAGCATAATTCGGACCTCGAGGAGAACCAGAAGAAGAAGGCGTATAGGCTTGATTATTATCGAGAGCAGCGAAAGAATCCTGCCTTGGTAAGCCCAATGCCGCGGACGATCAATTGAGATGTACGTACCCGGTTCCGCTTCTTTAGATTGCCCAGTGCTTTAGTCCTTAATTGCTTGATTGCAATAAAGATACGAACGCGATCACCAATCTTCTTGACACCCATATCCTTCAGCACAGTCTGATCGCACTCGAGGAGATTGTCTCCATTGAAATTATTAACTGAGGGTCGCGGTGTCAGCGGCCATAATAGCTTCTTGAAACTGGCTAGTCGCTGTGAGGTAGTGTTTTTCTTGCGGGCTTTCTTCTTGTCTCCCGCCATGCTTGAACGCGAACAAAACGCGATCGGGATGCTGTAGTCTTGCTTATAGATGTGCAAAACGTTGTTCTTGGGAAACTGAAGAGAAACTGTAGAAACGTAGAACGACAAGCTGAGAGAAGAGCGGAAGTTGGACAGAAAAGAACGTGGCAGGGTTCCAATTTGTGCGAAAGTAACACGTTACTAGGGCTGTTGCTCACCTCGAAAAAGCTGCTCATACTGAGCGCAGTTGATGCTTCGCAGCCATTCACCCACACGTTTCTCATCCCAATTCCTAATTAGCCACCACAACGTCAGCATTTCTTTTTTGTATAGTTCCGATAAGCTTGCGAAACGATGTTCATGAGTTGATTGATATTTCCCATACCAAGACATACGGTCGGGGCTTGAAGGCGCAGCCTACCTGACTGAGTCTGGCCCTTCAAATGGCTCTGAGAATTCTGATTCGGTCGGACTTGCAAACGTCCCATTGTGTGAGGTCCCCATGGCTGGTATTCTATGTGTTGAGATGCCTGCTGAGTACTGTTGATTTGCAGAGGAGGCGTGTCCAGACGACAAAATTCCCAACGGAGCTGGATATGGACTTTTGGACGCGAGCATTGCCATCTCTTCTCGGTATTCTCCCCGAATTTATTTGCCCTTTGCTACTAACACACAATCTCTTTGCGAATGGTCGTTGCCGAGGCTGGATTGAATGCTGAACTCTTCTCTGAAGAGGGTCAGCGAAGTCGATATCAACCAACTGATATCAAAGCAGCATTGCCAGCAACGCCAGCTCCGAGCTGTAGTGGATCCGAGAGAGAGATGGAAAGATGAAAGAGGTATGTGGTTCGAGGATGCACCCGGTTCAACGCGGGTAACCGTGGTTTCAAGAGGATGGATCTCTGCATTTGACACACTGTCTAGGAATATGTGTACGTTCCAAGCTAGGTGGCATAACAATAGGTAGGCCGGCCATATGCTCTATTGTGAGATCGATGAGGAGAAGATGAATCGTGGCCGGCGCTTGTGAGAGTTGGAAACGGAAGAGGAGGATGTTACCACAATAGGCGTATAAGTGTTTCGGTGCGGCGTTGATGTAAGATCCTCGTCAACCTAAAGGATTAAAGATAGGGAGAGGATGGAAAGATCTTGCGGGAGTCAACACGGCCGCTTCAGTCGGTGAGGTAAACGTTCGCCATCATAGCCGTCCTCGGTCTCACCAAGTGTGTGAATTGAGGGAAAGAGACGGAGTGGAGCGTTAGCCAATCAGGATGGTGATCTGCATGGCTTGAAACGTTAGGTGAGGGGCGCTTATTATTTACGGAGGGCTCTTTGAGACTTTTGAGACGCTTTCGGACCCTCGTTTACGGCGCCTCCTCGTGCTTGGCTTTCATGACCAAGCCTTCGCTACGAGCTAAGGTTATGGGATCGCAAGTGAAACGCTCTCTGTCTTTTCGGCTAGGCATGGCGTCAGAGCTCCACTACTGTCTCGGAAGCTGAGTTGTTTCCCAAATTGTTTGTCTCGAAGGTCAAGATGTCTTTTACTAACCTTGGCAGGGCATTGCGAGGTTAGTAAAGAATGAGCTTAGCTAGGGAACAGTTGAGGCGTCAGGCCGAAGGCAGACTTTCAGACTTGGACAATACCAGTAGAGTGGTATCCGTCTTAGCATCAAATGTTCATTTGTAGGCTTGAAGCAGCGTTGAAGCTATCCAGTGGGATGTGACGATGATCTCTCCTACTACACTTCGCTTCGGCGGTTGTAAATACTTGTCTGTAGAGACAGTCCGGCATAGTCACTTTCACCTATGACCTCAGATGCAGACTAGAAGTCGGCAACAACTTTGCCAACCACTGTTCAGAGTTGAAACACCTTTTCGGCTCTTTTGAGATGATGTCAACAGAAGCAGAGATATGGCGCTCGATCCAGCCAGCAGCGGTTATGTCGCCGCCAGTAACCTTCAAGACCTTACGGACACATCCTTACCCATCTTCAATGTCGAGAGGGTGCAGCTACAGTTCTCGCTATCTTCCGATTTCGTAGCTGCGCAAGTTGCCAACAATGTTCTGGTCCTCGCGCTGTCCACTGGACGGATCCTGCGAATCGATTTAGACAGTCCGGCGGATATCGACGGTAGGTAGCAGGCTGTGTTGACACCTGTAGCTTTGGTTTGGTCAGCAACTTTGGACTGACTGAGTCTACCGTCACCTAGATATCGACTTACCCAAGAAGTCATCGGAGGTTGGACTTATCCGTCGCATGTTCCTCGACCCGTCAGCGTCCCATTTGATCGTCACCACAACGCTCGGGGAGAACTACTACCTCCATACTCAGTCGAGACAGCCGAAACCATTGTCACGGTTGAAAGGTGTAAATATCGAGAGCATAGCATGGAATCCTTCACTACCGACGGCGTCAACAAGGGAGATACTTGTTGGAGCCTCTGATGGGAATGTCTATGAGGTCTACATTGAACCCTCTACGGAGTTTTACAGGCGTGAGGAGAAGTACTTGAAGACGGTTTACAAAAGCTCAGATGGGCCAGTGACAGGCTTGTGGGCAGACCTGATCGCAGGGAAGCCTGACGTGAGACGGGTATTGGTAGCCTCGCATAGCAAACTATTGCATTTCGTTGGCCGAATAGGTCGGCATGGGCATGAAGGCGGAGGATCGATCTTTACAAAACTTTTCGAGACGGAGACACCTACAACCCATCAAGTACCCAGTTTATCCAACTCGACGCCTTCAGGGTTGGCTCTAACACCCGACCCACCAGAGACATCATCATTTGACAGCCTTAACGCTGAACGTATTTTCGCCTGGCTCTCATCCGAAGGAGTATTCTATGGAAAGTTGTTTGATTCGTCGGCGGTTACGAATCTCGGTAACAAAGTGTGCAACGAGGCAAAAACATTTCTCAGATCCCAAATCCCGGCGTCAGAGAACGCAAGCGGCCGGAGAAGAGCTAAACAAGATCCCATCGCCGGCATTGCACTTACGCAATGGCATATCCTACATCTTGTAGAAGGTAGGATAGTGGCCGTAAACAGACTCGACGAGAGAATCGTGTACGATCAGGTTGTGCTGGAACCAGGGCAAAGTGCCTTTGGCCTTGTGGCAGATCAGAAGAAAAACACCTTCTGGCTATTCACGACCCAGGAAATATTTGAGATCGTGGTCAGCGACGAGGATCGAGAGGTCTGGAAGATCATGCTCAAGAGTCAGCAATTTGATGCTGCTTTACAATATGCCCGGACCCCAGCGCAGAAAGACGCTGTGGCAACAGCCTCTGGTGACTATCTGGTCAGCAAAGGTCAGTATCTAGAGGCAGCAGGCGTGTATGGGAAAAGCAGCAAGCCTTTCGAACAAGTCGCCCTGACATTCATCGATCATGGTGAGCAGGATGCGTTACGGAAATATCTCTTGACCAAGTTATCAACGTACAGGAAATCATCTGTCATGCAACGAGTGATGGTTGCGAGTTGGTTGATAGAGATCTTCATGTCAAAATTGAACTCTTTAGATGACACGATTACGACTAAAGCAGAGCTTTCAGAAAACACGAACACTACGGAAACCAAAGACCAACTTTCTATAATCCGCGCTGACTTTCAAGACTTTGTTACGAAGTACAAGTCCGATCTCGATCGGAAGACAACGTACGATATCGTAAGCAGCCATGGTCGAGAAGAAGAACTGCTTTTCTATGCAACCACTGTCAATGACTACAACTACGTGCTGTCTTACTGGGTCCAAAGAGAGCGGTGGTCGGAGTCACTCAGTGTACTCAAGAAACAGACAGAGCCTGCAATCTTCTATAAGTATAGCAGTGTGCTGATGGCACATGCTGCCGTGGAACTTGTAGATATCATGATGCGGCAATCGAATCTTGATGCTCGGAAATTGATCCCGGCGCTTCTCAATTATAATAAAGATGCTCGAGAGCCTCTTAACCAGGTATGACTTGATTTTAAGAAGGTCTGCCTTAATCTAACCATCCACAAGAATCAAGCGATCCGCTACCTCATCTTCGTAATTAACCAGCTCCATTCCACCGATGCAGCTGTTCACAATACTTTGATATCGATCTACGCCTCTCATACCTCCCGCGACGAATCGGCCCTCCTTTCCTATCTCGAATCGCAGTCCGTCCAACAAGAACAATCCTACGATGCCGATTTCGCTCTTCGTCTATGCATCCAGTACAACCGCGTCCAGTCATGCGTTCATATCTACAGCTCCATGGGCCAATATCTTCAAGCAGTTGAGCTCGCTCTCAAACATAACGAGATTGACCTCGCCTCTATCGTTGCGGACCGTCCAGAGTCAAATCCTTCACTGAGGAAGAAATTGTGGCTCGCAGTAGCCAAGAAAGTCATTGCTCAAGACTCCGGCATCAAAACAGCCATTGACTTCCTCAAGCGTTGCGAACTCCTCCGCATTGAAGATCTGATTCCTTTTTTCCCCGACTTTGTTATTATTGATGACTTCAAAGAAGAGATTTGCTCTGCCCTGGAAGACTACTCTCGTCATATCGACGCCTTGAAGAAGGAGATGGATGAGTCAGCCGCCACCGCCGAGTCCATCAAGACGGATATCAAAGCGCTTGACCAGCGGTATGCAATTGTTGAACCCGGGGAGAGATGCTACGTTTGCAGACTACCGCTGCTCAGTCGGCAATTCTTCGTATTTCCGTGCCAGCATGCTTTCCATAGCGATTGTCTGGGCAAGAAAGTCATGGATCAGTCGGGTATGAGTAAGAGCAGACGTATTAGGGAGTTGCAAGGGGAGATCAATAGGGGGATAAGTACGGGGGCAAAGAGAGAGAGGATGGTAAGAGAACTGGATGGATTGGTTGCGCAGGCGTGGTAAGGAATCCGCTTTCTATCCGAGAATCATCTTCGGACTGGAAGACTAACTCATGTGTGTCTTTACAGTATTTTATGCAGCGATTTCGCCATCAAGCTCATCGATCTGCCGTTCGTCACGGACAAAGACAATCAAGATGAGTGGGCTCTCTAATTTATTCCTTGGGCGTTTTGCGACAATTCACTGCAAGCACATGAACATATCGTATAGTGTATAGAACACAGTCAGCAAAACGAGCTGCTTGCAGCCAAGCTTGCCCACATTGACGGCAGCTCATAAAGATGATCAGTTTCCTCTGACGATGATCATCCCCAACAGCCAGCCACACATCATCACCACTATCTAATAAAAGAAAAACCCCATACTAGTACTCACTCTACATTGCCAACCATCCCCTCTCGCCCTCTCACCCTCGCCTGCCTGCACCCTCATAAACACACCACACCACACCCGCAACCCCCTCATTCCATCCATTCCATTCCCAGGAGGACCAGGCACGCCGACGACACCGGCTCGGCGCTCCTCGTCGGTCACTTCGGCTTGGCGGCGTCGCTGCGCATCAAGCCATGCCGCCGCGGTCTGCCGGCGCTCGTTATCGGCCATAAGGGCCCGAATGTGCCAAATTTGCACCAGCAGGCCGACGAACACGGGCGCCACCCCAGCGTAGACGGGCGCAACGGCAAGCCAGTCCGTCGTGATGGCGATGATGGGCGGTATGGTCATCATGGTGCAATGATGAAGGTGATGGCGCCTAGAGTGAGCCATTGCCAGACCTGCGGCACAAAACACCCTGTGAAGCATGATAGGCAACCACATCGACAGGTGCGGCGCCGTGTCCTCGAAAGGGGCGTCATGACAGGGCCTCCTCCGTTCTCTTCTCTGACCCGCCCCGAAGAGTCGACTTCTTCGCTTCGCTCCGCCAGTTCCGGCGCTCCGAGACCCACCCTTGCGCAGCTTGAGGATGTTTACTCGAAGATGGAGCAAGCTGCAGGCCAAGTCGAGACGCCGGTGGAGACAACGTCGATCGCTCACAGGGTGCTGCTCGCGCCATTCCGTCCCTTCATCGACCCCTCGCCGAGCTGGAAAAAGGGACAAAGAATGTTACCCCTTTTGGTTGACCTTCTTACCCTCGAAGGACCGAAAGATCTGGCGATGCTCAAGCGACTCTTGACCGTCGCCAAAGACATCCGCTGCAAGCTTGGTCTTACAGCAATCTCAACGCCCTCTCCGTCTATATCCCATCTCAAACTCCCCTCTCATCTTCATCAGTCAAGAACCCATTCATTTCATTCACCCTTGAATTCAACCCTTGGTCTCTTTCTCTTTCTCTACCTCTTCCTTCCTCTCTCCCTTCCCCCAAAGAAAGACCCGCTTTCCCTCGTAGATTTGGGCACGGTTTTTTCTGTGGATCTTTGATCTTGTGGTCTTGTGGTCTTGGGTTGTGACTTGCTGTGACTTGCTGTGACTTGTTGTGTGGTTGTGATGATTGTGATTGTGATGATTGTGATGATGTAATGTTGATCATGACTTTCTTTCTTTCTTTCTTTCTTTCTTCTTTCTTTCAGTCGGGCTGGTTTGGTTGTGACGTGTAGATGGGGTGGTGATGGTGATGGTGATGGAGATGGTGTCTGATACAGTCCTAACGGCGGATGTTGGTGTTGGTGTTGGTGTTGGTGTTGGTGTTGCTGCTGCTGTCAGCAAGGATGATGGTTCCGCTGTCGGTATAGATGATGGTATCCGTCAGAGACAGAGAGCACCGTGTGCGGTGAGGGAGCGCCATCCCACACAAGCTCAGACGGGAGATACGATGGAAGTATAGCACAAGGCGGAGGTAGAGGCTTTATGGTTTCCAAGTTCAGGGCTGTTCAGGTTCAGGGCTTGCTACTGCTGGAGGATTCCGAGGGGAGGGCGCCCGGCAATGCTGGCTGGAAAGTGCTGTTTTGGGGAGGAGGGCGTTGATGGTCGTGGAGCTGTTGGTGCGGGTAGAGGTTTGTGGAAGGTTTGGAGAGTTTGGAGGGACTGGGACTGGGACTGGGACTGGGACTGGGACTGGGACTAGGACTGGGGTGAGGGAGGGGATTGGTGTGGTGGGGTGGTGGTAGTGGGTGGATGTTCGGCGTCTGCAATGGGAAGTCTGTGTGGACTGAAATTGGGCGGTGAGGGGTGAATTTAGAAAGATTTGCATGTTGGAGAAGGTTAGGGAAAGGATCGAGACGCAATTTGACTTGTCATCTAGGAACTGGTGGAGAGTTGGAGTGCTCAGATGGCAATGAACGGCAACACTCATTCTGCAAAGCGGGGCTCTATTGTACCTAGTGTAGCCACGGAAGTTGGTCGCGCAAAAAAAAGGCATTGCACAGCGGAGGATGAGACTGGAGACACTGAATACGTGTTTGCCTGATGCAGTCCTTTATGAGACGTTCGTGTCATCAACAAGGGTCGCAGGCAGAAGGCAGCAGTATTGCAACCAAACAATCCAACCAACCAGTAAAGACATCGGCGAAGCCCAAAGAAACCCTTTCTCTTAAGAGCGACAAAACTTCCGAAGAAGAACAAGCTGAGGAGGAAACAACAGTCCAGCTGAGATTGAGACTGGCGACCAGGGAGATGACATTTTCGCGGTGAGACAGCACAAACGGCACCAAGGGAAGAGACGGCTGAGGATGACGACTCAGTATCAATGATGGACGAGGAAGAGATGAACTTGAACATCGATCCCAAATATCGGATTTTCGACCTATAACATTGAGGTAAAGACGGCAGTGACGGAAAAAGTCTCTCTTGTTGAGTGTGAAGAACCACCGCAGTACCTGGAACTCCAGGAAGCTTTTCACGAACCCTATCAACATCGACAGAGACAGTATCAACACTTGGCCGGCAAAAGGCACAAACCCGCAGACTCATATGTTGCAGAGAAGCTGGCGGCCAAAATCAGTGTTTCCATAGCTTCGACTGGTGACCAGCCGAGTTCGAGGTGAAGGGGACGTTCGAGCAAATCGCCAACGTACATGTACGGGCTTTGCGTCCTGCGGATTTGCATTGTAGGCTTCACCCTTCGACGTCGGTGCTTGGTGGATAGTGTGCTTAATCCGCTCGCTTTCAGATAGGCGGTGAGGACCTAAGGAGAAGTCTCCAATCCGGACCTGCTCTTGCACTATGATGGGAACATTGCCTAAGATTTTGGGGTTGGGTATGAGTCGAGGCAGACAAAGAGCAAATGAATGCCGAGACAGATAAGAGAATTCTTTTTTGGGGCAAAAGAAGTGGCAATTAATTGTCAGTCAGCCAATCAGACTATCTTGACGAAGGATAGGGATAGGTAGCTATACGATGACATAGATAGACGGTGGTTTGTGAAGCAAAGGCCGATCAGATAGAAAAGGACTTGCACGTGATATCTAGACCGCATGCACCAGTAGCGTCTTCAAACACACGAGATGGAAGGTGTGTTTTGGTGGGATCCATGGCAAAGTGGTACCGGCAAAGAGAGGGATCAGGTACAGTCGTGGTCGACGGAGAGCAATAGCCTCAAAGCGACTCGATTGGAGAGGCCTTGCTCCGAGAGGAAGAAGAAGCTATCCCTCGGTCTACTGAAGATATTGATGTTGATGAGCTCGAGATAGTTATTGATGAGGCCTCAGCAATTGGGTGTCGTGAATAAGGAAAGGCTTAGTCCCTCTCAATATCTTGTCACTCCACCCTACCTCCATTCGCTCTAACCTGCGCATCAATAATGTTGGTAGCGAGCGCAGTTCGGACACCCCGGTCCGGCTACCGTCCCAAGGCCAAAGTGCGGTGTGCCTCTGAAAAATCTTCCGCAGTCGCCTAAGCAGGCTTTTCGCCAATCTCGAATGGCTCCTAGGACTTGACGGAAGGTTATGGGTGTTGAAAGCTGGGGTAGTGCATTAGGGTTCGACTCGTGGTTGGAGACAGCAGCACGACCACGAGGCTAAGACGATGCTGCAGGTCGGTGTTGGCGAGGTGTCATTGATGGGACGGACGGAGTAGGTTCTCAACTACCTGGTAGTCATTTGCTGGCACCAAGAACAACGTGCATCATCTAAGACTCTTGAGCATCCCTTGGACAGTGTCGAAGAGTTTGCGGCGGTGAAGGGTTGATCTACGAATCCGGGCACGTCTACCTGTGATTTCTTCACTGGGCTGCAGTAGATTGGATACTCTTGATTATACAGAGGTAATTGCAGGGTGATATTGGTCGAGAGGCCCGGCGTCAAGCTTATGCACGAGGGCGGGGTTGCGAGAGCGTGGAGATGCCGAAGGTCTCGACTCCCGGCGCAGATGATAATAATCCATAACGTCCTCGTTACACTGGTTGCACTATAGAATCTTTTGTGAGGTTGTCGTTCAAAGTTCGAGATGCACTGGTCTGCGGGGTTGGATCAATCAGTTTGATTCTGGAAGTTCGAATGCATGTAGTGACGACGATCCTCCACTGCCTTCCATGATTATTCTCTTAATCCGAGTGTTATCATCGAGTGCTGAAACACCTCACCTACGCGCTTGCTGACAGAGCGTTACGAGTTCGCAATCAACCAACAGTGTCGGAACACGGCAGTGCTGGTTTGAGCGTTGTGCCTCGGGACGTGTTACAGTATGTCTTTGTTGCCAAGCAACGCTGATCGGTAAGAGAAGAGAAGGTCAGAAGCCAGCCAACGGCATCCGGCATTAGAATCCTGACCATTGCTTGGCTGGCTACCTCAGAGGATGGCGTGTATTCAGAAGCACGTTGGCGCGATTGCGTGCATCGGATATTTCCATGACAAAGTGGTGTGTAGGCCTTCTTGAGACGATAGGAGTAAAGCTCGATTTGAAACAGAGACATGATCTGACGTATTTCAGGACAAACCATAAACGGTGGGGTAACATTAACCGCGCGAGCTGCTCATCTCCTTTCATACGCAGCTACACTTCGTTCGAGATAAAGTAGGGGTTGGCTGCTTGCAGGGTGGATGACGGCCTTGAAAGCGGGGTAGCTCCGCGTCGGTTGGAGTAGAACGGAAACGTGTCAGGAGTGCGTAGATGGAAGTGAATGGAATTCGAAGCTTGGTTAGGTAAGTTAGCGCTAAGTTGTAACGTTAACTGAAATGAAGTGGGCACACTTTCCTGCCGATCGCCACCATACCCTGACGGACATAGCGTCTGCTTGAGTTGCTGTGCATGTGGCCTCGCCTTCGAGCAGGCAGATGATAGGGCCAATCACAGCTTCGAGGAGGGTGGCGCTAACCGGATCATCGATGGCGTTACTGCCTTTGCCTTTGTTGACTTTCCAAGCTTTCCGCCGACTGACTCTCTCTCGCTTCTTCCCTTCTTCACCGCCATCAACATGAATCTCTCCATCGTGGTACTACATAACAGATGACCGGATCTTTTCGTGAAAAGGACCAGTGCTTCGTTGTCATTGTTGCTCCTCTACCTACATTCCTTCTTACGCCTCAATTCCTCACTGTCGCCTACGCAACACCTCCAAAGGTAGCTACGTAACGCTGCTGGGAGGTTGACCATCGATCCTCATTTTGTTCTCCTCTTTCGCCCTCCCTAAAGACAGACAACCTCATCGACCGACAATAAGCCTGCTGTTGACTTCGAGTCTCTATGACCTTACGCTCCACCGTCGTGACTCGATCGCTTGGCGGAAGCTTACAGCTGTCCAGTAGCAAGCTTCAAGCCAGACTTTGACGAAGACCCCGGACAATACTATCATCTACTCCACTCATCCAGCCCGCTCCGGTATTGATGACTTGTGGCACGCCTGATTGAGTCATCGTCATTGTGATCACGCCATACTGTTTCACCTCCATATCCTGATCACGATTTCCAACACCTCCATCACGACAGCACGCAGCGACATCTCCACGCCCTCGACAGATCTGAACGATCTTCGACCTTCCTTCGTTCCTTGTTCTCAGGCTTCAGTTCCTCGCACTCATTTGCGGTCTTGATCGGATCATCACCTTTGACTTTACCAATGCCATCCTGACGCTCCTTCGTTTCCTTGCTTCTATAGCACGGTTCTTATTCGACCTGGTCCTCCTCAACCGGCTTAGCTCCTTTGTTCATTAATACTATATCATCGACCGTACATGAGCCTCTGACCCCACGATCCGGAGTTTTGCGTTTTTCGACAACGAAGGGCGGAGCGGTTCATCTAAGCGGTTGGAATCTTCGATCATATAATTTCATTACAGCGTCAAATACATCGACCTCTCTTCAGTTTTCCTCCTAGGTTTTGCGTCTCTCGACCGTTTTCAGTTCGCTCACCAAAAGCACTTCGACATACCTCGCTGTCCGTTGCACCTTGAATCGTCAGCTTCTGTTTACTTGGTTCCAGTGGGAGAAGATTCAAAAGTGGCTTGAACTGTTACATTATAGATCTCTATCCAGCGCTCTCGTTCAAGCGTGTTGCTTTTTCGTCATCATCCAACACCAAAAATCCGCCTAGTCCTTCGCTTTCGAATAAAATCAAGATGGAGTGCCTACGGGACAATTTCACCGAAGGATTGCTCCTGGACGGACGTTTTGAGACAATCTCACCGCTCAACCATGGCTCGTTTGGCATGGTATTCATGTCCAAGGACACCAAGACCGAAGATCTTGTCGCCATCAAATGCGTGACAAAGGCTTCGTCGACGAACGTTTGTCCTTCGGCACTAACCATCGATGACCGATCTGACGAGCTGGCATGTCACGCCCGTCTAGGCTACCATCCGAACATTGTCAATCTCATCCAATCCTTTGAGACCGCTGCTCACCTATACCTCGTTCTGGAATTCTGTTCCATGGGGGACCTCTACGAAGCCATCCGCTTAGGGCGGGGTCCCCTAGAAACCGAACATGTCCGGGACTTCATGCTTCAACTTGTGGACGCGGTTGCTTATATGCATTCCAAAGGCCTTTACCATCGCGACATCAAGCCCGAAAACGTCTTCCTCGCTCATGATGGCTCTCTAAAGCTTGGTGATTTGGGACTGGCTACGACTGAAACCTGGTCTTACGAAGCCTCTGTGGGAAGCGACCGCTATATGTCTCCTGAACAATACGACTCCGCTGGTACTGGTTACTCTTCGGCAAAGGCAGACATTTGGGCGATCGGGATTTGTTTACTCAACATCATCTTCTCCCGCAACCCGTTTGTTACGCCAACTGAGTCGGACCTACTCTTCGCAGATTACGTTCGGGATAGGCAGTCCCTCTTTGATGTCTTCCCGAATATGTCGCAGGACACTTTTGAGGTTCTCGTCCACGCCATGGCCATCGACCCCGAGAAGCGATCTCTCAGTGCCGTCCGCGATGCCATCAACCGCGTGATCAGCTTTACCACTGACGATGAGACGCTTGATGATTTCTGTACTGAGGATCGTGAAGTTGTACAGGCAAGTGCCAACAGGAAGCCTCTTCGTACTCCATCGATCCAGAGTCCGCATGTCGACCAAGGTGGTTCATTCCCTTGGGCAAAGGCTTTGCATATGAGTCCACCTCAGCAAGTTCGCCAGCTGTCTGCCATCCACGATACAGAATGTGATACAGAGGATTTGTTCCCTGCCTCTGAGAAGGGTACAGGCTCCTGGTATTCGGTTGGACCGCAAACTCCTTCGATGGCTTCAGTATTCGATTCCTCGTTGGGCTCTTCCCTCAAGCCTATGGATATCACTACGTCCAAGGCCGTGTCTCCACCTCGCTCGGATCCAGTCTTTATCTCTGGCTCTCTGCCTGCCCGTGCCACGAAGCCTTTGCCAGCCATGGCGATGATTTTCGGGAACAAGAACAACACCGCATCCAAGAGTTGGAGCGACTTGTGGGATGAAGAGGAAGAGGAAGAAGCAGAACACGAGCATGCCTTGCAAAGCAGACGTGAACAGAACAGCCGAAGCTGGAGTCAGGAGAGCAAGGACGACGATCCCACCATCCGTCGCGTTGGTCTCGCCGAGCTCAAGAATTCTTCTTTTGTGAATACTAGAACGAGGAGTCCCGAACTTAACGGTGGTAATGCAAATGGGACTGGATTCGATGGCGTTAATCAGAATGATGGCTTTTTCTTTGAGGACCGTGCGCCTCCTACTACACCGCGCTACTCTCCTCCACCAAAGCGCAGTGTCATGGACAAGTGGGCAGCGCTCGGTAACCGCAGACGTGCTTCTCAGTCCAACAACACTCCGGGTTCTGCAAAGCGTTTTGCGATGGGGAGTTGGCGGCGGGACGTGGGGCTGGATTCTGGCAATGATGGTGGCGTTTGGGATCGGAAGACCAATGTTAGGAGCTCGGTCAAGGATTGGCGCCGTGACAACCATCGTCAGCAGCAACACCTTCAACGTGATGAGGGTGGTGACCATGAGTGGGTTGGGGGTTGGCATGACCTCCATCTGTAGTCCAGGGATTGCATCAATTGCTGCCCACAGGGGCATGCGATCGGTCAGGATCTGGAGTTACATTCTGGGAATTAGGTCTCTAGAGATTGAATCACAGATATTACCCACTCAATTGTTCTTCACCACTTTGTTATGCTTTTCGTGACGCAGTGATAGTTAGACTAATTGAAACCCTCCGCTCTGCGATCATGGTACGTATGCTAGAAAACCTTAGATCATCGTCAAGTAAACTGTCAGTATTAATAGATAATATTCTCGGCGGTATAGGTTTACTGTCGCATGTATACTTCAAAGTGATGGTGTGTGGAAGCAAGTTTACAGAGGATGAAGCCATCGTCAAACCCCAAGGCTTCGCCAACATAAAGCTCACATCGCCCATGAATTTTCACACCCCACCACAACCCCACCAGACGTCAACCTCGACATCAACAAAACGCCCAAGACTCAATATAGTATGGCAGAAACGCAGGAGTACGCTCTTATTTGCTTAGAGAATCCTTTGCTCGGTACGTCAAGCATCAATGGATCTCCCATCACCGGCAATTGCTAACAAACGCCAACGACAGACATCCAAGGCCAAGGGTAAATCCGCGGCCCTCTGGCAATCCACAGTCACACCGCTGACCAAGCCCCTGCAGAGATGTCCAGCTACTTGAGAAATACGGCATGAAGCCCAACGACGCCATCCTGGCCGAAGAAAAGCACATGGGCCTCTACGAAGACCTACTCCAGAACCACGACGCCAAACTGATCGCGGGCGGAGCCGCACAAAACACCGCTCGAGGCGCACAGGTGAATAATCTTACCCTTCCCCCCCTCCCGTCCCCCACCATCATCATCCACACACACACACACACACTCCAAGCAAGCCACACACACACTGCAATTGTCCTGACATGTTCACCTCGACTACTAGTACATGCTCCCCCCAGACTCCGTCCTCTACATCGGCTGCGTCGGCCGCGACAAATACGCAGACATCCTCACCGCCGCCTGCCGCGACGCCGGCCTCCGCACCGAATACCGCGTCGACGACTCCCAACCCACGGGTCGCTGTGGGGTCATCATCACGGGCCATGACCGCAGCATGTGCACCCATCTGGCGGCCGCGAACGAGTATAAGCTCGAGCACCTGAAGCAGCCGGAGGTCTGGGCCGTGGTGGAGAAGGCCAGGGCGTATTATGTGGGCGGGTATCATCTGACGGTGTGTGTGCCGGCCGTGATGGCGTTGGCGGAGGAGGCGGCTGCGAAGAACAAGGTCAGTCGGTCCGTTTGTCAATCAATCGTTTCTGTTCCTTCGTCCGATACTCCATTATCCGATATCCCCCGAGCAAGTAGGTGAGTAAGTAAGTGAGTAAAAGAAACGAACGAAACGACTGATCAGAGTCCATGCGCACCCCTCTAGACATTCATCCTCTCCCTCTCCGCCCCCTTCATCCCGCAATTCTTCACCGGCCCCCTCGACCAGACCGCCCCCTACTGGGACTACCTCATCGGCAACGAAACCGAAGCCCGCGCCTACGCCGACGCCCACGCCCTGCGCACCACGGACATCACCACCATCGCGAAACATCTCGCGCAGCTGCCTAAGAAAAATAATAAGAGGTCCCGCACGGTTATCGTCACGCAGGGCACGGATCCGACGGTCGTGGCGATCGCTGACGGGAACGGGGAAGAGGGGGAGGTGAGGGTGAAGGTGAAGGAGTTTCCGGTGAGGAGGGTGAGGAAGGAGGAGATTTGTGATACGAATGGTGCTGGGTGGGTCTCGTCCCATCTTCCATCATACGCGTTGCGATACCAAATCATCGCAGTGGAAGCCAGGAAAAATGCTAATGTCCTTTGGTGCGCGAACAGTGACGCTTTCGCCGGCGGTTTCGTAGCAGGCATCGTGGAAGGCAAATCGCTAGAGCAGGCCATCGACATGGGCCAGTGGCTCGCGAGTCTGAGTATACGGGAATTGGGTCCTTCGTAAGTCATACACTCTTTGTCAAAACTTGGGGACATCTGCAGCAGTCGAGACAAGAAAGGACACACGAAAGTCGCGATTCTGGGCCTAACAACACGCCTGCATGAAAAAAAAAACACACACGTCCACAATCTCCGTCCTTCTTTCGGTACAGGCAATTTAGCAACCCCCTTTCCTCCCTCCTCCTTCCTGCTTTCCTTCCTCGCATCGTCGAAGACAGACAGACCTACAAGCACAGAAAAAGCTGACGGCATCATATCGAACCAGCTATCCGTTCCCGAAACAAAACTACAAGTCCTCCTCCAACCTACAACAGTCTTCGTAGCGAGGCATAGTGGAGGGTACAGCATAGAGGGCGCGCGGGCGTTTTGCTTATAGATGGTTTCAACACATCAAGCGAGCAATGGGCGAATGATTGACGATCCTCCACGATCCAACATGGCACTTGCATTGCGCATTAGATAGAACGGTAGGAAACCAAAAGGTTCTCGAGATTCGTTCGCGGCGGTCATCGCATCCTCCTTACGTCGCTTGAATGATCGATCAACCGTCGAGATCGGATAAGTAAGTGACGGGCGGCGAGTTTCCAGGGTGTGTGGATATGGTGGTTGGTCGTGGTGTGTGATTCGGCTCGAGAAGCGAGGCCGCTCATCACCCACCGCCCTGCCCATTCGGTGGCGTGTGCGTATTGACCAAGCCACTACCCCTCCACTGGCTCCCATCGAAGAGACCAGCACTCAGCATCAAATTACTGTCGTCGAAGGTACTCCCAGTTCCGTAGACAGTAGAAGGCCTACCGCGGATTGTGCCGTAGCCGTTACTATTCCCCATATCCGGTAGGAGTTGCCCAAAGCCGTTGGCAAGCGGAGAGTACGGGTATGCCAAGCTGCCTGGCTGCTCCATTGAGCTAATACTCGACTGCACGCTGTAGCCATTCTGCGGCACTGATTGTGGTTGTGGGCTGAATCGACGTGGTGGCGTTGGGGAGATGCGACTGGCGGTACTAGGGCGTGTTTGCGGAGAGACTTCGCCGGGTTGTGGCGCGAAGGCTGAGTTCAAGACGCTGGGTAGTACCGGTCGGGCCGTGCTGCGAGTGGTAGAATGAGAGGGACTCTGCGAGTAGGCGTGGACCTTGGCGACAACGTCTCGAGCTGTGAGGGTGCCCATGAGGCCGTAGTTGGTCTCGTTGCCTGGATCGTACATCGACGAATCATCGTCGAAGGTATGCCCTGGTGGTGTGGGCGGAATGTTCTCGCTGTAGTAGACGTCGCCGGTGGCGCACTCGTCGGCTTCGGATCCTACAATGTTATCGACCATGTGGTTCATCGCTGTGTTCATGGAGGTGGATTGAGACGTTTGATCATCGATGGTGGAAGCTGCGTCTGGTGCGGCTGGTTTGTTGGCATGGCCGTTGACTTTTGGGATGTCCTCGCGCTCGATGCTGGTCGAGGACAGTGTAGCTTGGTGACCGTTTGGACTGGCTAAAAGCTCTGATGGCATGCCTTCCTCTTGATAAGTAAATTGAGCAGTACCATGAACGAGGCTTAGAGGAATGCTCTACGAATGCGTTAGATGTGATCTTCATCTGGAGGGAGGTAACATACTTCATCTGTAGCTAGTGTAAGTCCATCTACCAAAAAATCACGGATCCTACCAAGCATCTCAACATTCGGATGGTGTCTTTCTACACCACGATCGTTCCACTTCGACTTCCTATCTCGTGATTCTTGCCTCTCATCATGGAAGTATCTTTTCCAAGTACGGTCATTTGTGAAAGGCTTAAACCCTAGTGTGTCCACGTCTTCTTCCAGCAGATAGTCGATGTTAGGAAGCTCGGACACTGGAAATGTTGCTGCAAGCAATGTCAAGGTGTTCGCGTATATCTTCCACAGCTCTTTGATTTGCACATTTAGAGATGTATCGCCAACCTCAGCAATCAAGAGGGCGGCATTCGAGACAAGCCACGAGCTGTAGTGACGAAGGGCAGGGAGGATGCGGCGTGCTACCGCGGTTACCTTTTCCAAGCCGTTACTTGGGCCATTTGCATCTCCGGTCGTGCTCTCCTCGGTAGCAAAGCGCTCCAGCTCCGGTTGCAAGATCTGGAGAAAAGTAAAGAACGTCTTGACATTCAGTCGTTGGAAGAAAAAGAACGCTTGGAAGTTATCCTTTGATTTCGGATCATCTGGAGTAGGATCAGCCAATTGTACCACTGGCCATAATGATAATTTCAGCTTGCCTTGAATCCGAACACCAGCGAAGTACTCCGCAGCAATGTTAACCAGGACCAATTTCTGGAGTGTACCTTCCAGCGATCGCTCTTTCAAGTCGACCGCGAGCTGGCTGAGTACCTCATTTTCGAGCTCATCGTGTTCGGTGAACTCGATGCCTTTATAGCATCGAGCATGTAACCGCATGAACCAACCAAGGAGAGCATTGTCAGCACCACTACCATCTCTTGCTGATCCTTTGGAGATTAATTCACCCTTGTCCCAGGCTGCAAGGATCTTCTTGAACTCTATCTCCAAGTTTCCCTTTGCAGTCTGATGAGGTTCATCAACGGCAAGGGCTCGATATAGGTGGTAGGTAGCACGTAGGTGATTCCCATCCGCGAGTGCGATGACAGCTAGCTGATTGTGAGAGGCTCCAGATACCGGATATATGGTACCAGCAAGATCATAGTACCCAATAGCAGGTCCCCAATTACGATCCTTCGTGACCAGCTCTGTCTCACGGTACCGTGATAGATCGCCTAACCGTACTAGAGTCTGATGGCAGGAGAGCAACACCAAGTGCATTAGGTGAGGCGATCCGTTAACTGGACTGTCTACCGACAAAGCTGTGGATGATTAGCATTAGATGTTGCAGCGAAGCAGCTGGACTCATTTACTGTCTAGGTTGCATCTGTGGGCAACCTCAAGGAGCTCTGGTATATCACCGAAGTCAGATGACAGTCGCTGAATGAACCCACGATAGAAGCGTTGACTGGACTTGATGAAGTCAAGGTAGTGCTTCACAGTCTTCCGCTTCTCCACTGGTCTTCTCTTGCCGTCTTCATTGTGAAACTGGGCCATACTCAGCGTAGTCGGGACAGCGAGCAATAGAGCAGAGACCACTCACGCGGCTCAGGTTCTTACGAAACCTATTGTTGATCTTGACATGGGCGTCCCATAATCTAGCCTCCACATTCTTGCTGGTCGCGAAGTCGAAGTCCTGAAATATGACGTTTTCACATTTAGAGCGGTACCTCGAATGCTGTCAGAGAAAATCTGCTGCTTGAGCTGGTATGATCTCACTGTGCAATGACGTGATCTATGTCTCGAAAGGTAGGGTCCTTCTCCGCCAAAGTTGCGTGTAGTTCTTTCTCCGCGCGCTGCGCGAATCTACGCATTCTTAGCATTCCAGAAGTATGGTAAGAGAGTGGTGGTTTGCTTACTTCCAAGCCTGTTCGTTTGGAGAGGCCATTACTTCCAGTCTTCGGAAGTTGTTCTCTGGCGACCCCACGGTCAACCTCGTTGTCAGACGTGCCGGTAGAATTCCAGAGGACCGGTGGTGCTTGGGTGATCCATCGGCAAAACGGATCAACCAGAAGTTCACAGCGAGGTTAGTAAGTCACTGAGCAATAGAGTGAAGCCTTTGGCTTCGTCGAACAAGTCTGAGGTGTTACGTCGTACTTTGATAGGGTTGGGCTTCAGTGGACTTCCGTAGTTCTTGGCATTGCTTGGCGAGCAATCGACCATCAACTTCACTTGAGGACGGCATCACACCTTGATGATGCCAATGTCACAATAGTGGCGACCACGATAGAGCAAATTAACGATATGCTGATGTAGGACCATCTTTTGAGGGTGCACAGTATGGTTTAAAGCGCAAGGCTATCGAAAAGCATTGCAAGTACGGTCTCTCACTTTCAGCTACAGCTCAATATGGTCAAACGCTCACGAGAAGACTCCGTTTCATCCGCTTCAGACGTCGCATCTCCATCCCATGATCATTCCTCAGCACCAGACATAGCGTCTCCTGCCGCAATAGACGTGCCGCTACACACGGTCAAATACACAGAGCTGGACCGTGGTGACTTTCATCCCCTCGAAGTGATGCGATGCTCTTTACCTCCTCACCGGGACCCAATCACCTTCAGCTCTTATGAAGAATATGAAGTCCATTATGCAAAGGCACACGTCAACAGATGTTTGGAATGCCGGAAGAACTTCCCCACCGAGCACTTCATAGGGCTGCATATAGCAGAGAATCATGATCCATTGAACGAAGCACGGAAAGCAAGAGGAGAGAAGATAGTGAGTGGTCTATGGTCCTCCTAAGAACCCTGCTTGAGCTGATGAGATGCTGTAGTACGGCTGCTTTGTTGAGAACTGTGATCGAAAATGCTCTACTCCGCAGAAACGACGTATGCATCTCGTCGACAAGCACATGTTCCCTAGAGTATGATTCCAGACATAAAACGTGTCACAGTTACGAACTCAGCTGATGGCTCGGCCAATCGCAGAATTATGACTTCCACATTGTCAATGATGGAATAGACAGGCGTAGCTCAATGCTGCGCGTCAAGCCAGGGCACCGTCGACAAAGCTCAGCTGCAGCAAAGATGAAGCAGTTAGACCAGCGCACCAGAAGACGTAGCTCTTTGCTACGAACAACAAATGCTAGCAAAGATGGCAATGTCCAAGAAGCGAAGCAGGAAGAACAGGCCAGCGCAAAAAATGACGCGACCTCATCTGACTCTGAGGAAGAAAAGTTAACGTCGTCACATGCTCTGACTTTTGACCCGCTAGTCGATTGCGACGGGAAGCCAGGCCAGAAAGACGACGAGGTAGCAAATCTTACGACCTCTTTATCGGCTCTCACGTTTGTGCCCCCCAGTGTGAGATTTGGCAGAGGAAGGGGGAGGAAGGGCCTCAGTGATCGTTGAGCCAATCATGAAAACATTGAGACTCATAGTGACAGAGGATGAATAATGATGTATGCAACAAGATCCTTTCAGTAACAAGTTGGGATGTTATGAGCGCTTGACTTCAGTGGTTCGAGAGCCTCGCTTAACAAGCCCTATGTGTTGTTGTGTTTATCGTTGTCCAGAGATTTTATTCCACAACTTCCAAGGTCGATTTGCATGCGACGGTTTATCAACAAACTCGAGCCACAGCTTGACCACGGTGATCATCTTACGGGCCGAGAATGGACAACATATCATCTGTGCCAGCGCAAGCGAGATGGGCTTCTTTCGACTCACCAACAAGGCCGGATAACAATGCCTCGACAGCCACATGTAGCTCAAGCGATTCCGCCAAGCCCTCAGGTAACGAAGAAATGGCCATTGAAGTTCCATCGTGAGTCGAGTTTTTCACGTCCTCGGGGCTTGCTTAGGATGAATTTCTATTCCAGTCTCTATAACTCCGAGATCTTCATCATCAAGGTTGGCGCAGATGAGCGACAATTATCTGTTCACGAATCCGTCCTCCTTCAATCTCCGGTTCTGCGACGAATCTGTAGGGGTGGCTTTCTCGAGAGTTCTACCAAACGCATCGAGCTCAAAGATGACGACCCAGAGATCTTCAGCAAAGTGATAACTTACCTCTACCGCGGAGACTTCGAGCCATTGTTTCCTTTTGCGAGTGTTGCAATGGATGGAGGGAGCTGGGTTGATAGTACCTTGTGGCCAGGGATGTCATTGAGCCAGCGCGACGCGCATGCTATGGAAAGCGCCTTGGTCTACACTGTGGCCGAGAAGTACCAACTTGAAAGACTGAAGACGACAGCAGTCCAAAAGCTCAAGAACCTCCAGCCGGTGTCATCTCGAGCTTTCCTCATCCTATCACTCGAAGTATACAGCAACGTGCCTGAGTCAGATACGATTTTCCGAGACTTCTTCGCCAGATATGCGCCGGATCAGCTCAAGGATGCGTCCGAGCTCGCCCTTCGTCCATACCTTAGGGAAGGAGGTCTATTCGCAGAAGACATGTTTTCCGCTCTTCGATCGTCGGTCATTGCTCCGGATTTCAAGAAGACCGCAATGGTAAGTTAGCGGAATACTTCTGGCTAGCACGAATGTGAGAGACTAATCCACTTTAGACGTCCAATCACATCTGGAGACAGCTCTTCTCTGGAAGTGCACCGACAAGGAAAATCTATCAGATATTGGAAAGAACACGAATAAACTATGAAAACTCCACGGAAAATGGCTGGGCCCCTCACCAGGTTGGCTTGGCACATATTGCGGCTGCGGACAACACCTACAGAGGGAGAACGCCTGCAAGCCTTGCGGCTGCCGCCGATGAAAGTCTGGAAACCATTCACGCAGCTGGTAACGAGCTGAATAGCCTGGGTCTTCTTGTAGTCACACCTGCGCCCAAAGGCAATAATGAGTTCTGGGACATATATTCGTTAAGCATGGCGGATTTCCTCGAGGCTCGTATGCTACCTCATTAAGTCAAGGTCGAGGTGCAGTCTAGGCGGTGGAGTCTTTAATCACAATAACTTGATAGGAATGGCATTGTACTGGGTTCAGAAGTCAATCCACGTTGCCGGTTGATGGATTGAGTACTTCTTACATGTATCGTAGAGCTTCATGAACCAATCCACCAATCACATCGCCTGAATCTGCGTGCACAACCCCATTACCGACATCTTCACCACCACATCCCAACCACACAGCCCTACCAAAATGTCCAACCCAGCCCTCGAAATAGCAGAAACCATCCAAACCGCATCCGTCAACTGGCACCCTTCTTCCCATCACGACATCAACCCCTCGACCTCCGCCTCCAAAAAACAACCAGTAACCATCGACTCGCCCACCTCCGAAAGTAGCATCCCTTATGACACCATCAAGCCCATACCACGGCGCACGACGCTCCCACCATTACCCGATCTGCGCTTCGAGCAGAGCTATCTGGCGAGTTTGAAGGGTGCGGATACGTGGGGACGGGTTGGGTGGATTACTGTCAGGGACCAGGTACAATGAACACTTCTCCATTCAAGTCAAGCCATTTAGACAGAGAGTACACAGACGAAAGCGACGATGTAGCTAATGGCTTGTCACGGTTTTGAATACGCAGGTCTTCCTCCCCCTCATCCAAGGCACACTCTGGACGCTCGCCCTCGCCGGCTGGCGCTTTTGGAACCGATCCGCCCAGTTCAGCGGCCGCGACGTCGGGAGTAGGATTCGGCGCTGGTGGTGGGGGGTAAACAACTGGGAGATTCCGGATCAAGGGCAAGCACCACTGGGGCCAACGGAGAGTCAGAAATTTGCGGAGGAGGTTGGGGATGTGAGTGCCATATACCCGGTTCTGGTTGTGGATGGGAGGGATTGGAGTCAAGGGTGGGGCTGACGGATGATGGCAGTATTATACGGGGCAGTTTGCGAGTGCTGGTGGGGATTGAGGTGATGGCTCTGGGAGATTGTCGGCAGGAAGGTGTTTGGGATGTAGCGGTCGATTGCATAGCATGGTGTTTATGGTTTCTGGGGCGATTGGGGGAGCAAATGGCTTTGCAGGTCCAGTGTCATGGATGTATCAAGTGATCCATGTCATAATATGGCGAATGGCCATCGTAAAGAGTTCCATGTCTATTGAATGGTGACAAGCTTCAATATTTCCGTTCAAAGAACTGGATATATCTACCACTCTGTCGACCTGCCCAGATCTATGTTTGCGCGGATAGTGCTCATAAGGTGACGCCGTCCGTGAATTGGTATCAGAAAGCTGCAAGCCAGACTCCGTGACAGTGCTTACATTAAAGACGCCAGCTCCCAAGAGTAGTCAGAACGCTCTGAACTGATGTACAAATAGACGAAATTACCTCAAACATCCATTCGAGCTCAACCATGAGTCTATTGATTTTGGATACTTCGACAAGTAGCTAGTTTCGGCGATGGTTGAATGGCAGCTATTGGGCCTCATGCTGTTGTTCAATCCCAAGCGTGTGCGCGGTCGGAAGAGCGTTGTCTTGCGAGAATGATGGGAGCAGGACTTTAAGTGCTTCTTGGGTTGCAGGAGGCGTGGCCGTCGCATCCATCTTTATGTTGGACCTGGGTAGCGTGGCGTGACCATTAGTGATTATCTCTTGCTTTGGCTGAGAGACTATAGCAGGCGGCTGGCTCAATGGATCTGGCGACTTTGGCCTCTCGAAACTGCCTTTGGTCTGCAGTCCGCCTTTCTTGTGATATCTTAGCTGCACCACTAGACTACGGCCGGAGTCATTGTCGATAACCGCATCGTCCGCAATACTGTCACCATCGCTCATGTCTTCATCGTCGGCCTCGTCGTCGTCCATAACGGGCTCGTCCACCTCGTCATCGTCGTCACCCCCATCCCATTCGCCTTCGCTCGACTCACTCCCCATTTCGTCCACCGAGTTGTAGCCTGCGATATGATTACTGCTCTTGGTCCATCCATCAACTTCCTTCCTTAGCCCAGAACGCCTTGAGCCACCATTCGCGATCGGTTGCTCTTGCCCATCATTCGCCCCGTCCAAGCCATCAGCAACAAGAGATGCTTTGCTAGTAGTCTGACCACTCAACACTGTTTCACCATAGGTGCCACGAACCCGAGACTTGATTTGCCTGCCACTAGCTGTGAAGGTTGGTCCACTCGGCTCTGCGGGAGTGGAGACGCCCGAATTTCGAGTGGACCGACGATTTGTGGTTACATCTGATCCTTCTTCTTCTTCGTCAGAGTATGTGTATCTCATCCGCTTACCCCGCGTACGTCCTTCGTAGAGGGAAAAGCCGGGTTCTGGTCGTGTAAACTGTGCTTTGCGAGCGTTGCGATAATCGCGGCGTTTTCGTTTCTGCAACGTACTTCAGTAATGAACTCAGGAAGAGCGTGATAGATCTTAACAGAATTACACACTTCTTCTGAAGCTTCAAATCTTGGTATGGCAAGCAGGATCCTCTCCCTCAGTCGTCTGGCAGCCTGACTACCTTCTTCGCCCAATTGCTCTGCAACTCCCTTAAGCTCGTCAATACTACCAGCGACACTCCTCCAAGTATTATGCTTCAAGACTGGATTGCTCTCGCGGTACAATCTGAAGTGCGTATCGTCCTGTCCCTCAATGAGCCAATATCTCCTCTTGTCGCCATCCCGACCCCACGGCTGGACGGACAAAGGCTGGTTAAGGTCATCATCATGTCGTTGTTGCTTATAAGACTCTTTGATAACAGCTAGGACGGCTTCGGAGGAGTGGAGCGACCAAAGGATGAGGGCTTTGAGAAGGATGAGCTATAGATTTGATGTCAGTCTCGCGCTGCTGTAGAGCTGATGAAGGACGAGCGATACATACGCGCTCCGCGGGATCCATCGTGCTGAAGTTCCTCCCGCCATGTAGCGGATTGACGAGGTTCCATGCAGAAGGCCATTGACTTTCGTGTGTGTGGACAGCTTCCTCTAATGCCCGCTGAAAGTGCCCTCTCCTGCCACAATACAGTCAAGAATCAGCATCGTGGCCTCGCTGTGCTCCGTGTCCACACGAAATAGCTGCCTTCGGTCCTCGGCAACAGAGGGTTGCCTTCAAGGGACTCGTGATGCACTCACTCGACGTCCTTCTTGCGGTTTAACACAAGTCCTAGCAGTGCGCACAGCAACCGCTCCACTTGCTCCCCAGGAACAGAGTCCACAACTCCTTTCTCAATATCCTGCGGACCGTAGTGGGGTAGAGACTTTGGAAAGACATCGCTAAAGCGCGAGCGGAATATTGTTATAAACTGCGCAACTAGGGGATTAGCTTCAAGCAGGACAAACCACCCAGTTCAAAGGGGCGCAATAATTTTCCTATTGGAAGCAGCAAAGGCAATGATGACATACGGCAATATCTGCATTATCCGCCAAAACGTATTCATGAGGCGGTGATGCTGGCCGCTTCCGCTGGGTTGACGGACGCCTCGCGGTCTCTGTGTTGCTGTCGGTGCTATTCTTTAGATAATGCTCAAGATTGCCGTCTCTACGAATCGGGTTCACGCCGTCTTCGTTGTCTGTTGAAGGTAGAGAGGAAAGTGAAGAGAGGTCTGAAGAGGACATCTTCTGAGGCGTTGTGGGTTGATGTCGGCTAGGGAGGTTTACAGAAAGCAGCTGTGGAGGTCTACGAAGCTACGACAAGCGCGATTGATTCGCGCATAGCTCGTCTATGGGACAGGAGGCTTCCACGGAACATCCAAGGGATTCAGTTCACCCATCAATGCGAACCCTCGTTGAGGCTCTCCACACTCTCTTCGGAAGTTTCTGCCGAGGTGATGTTTTGATTCGTATGTAGGGAGTAATGCTACCAACGAGTCTTGGCGGAGGACGTCCAACGCTGTCAACGATCATGATACGTAGCCTGGACATGTCTCCACTGCTATCTCATACATTCGCCAAACGTGTCGCAGCGACATCGATCTGCCTGGCATGTCAAAGCATAGATATCCCATCGTCCCGCAGGCTGTAGAGGATGCTGTTGCAGCAGTCGAGGTATCAGAAGGATCTCCAGTAGGGGGGAATGATTCGTGTTTGCTGACGTTACTCCCAGCTTGCGACCGGTAGAACTCGGCTGCCACTTTGGTGTAAGGTGCCATGTTCCCAACCTGCGACCGTGCAGTATGGCTCTGCTTGCGATAACAGCGGGAGATAGACTGACTCGTCCCACACTCATGGGGGTTGTCTCGACGTTGCATGTGGTGCAGTGATCTCCAGAGTTCATTCTTGCCATTGGTTTCGGGGGGCGTTCGGCTCTATCGGAAACCATGTAGGATTGGACATTCCTTTTCGCCGTAGAAACTATCCATGCACGCGAAATCTTCAAGCTTTAACAACCCTAACTAAGCCCACTGCCAAAGCTGAACATGGAATAATATGTTAGAGACAAGAGCACCATGGAAGCAGACTATCATGATCTCGGGAAGTACTTCAATAGTACATCACCCACAACCAAAATATGTAGCAGACAACAACAAATGAACGGCCGCATGGGTTATACCTCCTCTTTCGAAGATCTTTGGAAACGGAGGAAGGAGAAGGGAAAAGGCCCAACGTGAAGGGACCTGCCACACATCATAGAGATATCCTCGATAGCCGGTCTTCGAGCCAGAAGTGTTTACAGCTTTGCAATTCCTAACACTTGACTGATCATCCAGATATCACAGCTATCGGCATCTTAATAAGCAAGAGGAGCAGGCTTCAGGGACGTCCGAATAGACGAGTTGAGCCTCTTGATCACGTGCCGTAGCGAGCCTCGATGCTGTCCCCTTGAGCATTACCAAGGGTTACGGATCTTGGTTTTGGAAGATTGGTCGACTTCGCACTGGACAATATGAGTAAATGTATGCTCTGCGGTGTACGCTGACCCTGTTGTCAGACGTGTATTCGTAGCTCTCCGTAGAACTGCACTACAGCGCTTTTTAGAAGTTCTGCGCCAAAGGTCATTTAGCGAAATTTTCTAACAAAATGTATAGGAAACCTGCGAAAAAACCTTTCCACCACCCACCACCCCTCAATTTGATGTCGCTGTTGCCGTCATCATTGTTGCCACTATGAAGCGTACCTGTAGAATGGATGACATCATCAAGAGCCAAATACAAATGGATCTGGAGTGCGGAATGGCTTCTAAGACTATAGCACAGACCACAGAATATAGTCAAAAGCACATTGAGAGGTTTCAGAGAAACCTATGACAATGAGGGTCAGTAACTATATCTAAACTGTTAAAGATGAGGGCCTCAAGATGACTCACTGCTGCTATGACAGAGGTAGGTTTTCATACTGATATAAGTCTCTTTACTAATTCTGTCAATAGAAACTTACAGCTATGTGTTATAAGGCTGATGTCATTCTTGCATACCTTTCTCTTTACTCATCAGATTATAACTCTATTAAGAAGTCATTTAATGAGCTAAAGACATGAATGAGAAGACATAAGACATTGGTGAAGGGGTATGAGAGTAAATTTTCAGGGTTTATTCATATAACAGTACAGAAATATAATGCTGAGAACAATGCAGAGACACATTTTTGTAACAGCTTTATTAATTGTATATAGATACAGTAGATATAACATTATAATGAACTAATTAAAACACTTCATTGTCTTTAATGCTTGTAATGCTTTCACCTTACTGTTTAAATAATCTTTTATAACTACTGCTTGTCTTCTTTTCTTCTGATATGGGTGTAGGGCTTTCTTCAGTCATTGTTCAAGATTTACTGAAATATTCAACTCTCTTTATGTCTTTTCAGTAGTCAATTGTATATCTTGTGCATTATACATCTCTTTCAAAAGAGTATCACAAATACTTATTAACTGTTCTTTTAATGAGGAGTTTTTTCATGTAAATCAAGTAAAGAACTTCTTCAGTCATGTGCTGAAGTTAATATTTATGTTAATTGAACTGTTAAGAAGAAGTGATGCAGATGTAGTTAACAAAGATGTGACAGAATGTGTTCTTTACTGAGACTGCAAAGTCTGTAAAGAAGAAGAAGAAGAAGAAGAAGAAGACTGTAAAGTCTGTGTCATGAGTTGAACTCATACTAAGGTCTTATGATCTAGTTGCTTACTAAGACCTTAAGACTAAAGCACATTATCTTTTCACTTCTATATGAAGCTCTTCTTTTTCTCTTCATAATATTCTTCTTGTATTTAGAAATTATCAATTGAGTGTCAGTCTCATTGCAAACTCATAACATTAAAATACTATTCTCATTTAAACCTGACCTACATTAAAGGCCTTGTTATATGATTGTTGAAATCAGTGCAGAATGAGCACAGAAACCTCTATGACAGATGAAGTAAAGACTGTTGCTGAGAAGATTCTTTCTTAAGCACAAATACTTATGACAGAACTACACAGCATAAAGAGTCATATGAAAGAGAACATGCAGAACATGAAGGCTTGTACAGATCTTCTTTACATCTTTATGATGAATTGAGACAATCTCATATCAGCTACATCAGTAGATACAGCTATTTCAACATCAGCTGTTGCAACATTATCTTCTTCTCAAGAATCAGTCAATTGTATGAACAGTTTCACTCTAAAGCAGCTCATTGCAGCAATGAGTGTGAATTGACACTTAAAACAATGTCTTTCTGATTCACTCAAATTTGAAGAAAAGAGAGTGAAATTCAGACCTTGACTACAACAAATTGTCACTAAATTGAATGTGAACATGTCAAACAACAATGTTAGTGTGCAGTTTTAATACTTACACAGTTGGCTTGAAGAGTTGGCTTTAAGCCAGGTCACATCTTGAATTGTGGCTCATATTAAGTCAAACAAAGTTTTAAACCATATGATCATTGAGAAGCTGATCAATCAGCTTCAGCACATGTACAATGACTCAGAATTGAAGAAAAGAGCAACTCATATCTTAAAAGCTTTAAAACAGAAGAAAAAATCATTTGCTAAACATCTGACCACCTTTAAACAAATGCTGTTGAAAGCAGAAGGCTTGAAATGAGATGATGCTGTTAAAAAAACATTTCTTAATAACAGTCTTGACACAACACTTATGTGAGCTCTGATTGTCATCTCAATCTCTGTGTTGTATGATGAGTACATTATCTTGCTACAGTGAGTCAGTCACAACTTAAACTCAATTTAAAAGGCTGTTACTCAAGAGCATCATACAACAACTATCATTATCATGCAACAGTCTCACATGAACAACATGAACTGAGAACTCACTGAGCACATCATTGTCACAGTTACAGAAACTGAAGAGAGACACAGAGCACAATGAGTGTCAGAGAAGAAAATAGCAGAACATCATATGAAACAACTATGCATACACTGTAAAGACAATGATCACTTCATTAAGAACTGCAAACTTCTGTTTGCTGTACAATCTTGTGTCATTAATGTTACTGCTGCTGAGACTGTAAAGAAGACAACAGAAGAAGAGAAGAACTCAGAAAAAGAGTAGCTTTTAGCAGAAGTCACAGCTGAAAGTGTATATAAAAAGTGATAAAAGCTGAAAGAAGTTTAAGAATCAGATGAATGATGTCTTTTTCACTATGTCAACATTAATCAATAAGAAGTCATATGCACATACCTTGTACAACACAAGGTGTCTGTTCTATGAAATAATCACTTCTTGCTTTGTTAAAAATTACAATCTACAGTGCATGAAGATAAGACCTCATATAATTATAAGATTTGATGAACCTTCAAATTCATCAGTAAATGAAGTAGCTGTCATACAAATTGATATTGACAAACATCAGAAGTCAAGGGCATTCTTTTATATTGTCTTTAAGTTAGCATTCTACAACCTTATACTAGGTCTATCATGAATAAAGCAGAACAAGATCATATTAAATGCAGACAGAGTCTCTTTTATGATTAAATTCACAGAAACTATCATATGAAACAGAGAAGCTTCTGCTGAGAATGAGTTCAATTATGTTATGATGTCAACTATGTTCTTTACAAACCTTGTACAAAAGAAAGAAGAGAAACAGAAGAAGATTGAGGTGTTCTCAGTCAGCATGATTGATATTGAAAAAGTCTTAACCTCACAGAAGAAGACTGACTTGAGAACTATACTTTCTGATCATTATTATGAGT